>JACCDP010927498.1_pt1 | contig 37785 bp, 40 predicted proteins | sample 7445841 | NCBI WGS metagenome assembly JACCDP01 (sample SAMN15323441, study PRJNA562643) | freshwater metagenome | isolation source: river surface water | place: USA:Blue River Watershed | collected 2017-08-17 | reverse complement strand
CCGACACAAACGAAATGCATATCAGCATCGGCAACTTGGGAAAAATCAGTTGTAAAAGTTAAGCGCCCAGATTTAACTTCCTCGGCCAACAAGGTGTCTAAGCCAGGTTCGTAGAATGGCAGCTCTCCGTTACTTAGTTGAGCAATTTTGGCGGCATCGGTATCAACGCCGATTACCTCAAAACCTAAGGAAGACATGCAAGCTGCATGCGTGGCGCCTAGGTAGCCAGTTCCGATAACCGAGAGCTTCATTTTCATCGTCATTCCCTTATTTTGCACTTAGACAAGCGTTATCTGAGGCCGTTTGTGTCTTAAATTTATCTACGATCGTAGTAGTTGGAGAGGCACTGGCCGAAGGTGTCGCCTTAACTTCATCAATAATTGGTTGATCATTCAGCAAGCGATTGAATAGATCAGGCGCCAAGACGCTATCCCAAATCACAACTGAGCCCAAACCTTCTGCCCGGCCATTGGCATTTGAAAGCGGAACAGTCAGGGTGCGGACACGATCTGCCGATAAGTTTTTCAGTTGCTTGCCCAAAGTTAATAAGTCATTCTTATTAAACTCATTATCGGTAGTTACTGTCTTAATAGCAGCGTTAAAGAAGTTAACTAATTTAATTGGATTCAGTAGTGTGCCGGTGCTGGTTGCTTTCCGCAGCACTGCCGACATAAATTCTTGCTGACGTTTCATGCGACCGATATCGCCTTGTCCATCGAAATATCGCGTGCGCACATATTTGAGAGCTTGAATGCCGTCTAGAGTTTGCAGCCCAGCAGTTAGTTGCAAGTTGGACTTAGAGTCATTGATATCTTTTTTAACACAAACATCAATTCCACCCAATGCATCAATTATATTTTTGAATCCGAGGAAATTAATTTCGATGTAATGGTCAATTCTTAGTCCAGTTTCACCTTCGAGAGTTTCGATTAGCAGGGGAGCGCCACCAAAACTAAAAGCTGCATTTAATTTGTTCTTACGAGCAGGCACTATCTTGGTTGAATCAGCGCTACTAACATGCTCAGGAATTGTGACTAACGAATCTCGGGGGAGCGAAATAATCACTGCACTGTCTCGAGCTTTGCTAATGTGAACTAACAACATTGTGTCTGATCGAGATCCGGCTGCAACCTCAGTTCCACCCACCCAAAGTTCGCGAATTTGCGCTTTAGTTAAACCTTCACGGTTATCTGAGCCGACCAGCAATAGATTCATCGCACTGGTCGGTTTATCGGGGCGGTTTTTAATGTTGGCGAATGCATCTGTTCGATTAAGGGATCCGCTAACTCGGCCAAGTCCCAGCCAACCAATCGCCGAAAGGGCCACAATTCCTACCGAAACTGAGGTTATGGCCCGAATGGCGCGACTGTGTTTGCGAGGCGAAGACATGGCGAAAGCGTACTTGGGCGATACGGTTTAGGGGCTATGACTACCGCACCTACTCCGAGAAAAAGTGAGTTATCTACCTCACCGGATCTCTCAGTCATTTTGCCCGTACTAAATGAGGCAAACCATTTAGCTGCGGCAGTTGGTGCAATCCTCGCGCAGGATTATCAAGGTAAGTTTGAAGTTATTTTGGCAGTCGGACCTTCAAAAGATGCAACGCTAGAAATTGCCAATGAATTAGCAAAAGCTGATCCGAGAGTAATTGTTGCGATAAACCCTACTGGGCGCACTGCAGCTGGTTTAAATATTGCGTTAGCGAAATCGAACTCACCAATTATTGTTAGAGTCGATGGGCACGCCGAAATCCCGAGCAATTATCTTTCTATTGCAGTTGAATTACTTCGCAAGACCGGAGCAGTCAATGTTGGCGGCTTAATGGGCGCTGTTGGGAAAACCAAATTTGAGAAAAGTGTGGCGCGAGCGATGCGCAGTCCACTTGGTGTTGGTGCGGCAAAGTTTCATACCGGTGGCGGTTCCGGTGAAGTAGATACAGTTTATTTAGGTTGCTTCTTGCGTGATGCGCTAACTGAAATTGGTGGCTTCGATGAAAGATTCATTCGTGCGCAAGATTGGGAACTTAATTTCCGATTACGCGAACGAGGCGGCAAAATATTTTTTGATCCACGTTTAGAAGTCACCTACCGCCCTAGACCAAATTTGGCAGCCTTGGCAAAACAATATTTTGAATACGGCCGATGGCGACGAGTCGTTTCACGTAAGCATTCAGGCACCATAAATTATCGCTACTTGGCGCCACCTTTCGCTTTGGTCGGGACTTTAATTTCATTAGTAGCTGGTATTGCTATTTCACCATTGCTCTTTGTTCCAGCCGGAATATATGCCGGTTTCACTTTAATCGCCGGCCTCAAGCTTGGTAAAGGATTACTAGAAAAGTTGATGATGCCTGCGGTTTTATTTACGATGCAGATGGCATGGGGCGCAGGCTTCATTACCTCGCCAAAATCTTTAGTGCCCCAGGATTAACCTTGAAACGTCCTAACTTTGGCTCACTTATAACGGTTCTGATTTCAACCTTAGTGCTGGCGAATTTACCTTCAGCGGCTGCGGAAATTCCTGCGGCAATCTCTTTTTCCGGCAAAGGTTACGGTCATGGTGTTGGCATGAGCCAGATCGGAGCCCGTGGCTTAGCTTTAGCGGGAGATACCGCAACAGCAATTATGAATTATTACTTTCCGGGTAGCGATGTAATGCCGTTAACTGATGATCAAATTCTGCGAGTAAATATTGGTCACCAATTAACTTCGGCATCCTTAAAGAGTGATTCACCTGGAATGTCACTTCAATTAATTTCTGGCGATGGAGTGGAGCCACAGTTCCTTTCTGTTTTAGCCGCCAAAGATTCCGTGAAGTTATCAATTTCGGATAAGCAAGTTGCGATAACTACTACTCAAGTTGGAATTACTACGATATTAACGCCAGTTGATCAATTAACTATTCGTTGGACTGGCACTAGATATTTAGCTGGACCGGATTCAGTTTTATCATTGACGCACACCAAGAAAACAACTAAATATCGGTACGGGCAAATTCAAGTCAAAGTTATTAAAGATGCCAAACTCGGCAACCGTTTGGCCATTGTTAATCAAGTTAGATTACACGATGAATATTTATGGGGGATTAGCGAAGTTCCTTCTTCTTGGCCAGCCGCAGCTCTTGAGGCACAAGCGATTGCTTCTAGAAGTTATGCAATGAGCAAAGTCGGTAAAGTTTTAAAGAGTTGCGATTGTGAACTTTATTCATCCATTAGTGACCAGAATTTTGCTGGGTACGCCAAAGAAACCGAGCCAAAATGGGGACTTCTTTGGAAAGCCGCAGTATCTAGAACCTCAATTTCGGAAACTACTGGTTTAACGGTTACCCGAAATTCATTACCGATTAGAACTTATTTTGGTTCCTCAACTGGAGGAGTAACCGAAACTTCTAAGAATGCTTGGGGAACCGATGTTGGCTACACCTTTTCAGTTCCTGATCCTTGGTCCCTTGACCCTAAGCTGAATCCTAATTTTCATAAGTGGAAGCGAGATATCGCGCAATCAGTGCTGGCTAGTGCTTTTGGGCTGACAGATGTGGTTTCGGTCAAAATTTTGACGCTAAATGAAACCGGCTCAGTCAAGTTTGTTGAAGGTAAATCAAGTGCCGGCAAGAAAGTTAAATTAAGCGGTGAAACATTTCGCAGTAGATCTAAGTTGCCATCAACTTGGTTTGCGCCCAGCGATGAAGATTTAGTTAGCGTAAAAAATTAGTTAGCATGAAGAACTGAGTTAAGTCCGCCCCAAGTACCAGTTCGCATAACTGCTTCAAGTGCACCACTTTGTGAATTACGGCGGAATAGTAAATTACTTGCACCTGAAAGTGTGGCAGCTTTAACAACTTCGCCATCTGGAAGTAGAACTTTTGCCGCAGCGGTTACATAAGTTCCAGATTCAATTACGCAATTATCGCCAAGTGATATTCCGCAGCCAGAATTAGCTCCCAGTAAAGAATTTTCACCAATTGAAATAACTTCTTTTCCGCCACCACTAAGTGTGCCCATAATTGATGCACCGCCACCGATATCGCTGCCATTGCCAACAACAACGCCTGCCGAGATGCGTCCTTCAACCATCGAAGTTCCGAGTGTGCCAGCATTGAAATTCACGAAACCTTCGTGCATCACTGTTGTACCACTGGCTAAGTGAGCACCAAGTCTTACGCGATCGGCATCAGCGATACGCACACCACTTGGAACTACATAGTCAACCATTCGAGGAAATTTATCCACGCCGTAAACAGCCACGTGTTGGCCGGTAGCTGCTCGGATTTTGCCGCGAGTAATTTCAAAATTATCAACTGAACATGGACCGACTGAAGTCCAAACCACGTTATTTAGTAGTCCGAAAATTCCATCGAGTGATTGTCCGTGTGGCTTAACTAAACGATGTGAAAGTAAATGTAAGCGCAAATAGGCATCACTTACTGATGCTGGTGGTGCACTTAGATCAATCTCGATCCCAACAACTTCGCTGCGAACACCACGTGCGTTGTCAGGTAATGCAAGTGAAGCTAATTCGGCTGGCGCGGTTTCGGGCAAAGCACCTAAAACGGGTGCTGGGAACCAAGTATCAAGGACGGTTCCATCTTTTTCGCCACCATTGATAATTGTGGCAATTCCATATCCGGCTGCTCGTTGCGACATAAGGCAAGCCTAGCCCCTATCCTTACCGACATGCGTATTGCCGTCTTTTGTTCATCATCTCCAACTATTGATGCGAAGTATCAAGCGGTTGCAACCGAACTTGGAAATGCCATCGGCAATCAAGGTTGGGGCTTAGTTTCAGGCGGTGGCCATATTTCCACGATGGGCGCTATTGGCCGCGCAGTTCGAGAAGTTGGCGGACATACGATCGGCGTAATTCCGCAATCGTTAGTCGATATTGAATTTGCAGATCACGATAGCCATGAGTTGCATGTTGTTTCTTCTATGCGTGAACGAAAAGCCAAAATTGAAGACTTGGCCGATGCATTCATTACTTTGCCAGGTGGCCCCGGAACTTTAGAAGAGTTTTTCGAGATCTGGGTTGGCCGTTTTCTCAAGTTCCACAATAAGCCAGTACTGATTCTTGATCCACATGGTGCATTCGCGCCATTAATAACTTTGCTTGATCATCTCGAGGCAGAAGGTTTTGTAAAGCCAGGCCAGCGCGAACTCGTTACTTGGTGCACCACTGTTGAACAAGTGATCGAAACTTTAAGCAAAGAAACTAATTAAGCGGATCAAATAAATTGTCAGTAAATCAAATCAAGATTCGAATTAAAATCAATGCGCCAATTGATCGAGTTTGGGCAGCCATCGCCGATTGGGAGAGTCAAGGCGATTGGATGTTGCAAACTCGCGTTTGGGTAACCTCAGATATTCGAAGTGGTGTTGGCACATCAATCAGCGCACTTACCGGTCCACTTGTTAAATCAGGTTTTAAATTTGGCTTGTTAGATAAAATGGTGGTCACAAATTGGCAACCACCGCGATTATGCGAAGTCGATCACGTGGGCAAGATAATCAAAGGCACTGGCAAGTTTGAGTTAACCGATGTTTCAACTGATCACGAGATTGCAACTAACTTTGATTGGTCAGAAACCATCAAAGCCCCCAAAGCGGTATTTCTGTTGATCTATCTACCGACCTATTTAGGCGTGCGAATCTCGCTTTTACGCTTTCGGAGATCTCTAACCAATCGCTAGTAGCCTGTACTCCTATGAGCGCCTCGAAACCAGCCAAAACCTTGGCCGAAGTGCTCAATGAATTACCCGAAGAGGAACGCATAATCTTGACGATGCATCTCTTGCGCGGCCTAGCTGCCCATGAAATTGCCAACTTGATTGGGGTGCCCGAACGGGCAGTTCTTTCGCTTATTTCTAGCGGAAAATCCCGATTGAGCGCCTTATTAGGCCTTTAATCGGCGGTCTTGATTTCTGTTTCACCCCCTAAATGCGAGATACTTCTCCCTCACACCCGCGTAAGATCTTTAAAGGAGTTCCAATGGCTGCCATGAAACCTCGTACTGGCGATGGCCCAATGGAAGTTACCAAGGAAGCTCGCTCACTAGTTATGCGAATTCCACTAGAAGGCGGCGGCCGTCTGGTCGTTGAAATGAATGCCGAAGAAGCCACAAATTTAAGTGCCGCGTTACACGCAGCGGTTGGGCTGATTAAGAAGTAGTAATCAGATAGCCTCACGCTCATGTCTCTACCTGCACATTTTCCAGAGTTAAAGGCGATCCCAGCGGATCTAAAGTCTGCCCTCTCCAGTGAAATTATCGCTTTAGGTTTTGTCGCAGTTGAAAATTCAGACCCGCTAGAAAAATCTAACGCGAAGGCTGAAAAAGAATTTAAATTAGTTGGCCCAACACTTCTTCTAAAAAGTATTGCTGATACTTTTGAAATTGATCTCTTAGATGAACTGAAATTTTTTACCCCAACCGGAAAAGCTGGCGAGTCTTTCGAACTTCCAATCAGCGCACCTGATACTAAAGCCGAACGTTTGCTACTTGTTGGCTTAGGCGATCAATCAATTGCAGCCATGCGTGCAGCTGGTGCCACAGTTGGCCGCAAAGTAAAAGGTAAAGCGCAAAGCATTTCGACTTTCTGTGCAACCACAGATTCGCACGTAACAGCTCATGCCATCTCGGCAACCATGGGTGCATATCTCTGGAATTTAAAAAGTGGCACTAAGCCAGCTAAGCCAACAATTAATCTTTCAATTTCAAATTTGGCACTAAAGCGTGCCTTGGCTGTTGCCGCCGCTGTCTGGCGAGCTCGCGATCTAGTACATACGCCAGCAAATATAAAGACGCCAGCCTGGATGGCTGCAAATGCTAAGACTGTTGCAAAAGAACGAAATATTTCGCTCAAGGTATTAGCCGGCAAAGAACTAGCGCCATTTGGCGGTTTAACTGCCGTGGGAAATTCTTCCCGCAAATCTCCGCCTCGCTTTATCGAAATTACATATGCACCTAAAGGTTCCAGTAACTGGCCACACGTTGTATTAGTTGGCAAAGGAATAACTTTCGATACTGGTGGTTACTCCATGAAGCGTCCTTACGACACGATGATGGCGATGAAAACCGATATGGCTGGAGCCGCCGCCGTTCTCTCAGTGGTCAGCGCACTTCCTGAATTAGCTCCACGTGTTCGAGTAACTGCGCTACTAATGTGTGCTGAAAATGCGGTATCTGGCACTGCTCAACGCCCAAGTGATGTCATTACGCATTTCGGAGGCACCACAACTGAAGTTTTAAATACTGATGCCGAAGGCCGCTTAGTTCTTGCCGATGGCTTGGCATATGCAAACTTAAAACTAAAGCCAGACTATTTAATTGATATTGCAACTCTTACTGGGTCAGCGACGCTAGGTCTCGGCCGACAATATGCAGCAATGTATACGCGCGATGACAAGTTGGCTGCAAAATTACATGAACTCGGAAATAAGTCTGGTGATCGTGTTTGGCACATGCCACTCATTAACGACTACATCGATGCCCTTGAAAGCGATATCGCAGATATTAATAACACTGCAGATAAAGGCGATTACAACGCTGGATCAGTAACTGCCGCGCTATTTCTAGAAAAGTTTGTTGGCGAACGCAAGTGGGTGCACTTTGATATTGCTGGCACAGGGCGCAGCGAAGTTGATGCAGGCGAGAATCCTAAAGGCGGTACTGGTTTCGGAGTTCGCTTGTTAACAACTTGGATTTCATCTCTATGAATTCAGTTCTATTTAACTACGCCGAAAACTTTAACCCTGAAGATGTAGTTCTTGAGCATGCTCGCGCACGCGGAGTAGAAGTTGGCGCTAATGACATTACCGTTGGCACTGGCGTTTTTCTGCAGCAACTGGCTCATCTGCTTTCCGCACAATCAGTTGTAGAAGTTGGCACTGGCTCTGGTGTTGGAAGCCTCTATTTATTACGCGGCATGATCAATAGCGGCACGCTAACTTCGATCGATGATGAAATTGAACATACCCGCATTGCCAAGATGGCTTTTTATGAGGATGAGATCGAAGCTGCGCGTTTTCGCTTGATCACCAATCCAGTTATGGATGTTCTAAGTAAGTTAACTGATCGAGCATATGACTTAGTGATATTGCGTCACGATCCAGTTGATTTAACTTACACAATTGATGAAGCTCATCGTATTTTGCGCAGCGGAGGAGTATTAGTAATTGACTCATTCTTTGGTGGCGGCAAAGTGCCAGACCCAGCACAGCGCGATCCAAAGACAATTGCGCTTCGCGAGGCTGGGAAAAGAATCAAAAATAACCGTGACCATTGGCAGAGTTCACTATTGCCAGTCGGAGATGGTTTGTTGATCGCTACTAAGTTATAGCAAGATAGCCTTATGTCAGTTCGCAAACCTTCGCGAGTTTTTCGCCGCAAACCTAATCAATTAGTCTTTCTGGAAGATCTTGAACTTAATGCCAGCAAGAAACGTACTTTGCCAACGGCTTCAATTGTCGTTTTAGCTCTTGTCGCCGGGTTGTTAGGTGGAATTCTGGGCGGAGATGCAACTAAAGGCCTGATTTCCAGTGGCGTTAATTTAGTTTCTTCGACTTCCACAATTGAACGTTCGCCAGATTCGGTTGCCGGAATTGCGGGCCGAGTTTTGCCGTCGGTTGTCTCAATTGAGACGATCTCAACTGATGGCGGTGGCTCTGGTTCTGGATTTGTAATTGATCCAAATGGGTATTTGCTAACGAACAATCACGTTGTTGCAGATGCTATGACTATCAAAGTTATTTTGAATGATGGTCGTGAGTTTGCCGCAAAAATAATTGGTCGCGATGAATCATATGACTTAGCTGTTTTAAAAATTAAAACCACCGGATTAAAAGCACTTCAATTTGGCAACAGCGACAAAGTTCAAGTTGGCGATTCAGTAATCGCATTTGGTTCGCCACTAGGTCTTTCTGGCACTGTAACTCAAGGAATTATTAGTGCCAAGAATCGCCCAGTGACAGCAGGTGATAGCAATAGCGCCACTTCATTTATTAGTGCAATTCAAACCGATGCCGCAATTAATCCGGGCAACTCAGGTGGACCCTTGGTTGATGCAACGGGGGCAGTCATTGGAGTTAACTCGGCGATTGCATCACTCGGAAGTAGCTTCGGTGCGCAGTCCGGCTCAATCGGATTAGGTTTTGCGATTCCAATTAATCAAGCGCGCAAAACTGCCGATCAATTAATTAAAGATGGCAAAGCCACTTATCCGGTTATTGGCGTAGCAGTAGATATGAATTACACCAGCGGAGGAGCGCTCATTGCGAAAACCGCTACCTCAATCATGGCGGGTGGGCCGGCAGCGAAGGCAGGTTTACGCCCAGGTGATCTGATTACTGAGATTGATGGCATCAAAATAAATACCCCCGAAGAGTTAATCGTGCAAATTCGCACTCATAATGTGGGCGATGAGGTAACAATTACCTATTTACGCGGTAAGACCAGCAGTTCCACAAAATTAATTCTGATCGCCGGCAAATAACTCAACCGATAGGCTAGCCAAATGTTCTTTGACTTAGGCGCTGGTGAGTTACTTGGCTTAGCCGTCTTAGGCATGATTTTGGTCGGGCCAGAACGCCTGCCGCGATTAGCCGGCGATGCCGCAAAATTAGTCAAGAAATTACGCAATATTTCCAATTCAGCAACTGCTGAGTTACGGGAAAATCTCGGACCAGGTTTTGAAGATCTACAACCAAGTGATTTAAACCCAAAGACTTTCATTAAAAAACAAATTAATGATGTGCTCGCCCAAGATGAAGCCCCGCAAAAAGGTAAACCAACCTACGAGAGCAAAATAGATCCGGACCTAGTATGAGCGTAATTGATCAAGTAACTGCCGCCTTAGAGAAAGTTCAAGATCCAGAACTGCATCGTTCAATTACCGAGCTGGGCATGGTTGATCGAGTTGAGTTTAAAGATGGTCGACTAGAACTTAACGTTTTACTTACAATTTCTGGCTGTCCAATGAAAGATCGCCTACGCAACGATGTAACTGCTGCGGTTAGTTCAATTGCCGGAATTTCGGAAATAGAACTAACTTTTGGAGTTATGTCGGAAAAGCAACGCGATAACGTTAAATCAATCTTGCGTAATGGTCGTGAAAAATTTATCCCGTTTGCGCAACCAGATTCACTCACCAGAGTTCTTGGAATTTCTTCGGGAAAAGGCGGCGTTGGTAAATCTTCAGTTACAGCCAACTTAGCAATTGCAGCTGCCAGCAAAGGTTTAAGAGTTGGAATTTTGGATGCCGATGTCTATGGTCACTCGATTCCTCGTTTAATGGGTTTAATGGGTCAGCGCCCAACTGCAATTGATCAAATGTTTATTCCACTCGAGTCATACGGCGTCAAAACGGTATCTATGGAAATGTTCAAACCTGAACGCTCCGATGCCGTGGCCTATCGTGGCCCGCTATTGCACCGAGTTCTTGAACAACTCTTATCCGATGCTTATTGGGGAGACTTAGATCTTCTGCTGCTTGATTTACCGCCTGGAACTGGTGATTTAGCAATCTCACTCGGTCAGTTAATTCCATCATCTGAAATTTTGGTAGTTACAACTCCACAAATTGCCGCAGCCGAAGTTGCCGAAAGAGCTGGCCGTATTGCTCACCAGATGAAGCAGCAAGTAATTGGTGTTATCGAAAACATGTCAGCTTTTCCTTGTCCAACCTGCAATGAAACCATTTCGCTCTTTGGTGAAGGTGGCGGTGCTGAGACGGCTAAGCGACTTTCCTTATTAGTTGGCAACGATGTTCCGGTACTTGGTCAGATTCCATTTAGCCCAGCGCTTCGTGAAGGTGGCGATGCCGGAACTCCAGTAGTTGTATCAAGCCCCGAGAGTGCTGCGGCAAAAGCTTTTGCAGAAATTATTGGGCGAATTATTGTGCGCCCGAAATCTTTAGTCGGCGTTCGGCTTGGGTTGAGTACTTAATCTCTTCTCAAGATCTGTTACTAAATCTGAAAGCTCACTTCGCATAAAGTCACGAGTTGCGACGTCACCGAGTGCGCTTCGCAAACTTGCAAGTTCGCGAGTCAAATATTCAGTATCGGCAATATTGCGCTCGTTCTGTGCGCGATCTTCATTACTTTGAATTCGATCACGATCTGCTTGACGGTTCTGTGCTAACAAGATTAGTGGAGCCGCATAAGAAGCTTGTAGCGAAAGAATTAAAGTTAAGAAGATAAATGGGTAATCATCCCAACGCAGATTTGTTGGTGCGACCGTATTCCAGATAACCCAAGTTGCTACAAAGACTGTCATGTAAACCAAGAAACGTGCAGTTCCAAGGAAACGCGCGAAGCGTTCAGATAAACGACCGAAAGTTTCTGGATCGTAATTTGGGCGAAGGGTGCGGCCCTTGGTGCGTGGGGTGTCTAAACCATTGTGACGTGCCATGGTTAGCCCTCCAATTCAGTATTAACTTTGATAGAACTTCGAGAAAGATCGCGATGATCATGACGCCAGTTTTCTGGCAATAAGTGATCGAGCACGTCATCGACTGTGACTGCGCCCAATAGTCGATCGTTGGCATCAATAACTGGCAATGAAAGCAAGTTATAACTGGCTAAGTATGACGAAACCTCGTTCAAACTCGCATCTGGATTTAGCCCCTGCGTATTGGTATCTACGATTGAGCCCAACAGAGTCGCTGGCGGTTCGCGCAATAAACGTTGGTAATGAACGATGCCCATGAAACGTCCAGTCGGAGTTTCTAGTGGTTGGCGACAAACAAATATTTGTGATGCCAAAGCCGGTGATATTTCGCTTTTACGCACCGCCGCGAGTGCTTCGGCAACGGTGGCATCGGCAGACATCACGATTGGTTCGGTTGTCATCATTCCACCCGCTGAATAATCTTCGTAGTTCATTAAGCGCAGAACATCTTCAGCATCTTCAGGTTCCATTAACTCGATTAGCGCATCGGCGCGTTCTTGGCCAATTTCACGCAATAAGTCGGCGGCATCATCAGGATCCATTTCGCCAAGAACATCAGCAGCGCGCTCACCTTCCAATTCGGTAAGAAGGGAAACCCGGTGCACTTCATCCATCTCTTCAAGCACATCTGCAAGGCGCTCATCATCTAACCCACGAGCTACTTCAACTCGACGTTTCGGTGCTAAATCTTGCAGCACGGTTGCTAAGTCGGCAGGACGCAAAGTGCTTAGCGTGTAAAGCAAATTGGTTACACCTTGATTGGGTTCAACGTTTGCAAAACCAGTTAATTCTTCCCAAGCCACAGTTGAAGTTGGGCCTTTGCGCCGCAATCCACGTGACTTGCGCATAATGTGAACTTTGTTAATTAACCAATCACCATTGCGATTTTGTTCCATCGCCATATCTTCAACAATTACATTTTCGCCAGACTCGATCAAATTAATTGAACGATCGAGCATGTCACCCAAAACTAAAACTTCACCAGTGCGAACTTCGAAGCGACGCATATTTACCAAACCAGTAATGATTACTGTGCCACTTTCAATCGAAGTCACTCGAGTGATAGGTACAAAAACTCGACGGCGAAGCGGAACTTCGACAACTAAACCAAGAATTCGCGGTTGCGCATTATTGGTACGAAGGGTCGCGACAGCATCTCGCACCTTGCCGACTGGATCTCCGTTAGGGTCAAATACTGCAGTTCCGGCTAATCGGGCGAGGAAGATTCGATTTAATACGTTCCCGCTCATGGGATAAGGGTAACTGCTTTATAGCGGGCCATGCGCGCTACCTTTAGCCAATGAGCCGAGATAGCGTCACAACAATGCCTGCCCGTGGCGATCAGATTCGTATGGGTATCGGCATATTTGGCATTGGTACATCGGGGCCGCTTATTGCGATGAGTGCAATGCCGATCTGGGTACTAATTTTCTGGCGCAATCTTGGTGGCTCAATTCTTACTGCTCCATTTGCAATCAAACATCATCGCGACCGCAATGGCATTAAGTGGGCAGCTTTTGCTGGTTTTATCTTGGCGCTGCACTTTGGTGGTTTCTTTCTGGCAATGCGTTACACCAGTGTTGCATCTGGAACTGCAATTGTTGCCTTGCAACCAATCTTCGCCGCTATTTTTGTAAAACTAACCGGTCAGCACATTCCATCAAAAGTATGGCTGGGAATGGCAGTGGCTTTTCTAGGTGTTCTTCTGATCTCCGGAGTTGATTTACAAATTTCCGTTCGAGCATTTATTGGAGATTTAGCGGCGCTGATTTCAGCCGCACTTGCAGCTGGCTACATGATGGCTGGTTCTCGAGCTCAGCGAACTCTTGAAACAACTACTTATACAACCGTCTGCTATTTCATCTGCGCGATCACAGCGTTGCCAATTGCATTAATTAGCGGAAATCAAATCTTTAAATACACTGCGCGCGAGTGGTGGATTTTAATTGGTTTAATCGCAGGTGCTCAGATTTTGGGTCATACGATGTTCAACTCTGCTTTGAAGAGAGTGTCGCCGGCGATTGTTTCGCTAATCGTATTTTTTGAAGTTCCAGTTAGTTCATTGCTTGCGGTTTGGTGGATGGGTCAGAAACCACCAGTCGGGATTATTCCGGGAATTTGTTTGATTTTGATTGGTTGCGCTTTAGTTGTCATCAGGGGCCGTGAAAGTCGTGATTGATTTACACACTCACACAACTGTAAGTGATGGCACTGATACGCCAGCCCAATTAGTAAATAAAGCAATTGCCCAAGGTTTAGCTACTTTGGCAATTACTGATCACGATGCAATTGCCGGTTGGTCAGAAGCAACTAAAACTTTACGGGGCGACCTTAAATTAGTCCTCGGCGCTGAAATCTCCTGCTTAACCGATACTGGCGTCAGTGTTCACATGCTCGGTCTACTCTTTGATGGAACTAATACTGCCCTGTTAGAAGCGCTTGAAAATACTCGCGATGAACGTTTGCCACGCATGCGTAAAATGATTGAATTAATGCAAGCCGACGGCATCGATATTTCGTTAAGTGATGTCGAAGCGGCAATGCCGGCAGGTGCCACTATGGGTAGACCACATTTAGCCGATGCGCTAGTTTCCAAAAAAATAATTAAAACTCGCGACGAAGCTTTTCAAGATTTGCTCAATAATGAATCTAAATATTACGTTGCCCACTTAGCGCCAACTCCAGTCGAAGCAATTAAATTGATTCGGGCAGCCGGGGGAGTGGCGGTAATTGCCCATCCATTTGCATCAATGCGCGGTCAAATATTACAAAGTTCAGATTTTATCGAACTTAAAGCCGCTGGTTTAAATGGCATTGAGGTAAACCATCGCGATCAGAGCAATGAAGAGCGTTTGAGTTTGTTAAGTATTGCCAGGGACTTAGATCTAGTGATCACTGGTTCAAGTGATTACCACGGGACTGGTAAATTAAATTCGTTAGGCGAAAACGTCACTAATCCAGCAGAATGGGATCGCCTAGAATCAATGGCTAATGCGCGAAGGGTAGTAACAGCATGAATCTTGCCGAAGTAAGTGCGATCACTTTTGCGATCCAAAGTTTTGTCACGCTCTTTGTGATTTTTGATCCACCAGGTGCTGCTCCAATCTTTCTAGGTTTAGTCGCCGATCGAACCCCCAAAGAACGTCGCAAATTAGCGGTACAAGCTGCCGGTGTTTCGCTGCTAGTCATTTCGATCTTTGCCATCTTTGGCCAACTAATTTTGGATTATCTGCATATTTCTATTGCCTCCCTTCAAGCTGCCGGCGGTCTATTGTTATTACTGGTTTCACTCGAACTGTTAACTGGAAAAGATTCAGGATCGACTGAATCGCGCGATAAGAACGTAGCGCTTGTTCCGCTAGGAACCCCGCTGCTAGCTGGCCCTGGTGCGATTGTGGCAACGATGATTTTCGTACAACAGGTTCAAAATACTGGCCAAGCAATTGGTTTAGTTGCAGCCGTGCTCGCAGTTCATATCGTTATAGCGCTTGTCCTTATTTCTTCAACCACGATTTTAAAAGTCATCAAAGAATCTGGCGTCAATTTAGTCGCGCGAATTGCCGGCCTTTTACTAGCTGCAATTTCGGTCCAGATGCTGGTTGATGCGATCAGAGCTTTCATAGCGCAATGAGTAACTCCGAATTAGGTTTATTTTCGCCATCTTCAATCACTTGGAAGATTCACTCTGATCCAGCGATGCTAATCGGAGGAATTCGTGCGCTGTTTCAGCAAGCGTTGCATCCGCAAGCTATGGCTGGCGTTGCTGAACACTCGAATTTTCGCGAAGATGCCTGGGGCCGGCTGCAACGAACTGGTGATTACGTTTCAACTTTAACTTTTGGAACGCCTGAACAAGCAAATGATTTATCTGCTCGGGTACGCAAAATTCATACTCACCTTGGCCTAGATGATCCAAAACTTTTACTTTGGGTTCATATGGCGATGGTTGATTCGTTTTTAGATGTAGCCGTCAGATCTGGACTCACATTAACTGATGAAGAACGCGACCAATATGTCGCCGAAATGGTTTTATTTGCCAAAGCTGTTGGCATTGCCGAGTCTGAAGTTCCTAAATCCGTGACTGAAATGAAGCAATACTTCGTTGATATTGCGCCTGAATTATTTGCAAGCGATGATGCGAAAAGAGCGGCCTTATTTTTAACGCTTCCGCCGCTGCCAACTGCTGTGCGCTTTGCGACACCTGCTGCTCCAGCTTGGGCCTCAATTGCAGCATTAGCTGGCGCCGCATTACCTAATTGGGCGCGTTCGCTTTACGGTTGGCCGACTTTACCGGGCCAGAATTTGGCAACTGACATTGCAATGATCGCTCTGCGAAAGAGTTTGTTAGTACTTCCTTTTGATGGTTTGTTGCCTCCGGTTTTAATCGAAGCCAAGATTCGTTGGGGATTTAACGCTGCATGAGTACTCCGATAGTTGTTCTAGCTAGTTTTGCTGGTGGCGTTGGTAAAACCACTTTGGCACATGCGCTGGCCGTCGCTTGTGCTGAATTTGGCAAAAAAACTTTGTTAATTGATTTAGATTCATCTGGAGCGCTGACTTTTAAACTTGGCCATGAACGCACTCGCGAAAACGTAATTAACTGCAACGAGCGCTTTGATTTGCGGCCACACACGGCAACCGATTCTTTAACTTCGTTAATCGCAGAAATTCCCGAAAAATACGATTTAGTATTAATCGATTCAGCGCCACTATTTACTTCTGAATTAGCAGAAGTTTTAAAGGTCGCTCAGCTAGTGATCTCGCCAGTTCGAGAAAGCATTCATTCCCTTAGAGGTGCTTTAGCGGTAATGAAAATTACTTCGGCACCATGTAAAGCGTTGCCATACTTCGCCAAAGATAATTCCGAAATAGCCAAGTTGATTGCTGCCGAATTAAATTTAGTCGATGGCGAGATTTCACTATCAGCCGAAGTTTTGGCAGCCGAAGCAAAAACAATTAGCGTTTTAACGGCTGACAAAAATTGCCATGTTTCGCAGCAATACCGAGATGCTACTTATTCGATTTTAGAAGAACTAAATATTTTTTAGTCGGAGATTCGCTTAGTGCGAACTCGCTCGCGCTTGACTCGCTCAGTTTTAGGCTTATCGGCAACCGGTGCGCTCTTAGTTTTTGGCTTTTCCGAAGTTGCCACACTCTTTGCCGGAGCTGTTTTCTTAGCCACATTCATGCGACCGGTCGAGCCAGCTGGAATCTTAAATTTAGTAAATAGCGATTCAGAGGACGAGTAAGTTTCTTCAGGTTCGCCTAGATTTAGGTTTAAGGCCGTATCAATCATTTTCCAGCGAGCTAATTCATCCCAGTCAACAAAAGTCACTGATATACCGTGAGCGCCAGCACGTGCTGTACGCCCGATACGGTGCACGTAAGTCTTTTCATCTTCGGGACACTGGTAATTAACTACGTGCGTGATGCCGTCGATATCAATGCCGCGAGCAGCAACATCGGTAGCTACCAATACATCTGACTTACCGGCCTTAAAGTCATTGAGCGCTTTTTCACGAGCGCCTTGACCAAGATCGCCATGAATTGTGTCTGACTTAAAGCCACGCTCTAATAAGTCGTCGGCAGTTTTCTGACAAGTGCGTTTAGTTCGACAGAAAACAATCGTTGGTCCGCGACCTTCTGACTGCAAAATTCGGGCCAGCATTTCGATCTTATCTAGAGCATGTGCGCGAACAACGTGTTGCTCAATTTTAGAAACTACGGCGCCTTCATCTTCATTATCCTGAGTGCGAATATGTACTGGCTGATTCATGAAACGGCGCGCCAGTGCAATGATGTCGCCAGGCATAGTTGCTGAGAACAACATAGTTTGTTGGCGATTAGGCGTGCTTGTAAAGATCTTTTCAACATCTGGCAAAAAGCCCAGGTCTAACATTTCATCAGCTTCATCTAGTACCAAACGAGAAACGTTCTTGAGTTTAAGTTGACCTTGGCGATAGAGATCAAGGAGTCGGCCAGGTGTGCCAACAACGATTTCGACACCCTGTTCAAGCGCTTCGATTTGTGGTTCAAATGCGCGGCCACCATAGACCGCTAATACGCGAACTCCGCGGTTTCCGACAAGTTCAGAAATATCTTTAGTAACTTGAACACAAAGTTCGCGCGTTGGTACAACGACTAGCGCTTGTGGTTGACCTTTAAATTCAAGAGCTTCCCACTCGGTATCTAGTGGGGCGATGATGCGCTCAATAATCGGAATTCCAAAACCTAAAGTCTTTCCGGTACCTGTTTTAGCTTGACCAATTACATCGCCATCAGAAAGCGCAATTGGCAGAACCGCTTCTTGGATTGGAAATGGTGAAGTAAAGCCGTGCGCAGTTAGCGCATCAATAGTTGATTTACGTAAAGGTAGATCAGCGAAAGTAATTGTCACGTTAGAGGGAGCCGAAACCGACGCGTCGCTCGGTTTGTTCGCCAATTTCTACAAAACCAATTCGGTCAGCTGGCACCATGATGGTGCGACCGCGGACATCATTTAAAACCAAAGGGGTTCCGGCGCTAATTGCTGCGCTAACGGCGGCTGAGATTTCAGCGGGGGTAGCAGGGCTGTCGAAAGATAGGTCACTACTTACATTTGCGACCGCAATGCGAACCTCTGATTTTTGAGCAGTTTCAGTTTTCTTTGTAGCCATGGGTCAATCCTATTGGATTACTTCAGTTGTTGCCTAACGGGAAACCAGAAACCCCGCGCCACATCAAACTTTCGATTAATCGAGCCGCTTGTTCGCGCGATAGCTTGCTATCGCGGTCAAGCCAATGTCGTGCACCGACTTGAATAGAGCCAATCAGTGAAACACCAAGCAACATAGATGCCTCTTGTGGCAAACCGGTTTCGATCGAGATAACCGCACTAATTGCAGCGGCACAGTCGTAAGTCATTCGATTTAAACGTTCATGTACCGCAGGTTCAACATTCATATCGCTTTCAAAAAGAAGGCGGAAAGCTTCGCCTTCACTTTCAATAAAATCAAAGTAGGCATCAACAGTTGCGCGAACGCGGCCAGCATTTTCAGTTTTAGAAGCAATTGCCCGTTGAATCTGAAAAACTAAAGAGTCAATATGTAAATCGAGAACCGCTAAATAAAGTTCCAACTTTGATGGAAAGTGCTGGTAGAGAACTGGCTTACTAACGCCAGCACGATCAGCAATTTCATCCATTGCTGCGCTGTGGTAACCCGCAGCTGTGAAGACTTCAAGGGCTGCGGCTAATAGAAGTGCTCGCCGCTCATCGCGAGGTAAACGCGACTTGTTGTCACGCGCATCAGTTGTGCTCATTGCGCCAATGCTAGAGGCAAATCTCGGAAAATACACCTCTATGTTTTTCGCAAACCTATTGCAATTAGCAACCAAGTGGCGTTCTACGGCAGAATAACCCAGTAATCGGTTTACCAATTGGGCACCAAAAAGGCGAAGAAGATGAAGATTCCACCACTAGTAGAACCCGGCCGTGCGCTAACTGTTGATGAAGTTCGTCGATACAGCCGCCACTTAATTATTCCTGACCTTGCTATGGCGGGCCAGGCACGATTAATGAATGCCAAAGTTCTCTGCGTTGGTGCCGGCGGCCTAGGTTCACCTGCTCTTATGTACTTAGCTGCAGCTGGTGTCGGAACGATTGGCATCGCCGAATTCGACACCGTTGATGAATCAAATTTGCAACGCCAAATTATTCATGGCCAATCCGATATCGGTAAGAGCAAAGCGAAGAGTGCTCAAGAAAAAATTTCCGAAATCAACCCATACGTAAATGTGGTTCTGCATGAAACCCGCCTTGATACTTCAAATGTCATGGAAATATTTGCGCAATACGACATCATCGTTGATGGCACAGATAATTTCGCCACTCGCTACTTAGTAAACGACGCATGCGTGCTTTTGAAGAAGCCATATGTTTGGGGTTCTATTTATCGTTTCGACGGTCAGGCAAGTGTGTTCTGGGCTGAATATGGTCCTTGCTATCGCTGCTTGTATCCAGAACCACCACCTCCAGGCATGGTTCCAAGTTGTGCCGAAGGCGGCGTACTTGGCGTTCTCTGTGCATCAATTGGTTCGATTCAAACAACTGAAGCGATCAAAGTAATTACCGGAATCGGCGAACCACTAATTGGCTCATTGATGATTTATGACGGTCTCGAAATGAGTTACCGCAAAATTAAGGTTCGCAAAGATCCAAACTGCCCTATTTGCTCAGATCACCCGACACAGACTGCGCTCTTGCCAGATTATGAAGCTTTTTGTGGCGTACTTTCAGATGCTGCCGAAGTGGCCGTTAAGGATGCCACGATTACAGTTTCTGAACTTAAGAGCAAGATCGATAAGAATGAGAATTTCTACCTAATCGATGTGCGAGAGCCAAGTGAATTCGAGATCGTGCGAATTCCAGGTTCAACCTTAATTCCTAAGCAAGGTTTCCTTGATGGTTCGGCATTAACCGATCTGCCACAAGACAAGCCAATTATTCTGCATTGTAAATCTGGTGTGCGATCAGCTGAGTGCCTAGCAATTTTGAAGGGTGCTGGTTTCGCAGATGCCACACATGTAAGCGGTGGCGTAATCGCGTGGGCTAAACAAATCGATACTTCACTTCCGGTTTATTAATGTCACAGCCATATAAGGGTTACCGTGCACTTCTAGTACATGCGCACCCAGATGATGAAACCATTAACAATGGTGCAACTATGGCTATGTATAAAGCTCTTGGTGCCGAAGTAACTTTAGTTACTTGTACTCGAGGCGAAGAAGGCGAAGTTTTAGTTCCGGACTTGGCTCACTTAGCAGCTAACGAAACTGATCAACTCGGTGATCACCGAGTTATTGAATTAGCCGATGCCATGAAAGCGTTAGGCATTACTGATCATCGTTTCTTAGGCGAAGGCAAAATTAAGTATCGCGATAGCGGAATGATGGGTACCGAACCGAACAATCGTCCTGATTGTTTTTGGCAAGCAGATCTTGATACGGCAGCAAACTTATTGGTTGCAGTAATTCACGAAGTAAAGCCACATATCTTGATTACTTACGATGAAATCGGCGGTTATGGACACCCCGACCATATTCAGGCCCATAGAGTTGCAATGCGAGCAGCGGAGTTAGCTACTGACTGGCAAATTTCTAAGATTTATTGGAATGCCACACCTAAATCTGTACTCGCCAATGGAATCGCTGCGATGAAAGAAGTTGGCTCTAATTTCTTTGGCGCCGAAAACGTTGATGATCTGCCATTTGCCAAAGCAGATGAGTTAGTAACTGCTGCAGTTGATGCCAATAACTATGTAGATGCAAAGATGGCAGCAATGGCGGCACATGCAACGCAAATTGAACTAGATGGTCCCTTCTTTGCGCTCTCTAATCATTTAGGACTACAAGTTTGGGGGCATGAGTTTTATTCTTTAGTTAAAGGCGATGCTCATGAACCTTTTAATGAGGATGGTCGCGAAACAGATTTATTCGCCGGAATCGTTCTGTAATCAATGAAGTATTTGTATGCTGCATTAGCTGGAGCCCTACTTGGTGCAAGCGCTACTTTGTTGCATTTACTCATTTTTCCGTTGGGTTTGATTCTTGGCTTAGTCGCCACAGTTGTTGGAATTTGGGCAGTCGGAAGATCATGGCGATTACGAAAGTTCAAAGTTGTAGCTGCAATTGCTTGGTTATTTGTAGTTGTTCAGGGTGCAACCATGGGTGTGGGCGGCGAGTTGTTGATTCAAGGTGACTTACCTGGCTCACTACTTATTTTGTTGGGGACTTTTACTCTGGTGCTAGCAATTTTCTTGCCGATTTAACGCAATTCCCACTCTTGGCCGTTGGCAGTGTCATTAATTATCAAACCAGCGCTTTCTAACTCAGTTCGTAAGCGATCACTTTCACTCCAATTATTAGTACTGCGTGCTACTTCGCGATCTGCTAACAAACGCAGCAATTCCGCAGGTAACTCTTGCGCAACTTGTTCTCTTCCGAGGTCGAGACCTAAAACTTGATCGGCAAAAGTAAAGATTTCAGCTTTCTCAGAGCTCGTTAAATTTGAATCTTTTTCTACACTTCGTAAGCGTTGCATTACCCGGGGCGTATCTAGATCATTATTCAAAGCATCAATAGTTGGTTGATCAGGGTTGAAATTCTTTCCTTGTCCAAATCCACTTCGACGCCAGCGCTTTAGCGTTGTATTGGCTGCCGCAATAGCGTCCCAAGTTAAATCCATTTGTGAGCGATAACGGTTTTCCAGCAAACAAAATCTTAGGGAGAGCGGGTCAAAACCGCGCTCAATTAGGTCTTTGAGTAGAACCACATTTCCACTGCTTTTAGCCATCTTGCGGCCTTCAAATAATAAATGCTCACCGTGCACCCAAAGTTTTACTGATTCAATTCCAGTGACGGAATTAGTTTGCGCACGTTCATTTTCGTGGTGCGGAAAGCGAAGATCTATTCCGCCGACATGAATATCAATCTCATCACCTAATAAATCAAGTGACATTGCTGAACACTCAACATGCCAACCGGGAAAACCTCGACCCCATGGCGAATCCCAAACCATCTCAGTGCGCTCACCGGCGGCTTTCCAAAGCGCCCAGTCGGCATGGAAGCGTTTTCCGCCCTCATCTGTGTATTCATAGCGATGCCCCGGCTTTAAGTCCTTCAATCGATTACCGCTGATCGCACCGTAGCTGGCAAAACTTTCGGCGGCGAAGTACACCGAACCATCAGATCCTACGTAAGCATGTTTCTGCTCAATTAACTTGGAAATTAATTGATGCATTAATTCAATTGACTCACTTGCCCGTGGGTATCGTCGAGCCGGTCTAATATTTAGCAGCGCTAAATCTTGATGAAAATTAGCTTCATATTTGCGCGCAATTTCGAATGGATCAATTGCTTCTAACTTCGCTTGAGCGAGCATCTTGTCTTGCGGGTTTACATCTTCGGCCATATGACCAACATCGGTTATGTTCTGCACCAAATTAACGGTTTTGCCCTGAATTTCTAAGGTTCTGCTAATTAGATCAGAGAGCAGAAAAGTCCGAAGATTTCCGACGTGAGCATCACGATAGACAGTAGGGCCGCAGCAATAAATTTTAATTTCCGCAGAAGCCGTTAGTACTTCTTTCACGCCGCGACTTTGAGTGTCATAAATTTTAAGCATGGTTAATTAAGCTCCAGATATGAGTACTCATGATGAAAATTAAATCCTAAAGACTCATAAACGCCAATAGCGATCGCATTATTTGCTTCAACTTGCAACAGAGCTTTGCTGACACCTTGCTCAAAACTCGCTTCCAACGCAGCTGCCACAATGACTTTGCCCAATCCTTGCCCACGAAATTCCTGATGCACATAAACCCGTGTTAGCGAAGACCAACCTTTAGCCAAGGCAATACGACAAGTGGCAATTGCTTGGCCATTTTTGAATGCAGTTAAGTAGGTGGCAGCACAGCCAGAAAGTATTTTCTCGATTCCAGGAGTTGGCTGCACTCCTAGCCAATCATTACTAAATTCAGCTGCTAGTTTTATTTCAATTCCAGCCGGGATTACTTGTTTAGCCGAAGTTAAGTCAGCAACCATCGTGTTGCCACGTATCGTTTCTATGGCACCAATTGATTTCAATTTTTCGGAAAGAAGTTGCCAAGTCGGAAGCGCAACTTGGAAAATTGTCGGCAAGTTTCTCTGGCCGTAGAACTCTTTTGCAGCTGCAAGTTTCTCGTCAAAATCTTTTAGTGCGCCTGTTTCAAGATTTTCAGCAAGCGGTAATACCGAATTTGCTCGCTTAGTAACACCATCAGTTGCGCGCATTAGCCAGCCAGAATTTTCTTGATTCTCATAAGCTGGCCAAGTTAAATCGCAGACTTGATCTAGTTCGAGCACCCGTAATGTAAGTGGCGCACCTTTGCCGGCCAAAGTTGGGCGCTCTACTATTTCGCGCCAAACGAAAATTTGTTCTGGGTCAAAGGAAACTTCCTCGCCTTTGCGATTAATTAAGGTCGTTGAGCTCTTTAGCTGACCAACAACATCTCGATAGCCACCGGCTGGGTCGTGCAATCGGATGGAAAACCTGTGACCGATGCGCTCAAGGGGGAGCGGCTGGATTTCCATGTCTTAACGATAATCGTCCATCTAATATCCGCCTCTCCAAAAGGTGAAATTGGAACCACGGTTGTTAAAAGGCGCCTTGAACCTCAGTTGGCATTACAATTTAGCGCAGTAGCTACCCAGATGGAGGATTTTTCGTGACGTACATTATTGCCGAACCTTGTGTTGATGTTAAAGATAAGTCTTGCATCGAAGAATGCCCGGTTGATTGCATCTACGAAGGCTCTCGAATGCTTTATATCCAACCTGATGAGTGTGTTGACTGTGGCGCTTGCGAACCAGTTTGCCCAGTTGAAGCTATTTATTACGAAGATGATGTTCCTGCGCAGTGGCAAGAATTCGGAAAAATCAACACTGAGTTCTTTGTTGAGATTGGCTCACCTGGCGGCGCCAGCAAAGTTGGCCAGACTAATTCTGACCACGCCACAGTGGTCGCTTTGCCAACAAAGCCTGAATAGAAAAGTTCTCCCCTGAAGCTGCCAAATTTCCCCTGGGATGCACTTGCTCCCTACGGTGAAATTGCACGCGCACATCCAGGTGGCATCATCGATTTATCTCAAGGCACACCAGTTGATTCAACGCCTGAATTCATTCAAGCGGAACTTCGAAATAGTGCAAATTCACCTAGTTACCCAGTGACAGCTGGAACGCCAGAACTACGCGCAGCAATTAGTAACTGGGCAAAAACTAAATTAAAGGCAACTGGTGATTTCGATGTCTTGCCGCTAATTGGTTCAAAAGAGTTAGTCGCCTGGTTACCCACGCTTTTGCAATCAAAGTCCGTTAATTTTCCAGAAATTGCTTACCCAACATATCGAGTTGGCGCGATTCTGGCAGGAGCAACTGAAGCTGCCGTTGCGATCAGCCCAGAAAATTGGCCGCCAGCTGATCTAACTTGGGTTAATTCACCAGCTAATCCAACTGGCCGGGTTCATAGCGATCAAGAATATTTAAGTGCAATCAACTGGGCACGTGCCAACAAATCTATCTTAGTCTCAGATGAGTGTTATTTAGAATTTGGTGATACTGCAGAACCAACTTCGATATTGCAATTTACCGATGGTGATAACCGCAATATTCTGGCCGTTCATTCGCTTTCAAAAAGATCATCAATGGCCGGCTATCGAGGTGCATTCTTAATTGGCGATAAAGATTTAATTGCTCGAATTCGTGAAGTTCGCAAACATGCGGGAATGATGGTTCCGTTACCTATACAACGGGCCATGACAATTGCTTTAAGCGATGAAACCCATGTTGCAGAGCAGCGCGCACGCTATAACGCTCGTCGCGCTAAGTTAGCACCAGCACTAATTTCAGCAGGATTTAAAATTGAATTCTCAAATGCTGGTCTTTACATCTGGTGTACCCGCAATGAGAGTGACTGGGATTCCGTTTCTTGGTTGGCCAATTTAGGAATTCTGGCCACGCCTGGCAATTTCTATGGAGAACTGGGAAAGTCTCATATTCGAATTGCTATGACGGCCTCAGATCTACAAATTGCTGAAGCTGCTGCACGCATTACTGCTGCAACACAGGGGTAATCATGACGGTTGGAATACTTCTAGTTGGTGGCTTTGGTACTCGGCTTGCTCCACTTACCAACAAAACGCCGAAACCAATGTTGCCTATTGCTAATTTGCCAGTTACCGAACACCAATTACTTGTTGCTAAGGCTGCTGGCATTACCAAAGTAGTGCTAGCAACTGCTTATTTAGCCGAAACTTTCACGCCTTACTTTGGCGATGGCTCTAAATGGGGGATCGAACTCAAGTACGCACTAGAAACAGAGCCACTTGGAACAGGTGGCGCAATTAGAAATGCTGCGGAATTAATCTTCTCCGAAATTTCTGACACTGAACCGATCGTTGTTTTTAACGGTGATGTACTTAGCCGACATAATTTATCTGAACAAATAAAGTTGCATCAAAGTAAATCTGCAGCAGCAACGTTGCATTTGGTAAGCGTTGAAGATGCTCGTCCTTACGGTTGTGTGCCATTTGATGAAACCGGGAGAGTAACCGAGTTTTTGGAAAAAATGGAAAACCCAATTACAAATACGATCAATGCTGGTTGTTATGTGTTTAGCCCACAAGTAGTGAAAGAAATAGAGCTAGGAAAAGTTGTAAGTGTCGAACGAGAAGTTTTTCCTAATTTATTAAAGAACGAAAAAGTAATTCAGGCTTACGTAGATGATTCTTATTGGTTGGACATGGGAACTCCAAAAGCTTTACTTAAAGGTTCGCAAGATTATGTTGGTAATCGCGACTATCTAGTTGGCGAGAATTCCAAAATATCTTCGAGCGCGAAAATTAGTGGAGCAAGTGCGATCGGGAACAATGTAACTATCGGCGAGAATGTAGATATTCGAGCTTCGATTATTAGAGACGGTGTAACAATCTCTGAGAACTGCACACTTGAAAATGTATTTGTGGAATCGAATACAACCGTTTCGCATTCGACTAAAGCCAATGGCGCATATCTGGCCGATGGCGAAATTATTGCTTTGAAACTTTAGAAACCCTCAACTGCTACTTTAGTTTTTACGCTTAAAATTAGTCCAATTTGCCCTTTTTCTTGCTTCTTGGGCTTGACTTAACTGTCTTACACGCGTGTAATTCACCTAAGAGAAGGCCACATGCCGTCAGGGCAGGGCCACTATTTATGTGGAGAGTTATTAATGCCGATTCGTCCAGCACAAAACCCTTCCTCCTCAGGTCCTGTAATCCAACTAGCCAGCGGTGAAAGCGTCGAGCTTTCCTGGCAAGAACGTGCACTTTGTGCGCAAACCGATCCCGAAGCTTTTTTTCCAGAAAAGGGTGGCTCTACTCGCGAAGCAAAACGCGTATGCCTCTCCTGCGATGTTCGTTCTGAATGTCTTGAGTATGCCCTCGCACATGATGAGCGCTTCGGAATTTGGGGCGGGCTCTCTGAGCGAGAGCGACGTCGACTTAAGCGTCGACCTGCTTAATCGATTTATTTCGATTAATTAGGAAACCAATAAAGAAACGCCACCAAAAATTATGGCGACTACAAAAATAACTGATCCGTTTCACGTTACAGCTGTAATTGTTTCTCATGACGGCGCAATTTGGTTACCTGAAGTTGTTGCTGCATTATCTTCACAAACTCGCGGTCTCGATCAAATAGTTGCAGTTGATACTGGTTCGCAAGATAAATCAGCTTCACTTTTAAAATCAGCAAAAATTCCCGTTCTTTCCCTGCCTCGCGATGCTGGATTTGGTGATGCGGTTTATCGCGCAGTTGAAAAATTTCCTAAGTCAAACAATGAACGCAACGAGTGGATCTGGGTTATTCATGATGATTGCGCCCCAAAGTCTGATGCACTTGAAAAACTATTAGCCGAAGTTGTAGAACGACCAAACGTGGCAATGGCTGGACCAAAGTTATTGGGTTGGCACGATCGTTCGCACTTGCTTGAAGTTGGCGTCAGCATTACAAATAACGGTGCTCGCTGGACTGGTTTAGAAGCCCACGAGTATGACCAAGGCCAGCATGACGGAGTTCGCGATGTGCTATCTGTTAGTACAGCCGGTGCGCTTATCCGTCGTGATGTTTTTGAAGAACTAGGCGGCTATGACCCACAGTTAGCCCTCTTTCGAGATGATGTTGATTTCGGTTGGCGAATCCGAATGGCCGGTCACTCAATTATTGTCGTTACAGATGCTGTGGCATTTCATGCTCAAGCCGCAGCTTCTGAACGTAGATCAGTCGATGTAGAAGGCGCTTTTCTGCATCGTCCATTGTTATTAGATCGTCGCAATTCAGCTTATGTTTTATTAGCTAACTCATCAGCTTGGCTACTGCCGTGGCTTGTCCTGCAACTAACTACTGGTGCTGCGTTTAGAGCGATTGCTTATCTAATTGCAAAATTGCCGGGATATGCCAGCGATGAAATCTTGGCAATTGCATCACTGGTACTCAGGCCAGCAACGCTGAGAGCCGCACGCAAAGAGCGCAGAATTCATCGATTGCTTCCACCTCGAGTGATTGCTGACTTCATTCCGCCACGATTAACTCAATATCGAAACGGTATTAATAATTTTTTCGAGTCAATTCGAGATCGTATATTTGCAAAGTTACCAACTGATAACGATATTGATGAAGAATTCGATGAAGATGCTGACTTACTTACTCCGGTAAAGGTAGTTAATTGGGGGAGTGTTTTTAAACGCCCACAAGTTGTCCTCGGAATTTCGCTATTTATTTTTATCTTGCTCTCTTCAAGATCAAGATTGGGTTCCTTAATTGGCGGTGCTTTAGCGACTACGCCCCACGGCACAAGTTCACTTTGGCGCAGTTATGTTGAATCTTGGCATCAGATCGGAATGGGAAGCTCTGCACCCACCCCGCCATGGGTAGCGCTTCTATCAGCGTTATCAATTCTGTTCTTCGGTAAGCCGGCTGTGTTAGTTACTTGCTTGATATTTTTTGCGCCAGCACTCATGGCGTTCTCGGCATACAAATTCTTAAAGCTAGTAACTGCAAATGCTTGGTTGCGAGTATCGGCAAGCATGCTTTATGCAATCAGCCCCGTTGCTATAGCAACTGTTAATACCGGACGACTAGGAACTTTAATTCTGCTAATCCTGCTGCCTTGGATTGTGGCAAATATTTCTTCGCTGGATAATTTTGAAGCAATCTCTTGGCGACGCATATTTGGTGTGGCGCTCTTACTTTCGATTGCAACTTCATTTACTTTGTTCGTTTGGCTAGCGGTGCTAGTAGTCACTGCAGTTGGGGTAGCAATCGATATTCGAAGTTTCAATAGCGACCTCGATAAAGAACTTTTTGACCAGCGGTTAAAACGCCGAATTGCGCTATTAATTACGCCGTTAATTGCAACTGCGCCTTGGTCGCTAATCGCAATTATTGACCCAAGTCGTTTTCTTTATGAACCCGGAATTTTACTTAGTGGAGGCGGACCAAATTTAGCTTTCCTAGGAAACCCAGGCGGTCCTGGGGCGCTACCTTGGTGGGCAATTAGCCCGTTAACACTAGTTTTGCTAGTCGCCTTTTTCGCCAGCACCCAGTTACGCAAAGTTGCGCAACTCGGCGTGCTGTTTTTACTTCTTTCAGTTGTTTTAAGCGCACTCTCAATTATTGGTAATGGCACAATCGCACCTACTCAACTTTGGGTCGGAGTTTTCTTAGCAGTTGCAACTTTGGCTGCTGTAACAGTCGGAACCATAATTCTTAATGATCTGCGCGATTACTTAATTGCCACAAATATTAATTACCGCCATATTTTGTCAGCCGGTCTTCTCTTGGTCACTCTGGCGTATTCAGCTACAGCACTTACTTGGAATATTTCGCAGGCATCTTCGTCGCCGGTCTATAAAAAGAGCGTTAACGTTTTGCCGGAATATCTTGGCGTTGAATCAGATGCAAAAACCCTCGTATTGCGAGAGATCACCAATCGCAATTTAACTTCGCTGGCTTTTTATATCTCTCGTGGTACAGACATTGCCCTGGGTGAACCAGATGTGGCACCAGTTCAAGAGCCAGCAATTGCTAAAGCAGTAATTGAGCTAGCCGATGGAAGTGGCTTAACAACAAGTAAGACTTTTGCAGACTTTGGTATTAAGTATCTCTTTGCTAAAAATCCAATCGATAAAGATGTTGTGCGAACCATCGATGCCCTAGGTGGTTTCGCCCGAACTTCAGCAACTTCAGATGGAATTGTTTGGAAAGTTAGCAATCCAACTGGACGATTAATTTATACAAATCTAAAGGGGGAAGTTACCCTGCTCGCTAGTGGAGGCATTGGCGTAACAACCAATGTTCCTGGCCCAGGTGTAATAACTTTGACCGAGAATTACGACTTAGGGTGGCAAATTCTGCAAAATGGCTTAAAACTGGAGCGAAGCGAGAACGAAGCTGGTTTGCCGCAGTTCAAAGTTTTAGAAGCTGGTGAATTCACCTTAATTCATGACGGTACTTTGCGTCGCGGAGCCCTTAGTTTGCAATTCATTGCATGGGTAATCCTAATAATCTTGGCGTTACCAGCTGGCCGTCGCAAGCGTGAGATTTCTGAAATGGAGCTCTCATGAAGTTTAAAAAAGTTGGAATTTTGGCGGCGGTTATCGCTTTGACTTTGCTTGCTACAAATTTATTTGATGCCAATACCAGTGCGCGCCGATTTTCAAAATCTTTCCCTGCGGTTGTTTGCCCGCCGAATCCAGCCGGTGTCATCACTGCTACTTCGGTGTCATCCAAGAAGACACCGTTTTATCGAATCGGCAATAAGAGTACGAAATTAATAAATGTTAAAACGCTGCGTTATTCCAGTGTTAGCGATCCAATTCTGTTGCAGACCGAAGGCATCACCCCAGTTAGTTTCCAGAGTCGAAAAGGCGTTTGGGCTGGATCAGTTATTTGTACAGCGCCCGTTACTTCACAATGGTTTGTCGGCGGAACCTCTGACGTGAGCAGCAAGGGCGTAATCTATTTAGTAAACAGCGGTCTTAGTGTTTCCATTGCAGACATTTTTACTTGGAGCGAAAACGGCGAACAAGCAGTAAAGACTGTTACCTTGCGAGCCAATTCAACTGCAACTGTAAAGTTAGATTCATTGGCTCCGGGGGATTCAGATATTGTCGTTAAAGTTGTTGCTAGATCAGGCCGAGTGAATAGTTTCTTGATTGACGAGCGCGTCAAAGGCCTGCAGAAGCTAGGTGGCGATTCAGTTAACGCCATTTTGGCACCATCCGGAAAATTTGTGATCACTGGAATTCCGCAGCAGTTAGTCAAGAAGAAGGCGCCATCACATTACCTACGATTATTTGTACCTGGAGTAGCAGATGCCAACTTCACCCTTGAACTTCTTTCCAGCAATGGCCGATTTATCCCAACTGGATTTAACGAACGTAAGTTAGCCAGTGGGAAAGTTGTCGAAATTAAACTTAAGCCAGAGGTAGCTAAGGGGGCATTTGCGATCAAGCTGACTTCGGATCAACCTTTGGTCGCAGCAATTCGCTCTCGCGCCACCTCGAATGGCAACAGCGACTTTGTCTGGAGCACACCTTCGCCAGCGCTAGCTCCATTGCAGATAGCTATTGGTGGGATTTTGCCGAAAATTATCTTTGCTGGTGACTCCATTGCCGTTGATCTAAAAATTGAGTTTTCAAATGGCAAAGTTAAGGAACAAAGCATCACAGGATCCGATTTAGTTAGCTGGCAAGTGCCAAATAATGCGATCGCAATCACTGTCATCCGGGCCGGAGTCGATAATTATGCGGGGGCGCTAGTTGCGGCAAGGAGCGGCTATGCCTTCTTCCCAATTGCAACTGGTGCCGAACTCACCAAAGTGGCAATTCCATCTTCAAACATTCGGGTATTAAATCCATAAAATCCCAAGTTTTTACTTGCCTGCCCACTAATCTGAGTCACATGAGTTCGCTAAAAGTAGGTCGCGCGTGTTCTCGCGCAAGTTGCCGTCGTATGGCAACCATGACTTTGACCTACATTTATGCTGAATCGACGGCGGTAGTTGGTCCGTTAGCTACTTATTCTGAACCTCATGCTTATGATCTATGTGAGATTCATGCACAACGTTTAACTGTGCCAAATGGCTGGGAAGTTATTCGCGCACAAATTTCAGATAATCAGAGCGGCCCATCAAATGATGACTTAATGGCAATTGCCGATGCCGTTCGCGAAGTTGCTGCAACTCCAATTGCTGAAAGTACTTCAACAGCTGCAACTATTGCAGCGAGTACCGAGCACATCGGTCGACGAGGTCATCTTCGAGCCGTACCAAATAAGTAATTGATCGAGCAATCATGAGTGAAGTGATTCCAGATATCTTTAAAGCGTATGACATTCGCGGTTTAGTCGAAAACGAACTTTCACCTGATTTTGCTTTTTCGGTTGGTTTAGCTTTTGCTCGATTTCTAGAAATAGAACGTGAACCAACTACCGTAATTATTGGCGAAGATATGCGCCCTTCTTCGCCAGAGCTGGCAGATGCTTTCTCAGCTGGCGTTACAAGTAATGGCACAAATGTGATTCGCATCGGCTTAGCATCTACTGACATGCTGTATTTCGCGGCCGGATCAAAGAATTTACCTGGTGCGATGTTCACCGCAAGCCATAATCCAGCTGCTTACAACGGCATTAAGTTATGTTTAAGTGGAGCGCGGCCTATTGGTAAAGAAACTGGCTTACTAACAATTGAGAATTTTGTACGTAACGGCTTACCAGTTGCAATGCGCCCAGCCGGCATTGAAACTAGCGAGGACCTGCTTGGTGCATATGCCGACTATCTTCATAACTTGGTTTCATTTAACGGCAATCGCCCGCTGAAAATTGTGATTGACGCTGGTAATGGCATGGCTGGATTTACCGCGCCAGCAATTTTCGAACGGCTTGGCGCTGAGATAATTCCGCTTTATTTTGAACTAGATGGAAACTTTCCAAACCATGAGGCGAACCCAATTGACCCAGCAAATTTACGCGATCTACAAAAATCTGTGTTGGAAAACAAAGCTGATATTGGGTTAGCTTTTGATGGTGATGCTGATCGATGTTTCTTGGTAGATGAACATGGAGAAAGTGTCGACCCTTCTTTGCTTACTTCACTAATTGCTAGTCGCGAGTTATCAAAACATCCGGGTGCCACAATTATTCATAGCTTGATTTCATCTAGAGCAGTAATTGAAGTTATCAAAGAATTTGGCGGAGTTCCGGTCAGATCACGCGTCGGTCACTCATATATAAAAGCGCTAATGGCTGAGACTGGTGCAATTTTTGGTGGCGAACATTCTGGTCACTTCTATTTCAAAGATTTTTGGCGAGCCGATTCCGGAGCACTAGCAGCGCTACACGCATTAGCGGCACTCGGTGAATCCGACCAAACAATTTCACAGCTGTTAGCACCATTTAAAAGATATGTTGCAAGCGGTGAAGTTAATTCAAAAGTGGCAGATGCCGCCTTGGTTATCAAAGCAATCAAGGAAAAATATTCTGCATTGCCCGAGTTTAAAATCGATGAGTTAGATGGCTTGACCATATCTACCTCAAGTTGGTGGTTTAACGTTCGGGCCTCAAATACCGAACCGCTATTGCGCCTAAATGTTGAAGCCGATACCGCACCAAATATGGCCGCCCATCGTGATGAACTATTGGCGCTAATTAACGCTTAATTACTGCGTCTAAGTGGAACTCAGATAGGCATTACAGATACTCTTGCCTTCTGGCGGGGTCCTGCCTAATTGACCACATTCTCTAACTATTTAGGAGTTTTTCCGTGAACGCACCTGTAACAAAGACCGTACCTCGCAATGACATTGCCGATGCCTCGCTAGCTGAGCAAGGCCGCAAGCGCATTGAATGGGCAGAACGAAATATGCCGGTTCTTGCTCAAATTCGTGAGCGTTTTGAAAAATCAAAACCTTTTGCCGGAATTCGCATTGCTGCATGCATGCACGTAACAACTGAAACAGCGAACTTGATGCGCGTGCTTAAAGCGGGCGGCGCCGACATTGCGCTTTGTGCTTCAAATCCACTTTCAACCCAAGATGACACAGCCGCTGCGCTAGTTCATGAATATGGAATTAGCGTATTTGCTAAGAACGCCGTTGATCGCGATGGCTATTACGCACATTTAAACGCAGCACTTGATATCGAACCACACCAAGTTTTCGATGATGGTTGCGATCTGGTAAATGTTCTGCACACTACTCGTCAAGAATTAATTCCAAATGTTGCTGGCGGTTGCGAAGAGACTACAACTGGCGTTATTCGCTTAACTCAAATGGCTAAAGATGGCGCATTGAAGTTCCCAATGATCGCCGTCAATGACACTGACACAAAGCACATGTTCGACAACCGTTATGGCACCGGACAATCAACACTTGATGCGGTTTTCCGTGCAACAAATTACTTACTTGCTGGCCGTATTGTTGTAGTAGCCGGATTCGGTTATTGCGGTAAGGGTGTAGCAGAGCGTGCCAAGGGTATGGGCGCCGATGTAATCGTTACTGAAATTGATCCAACCAAGGCACTCGATGCGATGATGCAAGGTTTCCGCGTTATGCCAATGACTGATGCCGCCATAGTTGGCGACGTATTCATTACCGTTACTGGAAATCGCGACGTACTTCGCGATGAGCATTTTGCAGTGATGAAGGATGGCGCAATCATGGCCAACTCAGGGCACTTCGACATTGAAATCGATGTAGCTTGGTTAGAAAAGAATGCCAAGAGCAAGAATGCCAAGATGCGTCACCAAACTGATGAATATGTAATGGCCGATGGTCGTCGCTTGCTATTAATCGCCGAAGGTCGCCTAGTTAATCTAGGAGCAGCCGAAGGACACCCAGCATCAGTTATGGATATGTCATTTTCAGATCAAGCGCTAACTGCTGAATATCTAGTTAAAGAAGCGAAAAACCTCCCAGCTGGCATTCATACAGTTCCAACCCATATCGACAAGGAAGTTGCGAGCCTTAAACTAAGCAGCATGGGTGGCAAGATCGATGTTCTTACCCCAGCACAAGACTTGTACTTGAACTCTTGGGAACACGGAAGCTAAATGACATTAGTAATGGTCGTCGATGACGACCAAGATCTCGCGGAGATGCTCGGCATCGTTTTAACCGGTGCCGGCATCGACGTGGATCTAGTAAGTCGTGGCGATGAAGTGCTTGATGTTTTCCGAAATAATCCACCAGATTTAGTTTTATTAGATGTGATGTTGCCAGGTTTAGATGGCATCGAAGTTTGTAAATTGATTCGCGCCGAATCTATGGTGCCGATCGTGATGTTATCCGCCAAAGGCGATACCCACGATGTGGTTCGTGGCCTTGAAGCTGGCGCTGATGACTACATGGTTAAACCATTTAGACATCCTTCGGAATTAATCGCGCGAATTCGCACACGTTTGCGTCGCACGAATACCGACATCTCTGGCCTGCTAACAATTGCTGATTTAGTTATCGATGTTGTGGCACACCAGGTTTCACGTGCCGGTAAGCAAATTGCACTTACTCGTCTCGAATTTGATCTACTAGTCGCATTAGCTCGCGAACCAGGTCGAGTCTTCTCGCGCGATGCCCTTCTAAGTGAAGTTTGGGGCTATCGCCATTCCACAGACACCCGTTTGGTAAACGTTCACGTGCAACGTTTGCGCGCCAAAGTTGAACACGATCCAGAGCATCCGGAAATTGTCGTAACCGTGCGAGGTGTTGGTTACAAAGCCGGCGGTCAGTAAATGCGATCTAATGGTGCGCAAAAACCGCACTCTTTAGCGCTGCGAGTTGTTCTATCTACCATCTTGCTTTCACTGATAGTTATTTCCATTACTGGTACCACCCTGTACTCCCGACTTTCAGCGGGTATCAAGGAAGTAAATGTGAATACCGCAATTATCGAGGCTCGTTCAACCATCTTCAGCGCTCAATATCGGCTGGCGATTGCTTCCGGAAATCCAGCTGACTCAGTTCGCGATATTTTTAGCTCGGTTATAACTTCAGCAACAACGGTCGGAACAAATGAAAGTGGCCGCGAGGTCGTAATCCTGCAAGTTCCAGGAACCGCACTCGGTAAAGAAAACTACGAGATCAGTTCTAACTTGGTGGCTAACGATTCGATTCCAGAATATTTGCGCAAGCGAGTTCAGAAGTCAGAGAATCTAGAGTCAACAAATGTGCGCATTAATTATGCCGGCGCCACTTCGGTAGATGGTTTAGCGGTTGGGCAACGAATCAGCATTCCCGATGCTGGCGAATATGAAATGTATGTACTTTTCAGCCTAGCCGATCAAGAAGCTACCTTGGCTTTGATTAGTAACTCTCTATATTTAACCGGCTTAGCTTTGATTATTTTAATTGCATTAATCATTTGGATTGTGGTTCGCCAAGTCGTAAAACCTGTGCGTGACGCAGTTCGCATCTCTCAACAATTTACAGATGGTGATTTCACGCAGCGTATGCAAGTTAAGAGTAACGATGAGATTGCCAGCCTCGGAAATGCATTTAACGCCATGGCCGAATCCTTGGAAAAACAAATTGCGCGACTAGAGAATCTTTCCAGAGTTCAACAACGCTTTGTCTCTGATGTTTCGCATGAGTTGCGCACCCCATTGACCACCTTACGCATGTCTTCTGAAGTCATTCATAATGCGCGCGAAAGCTTTGATCCGGTAATCGCACGCAGCTCTGAACTATTAATCGGACAGATTGATCGTTTTGAGCGGTTACTCGAGGATTTGCTGGAAATTAGTCGCTTTGATGCCGAGGTGGCAGTCCTAGAGGCAGTTGAATTCGATATTTGCGGTTCGCTCGAGCGTTGCATTACCGATCTTTCGCAAGTGGCCAAAGAAAATGGCGTAGAAATTAATCTAAATCGTCCTCGTGATTCGGTATTTGTAAATGGTGATATTCGAAGAGTTGAGCGAATTATGCGTAATCTGCTAAGTAATGCAATTGATCATGCCGAAGGTAAACCAGTAGAAGTTCGAATCATGGCTTCGCCGGAAGATATTGCCATCGGGGTTCGAGACTACGGTGTTGGTATTGAGCCAAAACTACTAAATCGTGTATTTGATCGATTTTGGCGAGCTGATCCTTCTCGAGCTCGCACCCGTGGTGGAACTGGCTTGGGTTTATCAATCTCACTTGAAGATGCTCGATTGCACAACGGCGAACTTGAAGCTTGGGGCGAACTAGGTAAAGGCGCACATTTTGTGCTTTACCTACCTAGACGTGCAGGCGATCAATTGAATTCACGTTTGATCTCACTAAAAGGTTAAACACATCTAATTTTTCATTTCAGAATAAGTGGCAATCAAAGTTTAATCTTTCAGAATGCCTTTGTTGTCAGATCTAAAATTTCTGCTTTTCCCAACAAGATGTTTTGGTTGTCGTGAACTTGGTTATTCCATTTGTTCTCAATGCCGCATGCAATGGAATCCGCATCTCTACCGAACTCGCGTCACTGAATTGTCGGTTTATTCGGCCATCACATATTCGCCAATTGCTAAGAACATATTGCTAGCCGCAAAAGAGCAAAGCGTTAAGTCTGCAGATTTGCTAGTTATTTCAGCACTTAAAGTTTCACTTACCGAGTTATTCAAATCGAAACCTAGTTGTGCTTTAGTTCCAATCCCTTCTGCACGATCTTCCAATCGTCGACGGGGTAGAGATTTCATCAATGAGGTAGCTGTTCGCATTGCTAAGGATTATGGAGTTGCGGTCTTGCCGATTCTTGAACATCAAAGGATCATTCGAGATCAAAGTAAATTAAATGTCGCAAATCGGCGAGAGAATTTAGCGATGGCGCTGTCAGTAAAGCCACAGTTCCGAGGGAATTATTCAGGCGAGAATGTGGTTATTTTGGATGATTTGGTAACAACTGGAGCCACCATCAACGAGGCAAACCGTGCCTTGACGAGAGGCGGCTTTAAGGTGCTAGCGGCAGCTACGGCTTGCGTGGCGCTGCGCAGGCGTGAATAACCCCTAAGATTGGGGAGTTATCTCGCACGTTGGCGCTTGGTTTGAACAAATCGGCAGGTGCCAGCAAAAGTAACTTTGAAAGGTTTGGGTGGCTAAATGCCTGCAATTCTCGATCGGATCATGCGCGCCGGTGAAGGCCGCATCCTAAAAGAGTTGAGCAAAACCGTTGCCAAAGTTAATTCCTTTGAAGCAGCTACGGTTGCCTTAACCGATGACGAGCTGCGTGCGAAGACGGCCGAATTTAAAGCCCGTTATGCCAAAGGTGAGTCACTTGATGATTTGTTGCCCGAAGCTTTTGCCACAGTACGCGAAGCGGCAAAGCGCACTTTAGGACAGCGTCACTATGACGTGCAGTTAATGGGTGGAGCAGCACTTCACTTAGGAAATATTGCCGAAATGCGCACCGGTGAAGGTAAGACTCTCGTTGCGACTCTTCCTTCATATCTAAACGCGATCGCCGGCAAAGGCGTTCACGTTGTAACGGTTAACGATTACTTGGCTGAGCGCGATAGCGAGTGGATGGGACGTATCCACCGTTTCCTTGGGCTAACTGTGGGCGTAATCCTAAATAACATGACGCCAGCCGAGCGTCGCGATGCATATAACTGCGACATTACTTACGGCACAAATAATGAATTTGGTTTTGATTACTTACGCGACAACATGGCTTGGTCCCTTGATGATTGCGTGCAGCGTGATCATTTCTTTGCCGTAGTTGATGAAGTTGACTCAATTTTAATTGATGAAGCTCGTACTCCGCTGATTAT
>JACCDP010214605.1_pt1 | contig 37787 bp, 11 predicted proteins | sample 7445841 | NCBI WGS metagenome assembly JACCDP01 (sample SAMN15323441, study PRJNA562643) | freshwater metagenome | isolation source: river surface water | place: USA:Blue River Watershed | collected 2017-08-17 | reverse complement strand
TCACCACCGTCAGCTGCGTCGTCGCCAGGTTGGCGTCCACGTCGTTCACGCTGATCGCCGCCGCTCCCGTGAACGCCAGCGCCGTGTCCTCCGCCACCGTCTGCGCCCCCGGCACCGTGTTCACCGGCGCGTCGTTGGCGCCGGAAAAATCAACCCGAAGTTCCGCCGTAGTGGGGCTGCCTGCAAGACCGTCGGTCACCGTGACTGTGAAGACGTCGCTGCCCGTAGCTCCGCCGGCGAGCGCTTTGATCGCAGCGGAATTAGGCGTGTAGGTGTAAGCTCCGGAAACTCCATCTACGGTCAGGACTCCGAAACTCCCCCCCTTGGTCACGGTGCCGTTTGCGACCGTGCCACCGGAGATGCCGTACGTGAGTTTATCACTCTCCAAATCGGCTCCGATGAGCTTTCCGGTCAGCGGGGAAAAATTATCCGCGGAGGCGGTGTCCGCTATGAAGAGCCCGGAGTTGAGGTAGCGAACCACCACGATACCGGAGCCGCCGTTCTTTCCCTGCCACATGGTAGTTCCGGCTCCTCCGCCATTTCCGGTGTTGGAAGCCCCGTCCTGGTCCACCCGGGAGCCTCCCGGAGCGGCCGCCCCGTCGTTGAGCCGCGCACCTGAACCACCTTCGTAGCTCGAACCGGGACCGCCCACCGCGTAATAGATCGGCGCGCCCGTGATTCCGGACTGCACCCCTTGCCCCGCGGCGCCGCCCCCAGAGAAGCTGCCATTTCCGCCGACGCCTCCCGCGCCGCCGCCACCGCCACCCGAGTAGCGGGCATTCCCATTGAACCCCGCGCCACCACTGTTCCCCTGACCGGCGACACCCTGCGCCAAAACCGTCGAGCCCCAGCCGCTTCCGCCACCGGATCCACCGCTTGAACCAGCCACGTTGTGCCGTCCCTGACCGCCACCTTTGGCAACCAGCCCGTTGAAGGATGAATCTCCACCGTTCGAGCCTCCCGTGTTGGGACCCGTCTCCCCGGAACCCCCAGGACCCACGATGATTGGGTAACCTGCACCGCCGGCCACGGAGCTCACACCACTGAGGAGACCTCCCGCACCACCTCCGCCATTGAACGCCCCGCCACCCCCGCCGCCACCCACCAACAAGTACTCCACCTGTCCGGAGAAATTAGGCGTAAACGTCCCGTTCCCGGTAAACTGATGGATCTGGTAGCCCCCTGAGGACGAAACCGTCCCTCCGGTCGCCGAGCGGGTAGATCCACCCTGAGCCGAACCAATGGTCAGCGTCGGCGCGTCGTTAACCGCCGTCACATTAATCACCAACATCGCGGCGGTCGTGCTCGTTCCGTCGTTCACCGTCACGGTGAAATTCTCCGACGTCGACGCGGACAGCGCGTTGATTGCCGCCGCGTTCGGCGTGAATGTGTAGGCACCCGTCGCCGTCGTCACCGCCAAGGTGCCGTAGGTGCCTGACTTGGTCGCGACACCGTTGGACGCCGTCACGTTGGCGATCCCGTAGATCAGCGCGGAACCCGACGTGTCGACGTCAGCCCCCACCAGCGTGCCCGTTCTGCTCGCGAAGGTGTCCGACGCCGCGGTGTCCACATAGGTCAACGACGCCGGCGGCGTCAGCGTCGGGGCGTCGTTGGAGCCCGCCACGTTGACCGTCAGCGTCGCGGTCGTCGGATTCTGCACCACTCCGTCGGTCACCGTGAACGTGAAGCTCTCCGTCGTCGAAGCGCTCAGCGCGTTGATCGCCGCCGCATTCGGCGTGAAGGTATACGCGCCGGTCGTCGTATTCACGGCCAGCGTACCATAGGTTCCAACCTTCGTCGCGACGCCGTTCGACACGCTGCCGCCCGTTATCCCGTAAATCACGGCTGAGCCTGCATCCGCATCCGCACCCTGCAACGTGCCCGTCGTGGCCTCAAAGGTGTCCAGCGCCGCCGTATCCACGTAACTCGGGGAAGCATTCAGGCCGTTCGTGGGATAACGGACGATCACGATTCCGGAGCCACCGGCAGCTCCAGGGTCCGAGGAGCCTTTACCGCCACCACCGCCACCACCGGTATTGACGGTTCCGGCAACACCAGCTCCACCGCCACCCCCTGATCCACCGGCGCCGTAACTTCCCCCTGAGCTGTAGTAGGAAGCGCCACCCCCACCACCGTAGTAGGTGGGGGTGCCGGTAATGCCGAACTGCAGACCAATTCCTCCGTCACCGCCCTTGTTGCTGCTTCCAGATTGACCGACAGCACCGGCCCCGCCGCCACCGCCGCCGCCGTAATTTGGTCCTGACGGGTAGTTGGCACCTCCAGCATACCCTTGGCCCGAAGTGCCAGAACCACCGGATTTAGGAGTACCCGAAACTCCGCCGCCACCGCCCGATCCACCCGAAGAGCCGGCCGCAGCACTGTCCTCCCGCGCGCCGCCACCGCCGCCGCCAATCGCGGTCAACGTTGAAAATGCTGAGTTCGAACCATTTTTACCAGCACCTCCAGTATCGTAGCGATCACCCGGGCCACCGGCGCCACCGGCACCGACTGTTACCGTGATCACTGAAGGCGAAACGGAAAAGCTGCTATTATAAACAACGCCACCGGCACCACCGCCGGCACCGCCGGCGCCACCACCACCGCCGCCACCACCGCCGCCTCCCGCCACGACCAAGACCTCGACAGCACCGGAGCCGCTGGTCGTGAAAGTTCCGTTCGCCGTAAAGGTGTGAATGGTATAGCCTCCCGCACTTGTCTGAGTGCCGCCGACCGCCGAGGTGGTGCCCAAGGTCAGCGTCGGCGCATCGTTTACCGGGATGAAGTTGATCGTGCTGGTGGCACTCGCCGAGCGCGAGCCGTCGGAGACCGTCGTCGTCAGCGTCCGGCTCGCCGTGTTGTTCAGCGCTCCTTGATATGTGATATTTCCCGCCGTCGTGAAATAGGCGTTAAGGTTGGCCGTTGTTCCGGTGAAGGTGCGGGCCGTCGCGCTCCCGCCGACCGTGATCCCCTGGGCCGGGTTGCCGGTGATCGTGCCGTCGTTCACGCTCAGCGTCACCGTGAGGGACGCGTTGTCGACATCGGCGAAGGGCGTGCCCGAGTAGGTGAGGTTACCCGCCACATCCTCGGTCACCGCGAAGGCCTCCGGGGATACTCCCCCTGCCATCGAGACGACGATCGAGTCGAGGCCATGCCAGACGTCGCTCACCGAGTGATTGAAGGTGAGCTTCAGATAGGAGCCGATGGCCGGGCTGCCGGGCGCCACCGTGAAGGTGAACGAGTCGGTGGTCCACGTTGTGTCCGTGCGCAGCGCGATGACCGCGCTCGTACCCAAAATGGAAAGCGCCGAGGTGCCGCCGTCCGCGACCGCCTCGGCTGAAACCGTCAACGTGCCCGGCGCCTGGTTGGAAAAAGGCAGCCCGTGGGCGAAGCTTACCGTGTAAGTCCCTGCCTTGATGGTCTGGCTGCCCAACGCGGAGGATCCCGTCGCGGTGGCGATGTTCGTGGAGTTGGAGAAACTCTTGCCGTCGTTGTAACCGTCATTCGCGCCCACGCCGATCCACCCGGTGGTCGCGGTGCCATCCGTGTTGAATCCCAACGCGAACTGTCCCGATAGCGTCGGCGCGTCGTTGGCGCCCGCCACGTTGACCGTCAGCGTCGAGGTCGTCGGATTCTGCACCACTCCGTCGGTCACCGTGACCGTGAAGCCCTCCGTCGTCGACGCGCTCAGCGCGTTGATCGCCGCCGCATTCGGCGTGAAGGTGTACGCACCGGTCGTCGTATTCACGGCCAGGGTACCATAGGTTCCAACTTTCGTCGCGACCCCATTGGGAGAAGCCGTCACATTTTGGATGCCGTAAGTCAGGGTGCCGCCATCCAGATCGGCGCCCACCAGGGTGCCCGTCGCGTTCGCGAACGTGTCGGTCGCGAGCGTGTCCGCGTAGGCAATAACGTTCGAAAGATAGCGGACGATGACGATGCCCGAGCCGCCGTCGCCGCCCACTGGCTCGGTCGAGTTGCCGCCGCCCCCACCGCCACCACCGCCGGTGTTTGGGGTACCGTTGGTGCCGCTGGTTGGACTCACGTTGACGCTGGCACCCTGAAGACCGTTGCCACCCTGCCCTCCGCCACCAAGGCCACCGTTCAGGCGCACCCAGTCATCCGTGCCCGCCGCTCCGCCTCCCGCGTAGTAAGTCGTCGCACCGGTAATGGCGCTCGCCAGTCCCGGACCTCCGACGCCCGAGCTGTCGGGAGAACCTCCTGCTCCGCCACCGCCGCCGCCATGATTATTAGGGGTGTTTCCAAAAGTGCCTCCCGCGGATCCTTCTCCGCTCAACCCGGCGCCCGGACCTCCCTGCCAACCCGCTCCGCCACCGGATCCCCCGTCCAGTCCGGTGCCGATCCCGGGGAAAACTCCACCACCGCCACCACCCGCTGCAAGCAACGAGCCGAATTGGCTGCCGCTTCCGTTCCCACCCCGGGTCGCGTAGGCGCCGCCCTTGCCACCACCGCCCACGAGAACTGAAACCGGCTCCCCGGCCCTCACCACGTACGAAGTGCTGGCAACAACTCCGCCGCCTCCGCCGCCTCCGCCCACGTACGAACCGCCACCACCACCGCCTCCGCCCACGACCAGGACCTCCACGACGCCGGAAGTCGCGGGCGTGAACGTGCCGGAAGATTCGGTAAAGGTGTGGATGGCGTATCCACCTACGGTGGTTTTTGTCCCGCCCGCCGCAGAAAGCCCGATGCTCAAGGTCGGCGCGTCGTTCACGGCTGTCACGGTGATAGAGACTGTCGCAGGCGCCGAATCGAGCGCGCCGTCGTTCACCTTGAACGTGAAGCTGTCGGACCCGTTGAAATTCGCTGTAGGCGTGTAAGTCAGGTTCGGGGCGGTGCCACTCAACGTCCCGTTCGCGGGATTCGTCACCACGACATACGTCAGCGTGCTGCCTTCCACATCGCTGCCTGTCAGCGTGATCGCCTTCGCCGTGTCCTCGCTCGTCGTCACGCTCTGCGGGTTGGCCACCGCCGCGTCGTTCACCGCCGTGATGTTCACCGGCAGCGTCGCGGAGGTCGTGCTTGTTCCGTCGCTCACCGTCACCGTGAAGTTCTCCGTCGTCGACGCGCTCAGCGCGTTGATCGCCGCCGCATTCGGCGTGAAGGTGTACGCGCCGGTCGCCGTCGTCACGGCCAGCGTGCCGTAGCTCCCAACCTTGGTCGCAACGCCGTTGGACGCCGTCGCGTTCGCGATCCCGTACGTCAGGGTCGTGCCTACATCCACATCGGCTCCCATCAAGGTGCCTGTGGCGTTCGCGAACGTGTCGGTCGCCGCCGTATCCACGTAACTCGGGGAAGCATTCAGGCCGTTCGTGGGATAACGGACGATCACAATTCCGGAGCCGCCCCGCGCGCCAAGGCCTCCGGGAACGCTTCCGCCCGCGCCGCCTCCGCCGCCTCCCAGCCCATCTATTCCCGGCGTTGGTGCCTCATCGCCACGACGGCTTCCGTTTCCTCCACCGCCGACCCCGCCCGTTCCGGCTGTATTGCTATCTCCACCACCACCGCCGCCGCCGGCATAGTTAGTGAGAACTCCGGATATACCGCTCGAACGTCCGGCGCCACCATTGCCTCCGATGTTCGAGCCGCCGTTCAAACCGGCGCCGCCTGCGCCACCGCCGCCACCGCCGCCGAACCCCCCGGCATTCTTGCCTCCGCCGTCGTTTCCTTGCAAGGGCGACGTCGTTGCGATCGGGCCTTCGGCACCCCCCGAACGGTTTGCCGCTCGACCGCCGGCCGAGCCTCCGTCGGCACCTGCGGTCTTGTCGATACTCCCACCACCCCCGCCGCCACGAGCCGTGATGCTTCCAAAGATTGATTCTCCACCATTAGATCCTGTGGAGGCGCTGTTTATCGCGCCACTACCGCCCGCACCGACTTTGACCGAGAGGGCGGTCCCCGCGGTCACCGCTACGGATGAATTCGCCACAAATCCTCCTCCGCCGCCCCCGCCGCCATTGTCAGAACCCCCGCCCCCACCGCCGCCCACGACCAAGACCTCGACCACACCGGAGCCGGCGGGCGTAAACGTTCCGGTCGCCGTAAAGGTGTGGATGGTGTAGCCACCCGCACTCGTTTGCGTGCCGCCAACCGCCGAAGCGCTCTCCAAGGCCAGCGTCGGCGCGTCGTTCACGGGGTTCACCGTGATTTTCGCCGGCACGGCGACGCTGGAAAAGGCAGTGCCGCCGCCGTTCACCGAGACGTCAGCCGTCTGACCGGCCGTGCCGCTCGTCTGATCCCACGCCCGGAACGTGAATGTTGCCGTGCCGCTGAAGTTCGGGTTCGGCCTGAACCTTATCCTGTGATTCCCATCATCGCCCTTGAGGAGCACCGCCGCCGTTTCGACGACACCTGTCAGTCCGAGCCAGTTCACGCCACCGTTGATCGTATAAAACCACCTGCCGTTGGCCTCGTCCACCGACGTCACCGCGAGGCCCTTCAAGGCATTCGGGTCCAGATCACTCACTCTCGCCATCAGGGCTGAAACCGCCGTGCCCGGGTTGCTGCCGTCGTCCATGTCCTCCGGAATCGACGTCAGGGCGAACGAGACGTCGCCGGACGACGGCGCCTTGACGTAAAGTTCAAACTGCATGCTCCGGTTGAGACCGACGCCGTTTTGGCAGCATCCAATGTAATCCCCGGCCGAATACGCCACGCGGTCGAGGCCGATTCCACCGGAGACGTCGTTCGATGTCTCATCCCCGGCAGGGAAAAGGCCCCCGCCATTCTCGTTCCACCCGAAACCGAACCGAACCCGGTTCCACCCGTTGCCACCATTCGCGTTCTGGTAATTGAAACCGAAGAATCTCACGTCGGGCTGCGAGGAGAATACCCCGCTTCCGGCCGCCCGGTAAGGCGTGGCCAAGGTGGCATCGCGGATGAAGATCTTCTCCCCGCCGGCAAACAGTTCCCGCAGCGACTTGCCCACATAGCTTCCCTGCACCGGCCGGTTAGCGTAGAGGGCCGTGTTCGCCGGCGTGGGCATGCTCTCGATCCAAATGAAGCCGTAGGACTGGCCCGCCACCGCACCGCCGTGGAGGCTGGTCCCCACATCGGGAAAGATCGCCATCACCTTGTCAGCCGGGCTGTGGTTGAAGACGTCGAATTTCGCGTCCTCGTTGACCGCGGACCCGTTCCTCCTGAGGTACGTCGGGTTGAGGGTGGATACCGAGGTCCAGTGGTTGGAGCCGTAGGTGAAGGTGCCGCCCGTATTCGCCCCCTTCATCGCCAGCATCCAGCCTCCGCCATCGATGGCACTGTCCATGATGCAGTACACTTGAGTGGCCACTCCGTTCACCAGAATCCAGTAAACCCCGTTGGTGTTCGTGCCATACAAACTCTTGATTTCCGATGCCGATGACGCCGCCGCGGCTGCACTCGATCCATCCGCGATCCGCGGGGCGTCGTTGACCGCCGCCACCGCGACCCTCACCTGCACCGCGGATGACGAAGCCAAGGCGCCATCCCACGCCTTCACCGTGAAGGCATCCACCGTGCCACTGGCATCCGCAGCTGGCCTCCACACCAGGCTCTCGTTGGGCCCGAGCAAGGTTGCTCCCGCAGTCACCGCCGTTCCGCCCTTGGTCAACGTACCGCTCGTGAGGATCTCCACCCGGAAAGACAGGTTCGCGCTGTCGACATCGGCCGCATTGGCGGCAGCCGCCAATGCGGCATGAGTTATCGTGAAGTCCATGTCCTCGGTGGCTCCGGCCAAGGTGTTTACCGTCGAAAGCGTCGGAGCGTCGTTGGCGCCGAACACGGCGACCTTGAAATCAGCTGCCGTGGGAGTGGCGTACTTTCCGTCCGTGACAGTCACGGTGAAGACGTCATCAACGACGATGCCGCCTCCAAGGGCGTTTATCGTCGTGGAGTTGGGAGCATAGCTGTAATCACCGGTTGCGATGTTGACCGAAAGCGTTCCGTAGACGCCCGCCTTGGTAACCGTGCCCGAGGAACTCGCGCCGCCGGAGATTCCGAATGTCAGCAAGTCCCCGTCGCCATCCGAAGCAACGAGCTGTCCGGTCAGGGCCTGCAGGGAATCAGCCGCGGCGGTGTCCATCGATGCAACCTCCCTTGCGACGTAACGGATCGCGACGATTCCCGAACCGCCGGGGCCTCCCTGTCCGCCATCCCATGCGCCGCCACCACCACCACCACCGGTGTTGGCGCCGCCGGCGCCGCCGTTGAGACCGGTACCGCCAACGCCGGCATTCAAGCTACTGCCTCCACCTTGCCCGCCACCACCGTTTCCGCCTCCCCCGCCCCCGCCACCGAAGCCGCCGTATCCCCCGACTTGACTCACGTAGGCCCCGCCGCCGCCACCAGCGCCCCAGTAGTACTCCGTTCCCAGGATCGAATTCGCGATCCCGATGCCTCCGGAACCGTCCCCCGTCCGCCCAGTGTCACCCGTCGCGTTGGAATTCGTATCCTTGCCAGCCGCGCCCGCACCACCACCACCGGCAGCCCTCGTCGGACCTCCGCTACGAACGGCGGTCATGTTTCCTCCGCGGTTACCGTAAATGACGCCAACATTTCCTCCCAAGGAGTTGCCGGAGCTAGCACCTCCCACGTTCAGGAGACCGTTGTTTGAAGCGGCACCGCCGCCGCTGCCGCCCGCGGTCCCGTCGCTGGCGTCGTGCCCTCCACTCGTGCCACCGCCGGCAGCGATGGCTCCGAAAGCGGTGGTGGAGCCGCCCTTGGTGTTCGAGGCACCGCCAGCACCCACGATGATAGAATAGGCGCTCCCGGAGAACACTGCGGCCTGGGCAAGGTGGACCACGCCACCACCGCCGCCGCCACCGCCCAACGAAGATGCCCCGCCACCGCCACCACCCACCAAAAGCACCTCGACCTCGCCGGAGAAGGACGGCGTGAACGTCCCGCTAGCCGTCAGCTTGTGGATTGTGAAGTTGCCGTTCGTTGAAACTTCTCCACCCGTGGCGACCCGGGACAAGGTGCCGACCGGAGCCAGCGTCGGCAGATCATTCATAGCCACAAAATTGATGGTCGAAGTCGTGTTCGCAGACGTGACGCCGTCGGAAACCGTCGTCGTGAGCGTCCGGCTGGCAGAGTTGTTCAGCGCACCTTGATACGTGATGCTTCCCGCCGTCGTGAAATACGCGTTCAGGTTGGCCGTTGTTCCGGTGAAGGTGCGGGCCGTCGCGCTACCGCCGACCGTTATGCCCTGGACCGCGTTGCCGGCGATCGTGCCATCGTTCACGCTCAGCGTCACCGTTAGGCTCGTGCTGTCCACGTCTGCGAACGGCGTGCCGGAGTAGGTCAGATTACCGAACACATCTTCGGTCAGCTCGAAGCTCGCCGGTGCAGTCGCGGTCGGAGGAATCCCAACAACGATGGAACCATTGCCGATGAAGTAGGCGGAATCCGTCGCCGCGCTGTAAATGCCAGCCGCCTTGTCGACCCCGTTGATCCGAAGGGCATCTACAAAGATCTGGATGCCGTTCACTTCGACCTTGGCGCCACTGGCGATGATTAGCCGGCTAGTTCGGCCGAACGCGGCAACACTGCCTGCCGTCAGCACACCAGAATTCACCGTGGTAACCCCGGTGTAGGTATTGTTGCCGCCCAAGACCACGGTGCCAGCCCCGTTGTTTGTCACAGCACCGGTACCAGAAATGACTCCGGAATGGGTATATACGTTGGAACGATTAAAGAGAAGGGTTCCATTGTTGGTGATGTTCCCGGCGATGGATCCGGTCGAACCTCCGTCACCCACTTGCAGGAATCCACCCGTGATCGTGGTGCCACCGGTATGGGTGCTGGCCCCCTTCAAAATAAGGGTGCCGGATCCCGTCACCTCCACTGCGCCCAGCCCAGTAACGGCACCTGGCAATTTCGTGGTCGCTGACGTGTTGTAGCGAAAGACCGCGCCGCCTCCCGTGAGAATGTTAGGAAACGGACTGGACAGGTCTTCCGATAGATATGCATTGCCCCCGATTTCCCAAGTGCCGGCGGCCAAGGAGAAATAATTTCTATGATCCGAAAACGGGATCCCGCCGCTGCTCATGATGAGAGTGCCCGCGCCCGACTTCATCAGGCGGGTGGCGCCGCCCCAGCTTAGGGGAATGGCTATCTCAAGAATATCGTTGGCCCCGTCGGTGCGAAAGTAGGCCTGTCCCGCACTGAAGGTCACGCTGGAGCCACTGGATATGATCGATTTGCCCCCGCCAGTCTTAAGCAGCCCGCCTGCGCCCGTATTGCCAGCCTGACCGAGGGTGAGTACCGCACCAAGAGCCATTGTCACATTGCTAGCTCCCACAATCTTCAGGCTGCCGTTAACGCTACCGGCCACAAGATTCGTGGACGGCAAGTTGGTGATACTGCCAGTGATCTGTTGTGCCGAGGTTGCCTGAAATGAACTCCCGCCCGCGCTGGTCGCCGTTCCTGAATCCACCCCGTAATTTATCCCCCGGATATAACCGTTGGCGCCGCCACCCGCTGACATATCGTATACCGCGAAATCGCTGCCGTTGAAATAGGCGGCTTGGTTGGTGATCTTAAAAGCCGTTTGGCCGGTCACGATGATTTTATAATCGGTACCGTTTGCACCGCCACCGGTCGGATCCGAGACGATGAAATTCACGACGGTACCAATCTCACTCGCGTCCACCGCGAGACTCGTAAATACTAGGCTAACCGGCTGAGCCACTGAGCGGGTAACCTGCACGCTATTTTCACTCGCGTGCTTGCTAGTCGTCAGCGAAGCGAGGGTTTGGGTCTTGGCTCCGGTCGCCATCGCGTTGTCGTAAATGAAGTCGCCCCGCGTACCGGTAGCCGCGGAGCCAAAGGTGAGGCTCGCGGAGGCAGGCAAGACGCCACCCAAGCCAGCATCTACTTGCAAAGCCCCCCCGGTTACGGCGTAGGCAGTGCTGCTTTGCGCGCCGGACAAGCGAAGCGTTCCCGCAGAAACCGTGGTGGTGCCGGTAAAACTATTGCTGTCTGCACTGAGGCGAAGGGTCCCATCCCCCGATTTGGTGAAGCCCGCGGTTCCCGCAACCGACGCGCCGATCGTTGCCAGAAGACCTGATCCAACCGAAACCTGACTCGGACTAGTCAGGGTCAGGCTATTGCCCGCACTTGCTGCAATGGTATCTCCCGAAACATTGAAGGTGAGGGAGGTTGCGGAGATGCCGGTGGAAATAGTCGCCGTGCTACCGGCGGTTCCGCCGAAAACCGCGGCGCTGCCGTTAGTCCAAACCGTACCCGACCAGTTGGCCGTAGTCAGATCCCAATTTCCGCTCGCCTGACTCCACGTGGGCACGAGGGTAACCGTAGTCGTCTGAGCCGAGGAGGATGTAACGCCATCTGACGCTGTAATCGTAAAGGACTTTGCTCCGGTCTCATTCGTCGCCGGTATGTAAGTCAAATTTGAGAGGTCGGAGGCGGAAACCACCTGATTGGCCACCACATCGAGTCCCGATAGCCGCAACACGCCCGTTGTGGGCAGAATCGTAATCTTGATGCTGGCCAGCCCTTGGCCGTCCACATCTGAAAAGGCAGAGGTGAAATCGCCGGCCTTGAAGACTAACGCGGCATTAGGTGTACCAACCACGGCAATCGCCGAAAGAGATGGCGCGTCGTTCACGGCCGTCACCGTGATCGTCGATGCTCCGGAGTTGCTGGAGAAAGCCGTGCTGCCGCCGTTGGTCGTCACCGCGGCCGTGCTCCCAGCTGTCCCGCTCGTCTGGTCCCAAGCCAGGTACGTCATCGTTGCCGTGCCGTAGAAATTCGCCGTTGGCACAAAGCGCACTTTGTAGTTGGCATCGTCACCCTTGAGCAGCCGCGCCGCACTCGTGCTCACCCCTGTCAGCGTCGTCCACGTGGCGCCCGCATTAGTCGAGTACTGCCACGTGCCATTGGTCGTATCGACCGCGGTCACCGCCAGGCCTTTCACCGCGCCGCTGTCCACGTCCGTAAAATTCGTCGCCAGCGCCGACACCAGCGTCCCCGGGTTGCTGCCGTCCGCGACGTCCTCCGCGATCGTCGTCAGCGTGCTCGCCGCCGCCACCGGAGCATCGTTCACCGCAGCAAGATTGACGGTGACGATCGCTGGTGCGGACCAGCCCTTGCCATCGGACGTGCTGACCGAGAAGGACTTCGGACCATTTTCGTTCAGGGCCGGTTCGTAGACGAGGCCCAGTACGGCTGAGTTGGCCAACGCGATTGACTGCCCCGAGGTCACTGCGACGCCGCCGAGCTTCAGGGTTCCGCTGGCAGGCAAAGTGTCGATCCTGATGCTGGTCTGAGGATCGCCCTCCGCATCGGAATAGCCGGAGGTGAACTCCGACCACGAGAATGCATAGGTCGTGTCTTCCGTTCCATTACCAGTGATCGCTGCTAGCACGGGAACATCCTCCACGGCAGTGAGATTGATCCTGACGATCGCCGCTGCTGAAGACGTCGTGCCGTCCGAAGCCGTCACCGTGAAAGTCTTCGCTCCGTTTTCGTTCAGCGAGGGCAAATAGATGAGGCTCCCAAGGCTGGAAGCCGGGATGACTTGTCCACCTGCCACGTCAGCGCCGGAAAGCTTCAGCTTACCCGTCGCCGGCAGCGTCGCCACCGTGATACTCGCCAGTTCTGTCGTATCGACGTCTTTGAAGGCGTTGGCGAACATCGCCTGCGTGAACGTGAAAGTCGTGTCCTCCGTGCCCGTCAGGTCGAGCGCTGGCGTCCCTGCCAGCTCGTAGTACACCGTCAGCGTGATGTTCCGCAGGTTCGTCGGGTTCCACGCCGACCCGAATGACCACGTGTTTTGCTCCCCGACATTGTAGCCTGAAAGCTCACCAGAATACTTTATCTCAAGCGGTAGCCACGCATTATTAGTGCCCACGCCGGTCCATCCCAAAGGCCCGAAGGTAACACCATTCAGTTTGACGTAGCAGCCGGAGACCGCGCTCCAAGACCAGTAGGTGCTGTACTCCAGGTTCAAGGTCACCCCAACCACCCGTGCCCCAGCCGGTAGGGGCGTAGTCTCCGTCAGCGCAGTCTCCCCGTTCGTGTCAACCGTGCCCGACTCGTTGCGCGAAAGCGTGACCCTCCCCGCTGCCAATACCGGGGCGTCGTTGACCGCCGTCACCGAAATGGTCGCGGTGGCGGTGTTGGCCGAGAAAGCGGTGCTTCCACCGTTGGTCGTGACGGCGGCCACAGGCGCACCCAAGCCAGAGGTGGCCAAAGCTGAGATCTCGGATGCCGACAGAGTGCGGTTCCAGAACCCCACCTCATCGATGTTTCCCTTGAATGAACCTCCCGGGAAGGTCGTGTTATAGGACTGACCGATCGTGAAGATCCAGCTGTTGGCGGCTTCGTTGCTCCCGGGGAATGAACCGGAGCCGTCGGCTTTTCCATTCACGAAAAGCCGGTAGGTCGTTCCATCATACGTCATCGCAACGTGGACCCAGGCGCCGGTGCGCACCACCGCGACGCTTTCGCACGCACTGATGTAGTAATTGTCGTAACGCAAACCTCCCGACGAGGAGACGAAGAGTGCGGCGGTGATGGTTGCGGGAGAAGATCCGGAAGCCGGGGCCTTTGCCAAAATGACCCGCTGACCATCGGTGAACTCCGTCTTGATCCAAGCCGCCACGGAGAAGGCGACCCCGTTGTTGACGTTGAGGTCGGCGCTGTTGGCCAGATCGATCCGGTCGGTCAAGCCGTCGAACAGGGCTGAGGATGCTCCGCCGCTCCCGTTGCCGGGGGCGCTGGACACCAAGACCGGGGATTTTGCGCCCGACCATGTGCCAGTGTGCGTTCCTTGGGACGACTGATCGGCCAGACTTCCCTCGAAATTCAAAAACGAGACCAATCCACTGCTCAAAGAACTGACCGGTGAGTTTCCCGTCTGGTCCCAAGCCCTGTACGTGAAGGTCGCCGACCCGAAGAAATTTGCATTCGGTACAAACCGCACCCTATGGCCTTGGTCATTGCCTTTGAGCAGGCGCGCCGATCCTTCGCTGACGCCGGTCAAAGACGACCATGAGATCCCTCCGTTGGTCGAATAAAACCATTTTCCCCCAGACTCATCCACGGCGGTGATAGCCAAGCCCTTCACCGCCCCGCTGTCGGAATCGGTGAAGCCGGCAACCAAGCTGGAGACGGGAGTGCCCGTGTTGGCCGAGCTCAGCACATCCTCGTCAATCGCCGAAAGAGCCGACGCTACTGCGACGGGAGCGGAGTTCTGTGCCAGAATCGGACCGCAGACCAATGAGGCGGTCGCAAACAGCAGTTGAAACGGGCGAAGGATATGGAACCCAAGCAGTCGCCGCGCCGCCACCGGCGAGGCAACGGGACTCACGCGGGAAACCGTCCTCGACGATCTCATCGGCGACCGGGAGCTGGGGTAGGGCCAAAACGCTCCACACGATCCGACCGAAGTGGACTCTGGCGATCGTCCGTATCCTCCCGCGCGGAGATCCGTGTGCGGAGATCGCCAGCCTCCTCCCAAGCCGTGACTTCACCCCAGGCCTGTCCGCGCCTAAGTGGGGTAATCTGCGCCAAACGCCCGTTGGAATGCCATTCGTGGAAAAACCCCGCCAGCGTCCCGTGCTGGATCCAAACCCGGGACTTTATCTTCCCATTCGGATGCCAACGAATGCGCCAGCCGTGGCTCACGCCGGCCCGGAAACCCTCTTCAACTTCCTGGACGCCGCTCTCGTACCAGCCGCGAGTAATCCCGTCGACCCGTCCGCCTCGAACCGGAACTTCAGCCTTCCGACGGCCCGGCGACCAATGCTCGACGAGGATTCCGTCAAACGGCTCGGAGTGACCGCGTAGACGAAGAAGTCCGTCCCTTAACTCGACGTCACCGCGCTTCACCACGGCTGCCGCCGCAGACGCTGCTGTCGTTGCCGGGTTGAAATTGGAGGCTGAAGCGGCCACGAGCAGGGTAAGGGCTGGCAGGAGCACTTCCCATGGCCTACTTCGCATAGATGCGATAAAAGGCGGAGCCCCCGGGCGGCAATGGGGCCCAGACGTCGACCAGCGTGATGTCGGAACCGGTTACGGAGGATTGCAGGGACGAGGAAGCTGGACCGAGCGAGAACTCCTGGCTGTTCCACGAATTCAAATCGGTGGACGAATTGATCGAATAGGTGCGACCTGGAATTGTCGCGAAACGCAGCCGGGCGCGGCCGTTCTCCACGGCGACGATGGAAAGCGCGAGCCCGTCGAGCTTGTCCAAGGCATAGGTGCCGAGGAGGAACTCCTGCAGGTTGGTCAAGCCGTCGTTGTCGGAGTCATCACCGGGTCGGACATCAGCCAAGGTCTTCAGACGCCCCGTATTATCCCGATCGATCAGCGTCCGCTCCCAAGCGTCCGGCAGGCCGTCGCCATCAGTGTCGACGCCGAGGGTGAGGTCGATCCGCGTGCGGCCACCGGGGGTGCCGACGGAAAACGGGATGCGGGAGACCTCGATCGGCACGTTGGCGACGCCACCGATCGTCACCCGGAACGTGATGGGGCTCGCGGGCAGGAGGGCGGTCGCCTTGTACGGCGAACCCATGCGCCCCGAATCGATCGGGATGCGGAGGATGAAGTTCGTCCGGTCGTCGCCGAGCACGTTGGTGCTGATCCGGACGATCTCAGTGCTGCTTGAGTAAGCGATGACGATGCCCTCGCCGATGCCTAAGATTTTCCCTTTCTCGTCGCGGACGGTGCCAAAAATCACGTGGTCAGGCGCGGGCGGGTAGGCAATCGACGGGGAAGCCGCGGAAAACACCAGGCCGACCAGCAGGAGGAATCGACGTTTGCTCATGGTCAGTTCCCGGAGGTCGAGTAGGTTTCGAGGTACAGTTTGATGTCCTTCACCTGATCCGCGAAGATCTGCATTCCGCGCTTGGCGTCGGAGAGGAGGGTCTCGCCGGGAATGATCAGCTTCCAGCGCGTGTTCCAGACGGACCGCCCGATCAGGCGGGCGTTGGTAAAGCCGGGCTGGCTGGAGAAGACGGTGCCGTCAGGCACGGCGCGGAACGCCTGATGCTGACGAACGGTGAAGTTCTCCGTCAGCGACATCGAGGAGCTCCACGTGGTGGTATTCGTGTAGTCCTTCTGGCTAATGTTGAACGGCAGCGGGATCGCCTGGTCGTTGACGTTCCATGCGCGGACGACCGAAGCCTTGTCGAGCGGGGAACGCAGGGAGTCGACGCCGGCGGCGATCAGATAGACATAGGGCGTGGCACTGAGCGCCGTGGAGTCGGTGAAGGAGGTGTAGGGATCCGCCGGCGTGGTGCTGCCGGTGCCGGAAAGCACGCCCGAGGTGGACGTGGAACCAGACATGCCCACGTAGCCGGTGAAGGCGACGCCCGTGCTGCGGATCTTGGTGGCAAAGGACGAGATGCTGTAGGCGCTGTCGCCGCCCAGCAGCGGCTTGCCGAAGAAATTCAGCCCTGGCATGACCGCGGTGCTAAATTCGATGATGAAGCCCGGCACCGTCATGCCGGTCGTGTAACCGAGGTTGAGGCAGTAGCGGGCAGCATCCTGATCATCGAGTAGGTTCTCGCGCCACCCAGCCATAAGGACCTCACGCCAAGACGCATCCCCCTTGGAGCCCTGCACGATGCGGAAGTTTTCCGCGCGCAGGGAGAAGGTCGTGCGATAACGGTCGGGATTGGTGAAGCCGAGACGCGGCTTCACGACGCTCCAGTCGCCATTCAGCTGGGCCAGCGCTCCCGCCAAGCCCGGGTCCCCGGTGGAGGCGCCGCCAAATTGGGGCACGCCGTTCACCAGCACCCCGGGCGAGCGCGCCTTGATGATCTTGGACATGAACGCGGCCGACGCAGCGTTCCCAGAGGGGTCAAGCAGGCCGGTCTCGTAATCGTAGGCGTTGGCGGCGAGGTACGCATAACGGGCCGACAGCTCGAAGAGCTGCTTGTACTTCTCCAAGGCCTCGTCCCGGAAGGCGCGGAAAGCGTAGTCCTTGGTGCGGTGACCTTGTATCAGCGCCGCCGAGCGTTTCCGGAAGGCCTCCCTCTCAGCTTGGATTCGGTCGCCTTGGGCGATCAACGCCCGGAGGTCGCGGTCGGCCTGGTCGTAACGCCGGATGAGCGAGTCAACCAACGGTTGCCTATCGACGGCCGAGTTCAGCGCCTCCCGCAACTGATAGACCAACTGCTGGTACTCCTCGGTCCAAGCGGTTTTCGCATCTTGGATTTCCTTCAGCCGCGCGAGGGAGGTCTTCAGCTGTTCCTGAATGCGGATTCCCACGTCCAAGCCTGATATCGTCATGCCCAAGGTGGCTTTGGTCGCCGCCTTCATCCCCGTCATGGCCGCCCGGATCGCGGAGGTGGCATCATTCGCCAAGCCCACCACGGTCGGCGGGGCAGTGGCTGCGGCATCCTGGATGATTTCACTCACCTCCATGGCGACCTCCGCCCCCTTTTGGAGGGTGAGCAATGCCTGTTGGATCACCTCGATCGTCGTTAGTACCCCTTGGTAGGTCTCCATGCGTGACGTCAGCTCGGAATTGCGGCTCACGGCGGCATTGAAGACGGCCACCCGGCTTTCCATCTGGGCCTTCAGCGAGGAGTATTGGTCGAGGCCCGCGAAGAGGGCGAGTCGCGCGAGGAGCAATTCCGATACGGCGGTCTGAATTTTACCCGGGCTCGCACGGCGGCCGCTCCAATCCGAGGGTTTCACCATCGCCCCGATGGAGTCCAAGCTGTACCTCACCTTCAGCCCTTCGTTGTAGTTTATGGTCGAGGGGTTGGATTCGTTGAATGCTGGACTCAGAAGCAGGTCGAAGTCCTTGGCGCCTTTGGTGACCAGCCCCTCCGGAACATCGACGTAACCGTAGTGGAGCAGATCTGGGCCGGAGTAGCCCTGCACGTAGGTTTTACCGGCGCCGATGTCGTCGGCGTAGGGGCTGCCGTACAACTCGATCAGCTGGTTGGTGTAGGCTTGCTCCTGCTGGGTGATGACACTGCGCAGGGCAGCCAAACTGTCCTCCTGCTGCCGGAGGAACTGGGTTGAAGAGCGGGCGTTCTCGAAGGCGGAAATCGTGTTCTGGAGCGTCTGGGTCGCGCGGGCGTAGATCTGCTCGTAGTGGGTCATGCCCTTGTCCACGTCGGCTGCCGAGATGTCGAAGGCCAGCGCGCCCGAGGAGAGCCCGAGCGGGTTGAGCCGCCCGTCCGCGTTGCTCAGCGTCTGTTGGAGGGACGCGGCTTGGCTGACGAGCTCGCGCAATTCAGGCACCGTCGTCCGATCAATTTTCTGGATGCCCTCGTGGGAAGGATCGGGATCCACGGCCGGGAGCAACGAATTGCCTGTGACCCAGTTGAAGAACGCCCCCTGCCAACCGCGCACGGCCCAGTCATCCACGCCCCAGCGGCGCGTGATTCCGCTCGTCACCTTGCCGTCCTTCAGGTATTCCCACGAGGACGTCGAGGACGAGTCGTAGTCCTGACGGTACGTGAGGTCTGTGATCTGGACCGCCGTCCTCGCCAAGGCCACGGCAGCGGTCGCGAACTTCCGCTCGTCCATGTAATCAACAGCGACCGGCTTCCCGAGGACCGTGACTGCCTCAGTCCTAGGCGCCCACGAGAAGTTGGGGTTGGCGAGCAGGGTGTAGTAAACCGTGAGGGCGGTCAGGTAATGGCCGTAGGCGTCACCATGCCCCTGCGGGTAAAGCGCCGCCGCGTCGGCCGCGCCCACCACTCCGTCGCCATCCATGTCCTTGATGTTGTAGTTTAGAGCGTAGATCGCTTCACCCGAATCAATACCCCGCGTGTAGTTCCAGATGAGCCGGTTGTAGACGGGTGTGATTCGGGCGCCGGGCTGCAGCGAATTGTCGCGGCCGCGAAGTAGCGTCAGCTCTTCGTCGAGGACGGTGGCGAGCTGGCCCTTGAACGCGAAAAGCGAGGTCGTGGCGGCGCCGTAGGCGGAGCCGCTGTCGGTCGCGAAGGCGATCGTGGGGTTGGCGGCGTCGGCGTACGCCTCATTGCCGACGATCATATACAGGTCGGAAAGATAACCGGCCGCCAGCAGCAGCGCGTCGTTCGCCGCACCGTAGTTGATGGCGGGCGTTCCCTCGATGCTCAGTCCCTTGCCGCGCCGGAGGATGGTCTCGTAGATCTCGATCAGGCCGAAGCTGTTGATGTTCGATAGGTTCAAGGCGACGTCACCCTCCCAGCGGCGACCGGCCTGCTGGACCAAGCTGACATCCGTGTTGATCTCGTTGCTGAAGAGATTCGTCACCCGCTGCTGGAAGGGGTTAATGCCGGCGAGGGCTCGCTTGATCCAACCTTCGGCCAACTGCGGATCCACCCATTGCGACCAACCGGCGTTGCTGACGAAAGCGGCGTTGGTCGTCTCGCGTGCGCGGTAGCGCATTGTGAAGTAATTGTCCGTGAGCGTCAGCAGACTGTTGCCCTGGATCACATGCTGGCTCTTGCCCCGCACGGAACCGGTCAACTGGCCGGGCACTTCTCCGCTGCCGGCATCGAGCCTGACCCAGCCGGTGGTCGTCGGGGTCATCAGGGTACCCTCCAGCCGCGCATTGATCATCGAGGCCGCGTTGACGTCCGAATCGGAATACAGCTCCAGCGAGATCACGTTGCGGCCGACCTTGAGCAATTGCGCCGGCACCTCGTAGACCAGTCGAAGGGGTGAATAGTCGCCTGGCGGCGAGGTGGTCGGCGTGCTTCCCGTGCGGTTGATCACGGCCACCTTTGCTTGATTCAGGTAAACATCGGCCGAATCGCGGCTGCCCAACTCGATGCTGAGGTAGGCACGGAGGGGAAGGGATCCGGCAATCGAGAACTCCTTCCGCATGACGGCCTGCGGCAGGGTAGTGCCATGGTCCGCGGTGTCTCCCGTGTCCCTGACCGCAACCGATGCGGGGGTCGCCACGAGGGTCGCGGTGTTGTACGGAGCCGGCTTCGGATTCGCATCCGGATTGGTTTCCAACGCGCGAAGATCCTGGAAAGCAGTTGGGGGCTGTTTGAAGAGCTGCCATCCGGTCGAATCGCCGAGCAGCAGCTGCCTTGAGTATGTGAACAGCGCCGGCGGGGCCCCGTCGACCGGCGGGGCATACATCCATTCAAAATCGTACCCCGCCGGATCGCCTCCGAAATCACTCGAGTGGCGGAGGGTCAGTTTTTCATCCAGCGGGTTGGCGGACTGGATGACCTTGAGCTCTCCGCGGTAGAGCGGGGGAACCACCTTGAATACATGCACGGAAACCGGCTCGTCGATCGGAGTGAAAGCCCGGCCGTTTCCGACCACCAATACAACAAAGCCCTGCCCGCCGCCCACCGCGGTTACAGCATAGGAATCCACCGCCGTGTCATCGTTGTCGATCGAGGCGAGTTGCCCGGGGCCGACGTCGCGGTTCTTCGTCGAATCGACGATGTAGGTGCCCTTCTTGACCTCGTTCTCCTTGAAGGTCTCCAGACGAGTCTTGAGGTTATCCACCGCGGTATCCCACGCCGTCTTGTCGGAGTCGGCGGGGTCCACCAGACCCTTGAGCGCCGTCGTATCGGCGGCACTGAGACGATTGAGCAGCAGGTAGTCGTCGCCCAAAACCTCGTCCTTGAACTGGCCGATGAGCACGAGGCTGCCCTTCGCTCCACGGGTAGGATCGAAGAAGAAACGCTCCCGAAGGTGGGGAGGAAGCCGAGTGAAGTACGTCTTCCCCATGTAAACGTCCGTGGCGGCGCTGCCCGGGATCTTGGTCAAGCCCGACCCCAGGGCGTAAACCTTGGCGCGGGTGGGGTCGTGCAGGGTGACGCTGGTGAGGGCACCCGCCGTATCCTTGGCGATCGACTGCTGATAGATCACCTCGGCGCTCGTCTGGCCGCGGACCGCGGGCAGGCCGTACTTGGGCGTCATCAGCGACTCACCCACGCGCAATTCGGGGGCCGACGCGGGCCAGACCGGAGTGAATCGGATGCCCAAGGGCTCGCCCTTGATCGGGCTGTGCGATGAGTTGGCCCGGATGTAGGGCACGACCGTCCCGACGGCCGGCTGGTTGTCGAGGAGCTCGGGGAAGTTGAACCCCTCCTGCGTGCGGTAAAAATACCGCATCGTTAAGGAGGCCGTCCGTGCCTCGTTGTGCATCCCGCGATAGATCCACGTGGTTCCCTTGCGGTCGAGGAAGGTGAACTCGCCGTAGCGCGGGGCATCGTCGTTGGACTGGACCCAGGTAAGGTCCGCCTTCGCCGGTGCATCGGCGGATACGGGAGCCGCGGTGGTTCCAAGGCGCACCTCGTGATTGGCCACCACTTCCGAAGCCTGATAGGAGGGGAACCAGAGAGGCGCCGCGTTGAAGTAGGATGACCACGAAGACTCTCCTGTCGGCAAGGTCGGCAGTGGTAACAGGGGCAACGGCATCGGAGCCTGGAGGACCTTACCCGCCTCAGCGGTGTAGGAGAACACCTTGCCCTCAACCGCCTTCTCCCGAAGCACCTTGAACACCGCCATCGCAGGCCGATCGTCCGCCTCGGTGTAATCGACGAGCACGAACGCCTGGGAGGAGTCGCTGCGGTTCAGGTCGTCCCGCAGCGCCCACGCTCGGCCGTTCAACATCAGGGCGTGCTCCTCGTTCGGGTTATAGCCGTGCGCCAACCGGTTATTCTGAGTGTAGATGCTGCCCTTGGCCTGCAGGCTGGGCAGGTCTCCCGAACCGGCGTTGCTCGCGAGAACGATCTCCGCAGGACTCGAGGGCCACGTCAGTTTGTATTTACGCACCACGGAAGGCCACAAGGTGGGGCTAATGCCGGGACTCGCCGGCGTGCTCGCGGTGTACCACCACACTTCGAGTTCATCGTTGCCCGGCAGGGCGTTGACCCCGATGATCGCGCCCTTGCCGGCCTCCGAGAAACCGACCTCAAAGGGGTTTTTGTAAGCCCGTGGGTTGTAGGCGGTGCCGCTGGCGGTTCGGATGTAGCCGACCGCGCTCGACGTTCCGGCGGGGGCACTGATGCGCGCACCCACGTTGACCGAAACCGGGGCCGCGTACTCGGTGAATGTCGTGTCGAGCTTGGAGTAGACGCGCTCGAACCAGATCTCATCTCCATTGGTGTAGCGGATGAGGGACCGGCCGGTGGGATTGGCGGCGGTGACCGTAGTCGAGAAGCGGTAATCGGATCCCAATCGGGCGTGCGCCTGGGTGGGATCGTCCTGATAGACCAAGGTCGCGCCGTTGCCCGAGTTCAGCTGGACCGCCGTATCCGCGCTGGGGTCGATGGACCGGGCATAAATGGAATAGCGTGAGAGCTCGTCGGGCCAGTCGAACGCGTATCCCGCGTAGGTCTTGGGCCACTGGATGCTGAGGCCGCCGAGCTCCATCCAGTAGATCAGCACCTCGTTGCTCGGGATTTCGACTCCGCCCGAATACAAGCGGGTCGTCTGGCGTACCGCAAAAAGTCGGGAACGTAACGATCCGGCAGAGTAGTACTGGTAGAGAAAAGGCTCCTGCGGGGCAGTGGTGTTCAGCCCGGCGACCACCCGCTGCAAGAGGCTGGTGTCTCCCCCCGGCGGAAGGACCTGGTCGCCGATCGCCACGCGCAGGAACTCCGGGCGCGCCTCCTTGACCACCTCGACGATCTCAGTTCCGAGGGACTCACGGTCAACCCCGTTGGCCTTCTGGGCCCCAAGCAGTTCGATGAAAACTCGCCCCTCCTGATTGTAAGCGTGCAACGCATTGTCTAGGGTGCTGAACCATAGGGTACGCTTCTCAGGGGGAAGGTTCGAGTTCTCCGACGGATTGGCGACCTCACCCGGACGCACGTACGCCTCGGAAACCGTGGCGGGGAACAGCGAGTTGTAGACCACGTTGACGGTTGAGACCCGTGACGTGGGAATCTGAATGACGGGGCCGTTGAAGCCGTTTTCCGTCCAATAAACGCGCCGAACGGGCTTGGAAGGCGACGCCGAAACAACGTACTGCTTTGTGGTCTGGGCTCCGGAAGCCCGCTCCTGCCAAGTCACCTCCACTACCCCGGGCTGCGTCGCATACACCTGCTGGGAATGGGGACTGTAGTAAAAACGTTCACTGGAAGCGTTCACCGGATTCGGCAGGTAGAACGTCTTTTTCTGATCTTCCGTGAGTGCCACTCCCGCGACGGAGAATGAGGGTGGCGGAATTACGTCGCCCAAGGCGAATCCTACCATGCGGGCGACCATCGGAACGGACATCCGCACGTACTCCAGCTGTGCGCCTTGGTTGGCCAAGGGTGCGCCCGTCGAGGAGACGGGTATTCCTTTCGGTAGGATCAAAGTCGTTGCCCCGGCGACAAGGCTCGCAGAACCCGCGGTGACCGTGTTTGGGGCGGTCACCAGAACGAGCCGGACGTCATCCAAGATCGTGGCGACGTCCGTCGTGCTCACACCTAGGCCGGCGAACCGCAGCGTATACATGCCGGCGGTTGAGACCACAACCTGTGAAGACTCAAAGCTCCGCCATTCGGTCGCCGAAAATGCCGATTGCGCCAAGTCCAAGACCTGGACCAACGAGGAGGTCGACCCCGGCGTCAGGAAGACCCGGATGGGATTGGCTGGAGTGGCGCCGCGGCCGATCGCCTTGAAGGTGACCTTGTAGGTTCCCGGGTTGAGGAGCACACCCTGCGATACAGTAGAGTTAGCCATTTGCAGGAAGGCGGCCTGGAGGCCAACCGGAGGCGGCACACCGAACCACGTACCTTGGCGGGCCACCCCAGAGCTGCCCTCAAAACGCCACGTTGCCGAAGCAGTGTCCGGCGCATACTTAAAAGAATCAACGGCAGGCAGTTCGAAATCCGCATTGTAGACCATCCCGTCTCGGGAGAAGACACGGGTTGTCTGCCAACCCCCGATCACGGTTCCGGCGCGGAATTGACGCGGCGACGGCGTGCGCGGATCAATGTCGATCGATGGCGGAGGTGGAGGCCACGCGGACGACGGCTGCTGGCTGAGGATATTCCGGAAGTCGTTCTCCAGCGACGGTGGGGTCTGCGCCCGACCGATCACCATCGCGGCAACCAGAAAAACCAGCGCCCCGAAAGGGAAAACGTGAGTGTGGCGCATCGCCGTGGAGTTGGGTGTGGTCCGGTTCGTTGGCCCGAGACTCGGTCAGTATTTGATGAAGTAGTGGACCCCTACGTTCTTCGGGCGACTTTCCAAGGATCCCGTGCTTCCTGTCGTACCCGAAAAGGAGATGGAGTGGCTGTGATTGCCTGAATCCGGGATGCGGCTGGGGGTCCAATAGATCGCCATTTCGGCATTCTGTCCCGGTGTGTCCGCACCTCCCCCAGGGGTGAGCCGGCGATTATCACTGCTGCTATTATCCGAAATATACGCTAGACCCATCCTATCCGCTGAACTCTGGGCGCCACCTGTGTTTCCATTGACGCCGTGATTGTGATTACCGCCGTCCCCGGTGTTTGTGTTGACGCTGAACGAATGCTGGTGGGTGAGGTTGGCGGAATCCTGATAGGACCCCACCACGTCTCCGGTGGATCCTCCCGTATAGAGGGCAGTGCGGGCGTTGACATCGGGGTCCCGTCCGCTGCCGGAGTTCACTCCACGGAGGAAGAGGCCCCGAAGATCCGGCACCCGAAAGGAGGTGGCCTCAACAAAGCCCCAGCGGGGAGAACCGCTGGCGGAAATGTTGGCCACCAGCTCCACGAAGCGGGCGTCGGTACGAGAGTAAGTAGTCCCGTCACACCGCACGTAGCCCGGAAGGGTTCCGTCGCCCGCGAAGGCGATGATCGTTCCGACCGGCGTCTTGTCGCGCGTATCAGCGGTCACCCACCAGTCATTCGCGCTGATGTTCTGCACGACCACGCTTTCTCCGAGCACCTTGAGGCGGATGACTCCATTGGTGACGCCATTGAGCGTCCCGCCCGACGGAGCCATCACGATGTCGGGGTCGGTGCCGGAGTCGCGTTTGATCACCAGGTACTCCCGCCGGGTCGTCATAGCTCCGGGCAGGGTGATGGTCGTGGCGGAGGTGGGTGAATTGATGATGATGGAACGCGCTTGGTCGGAAGGCGTCGCCGAGGCGGTGGTGACCTCTTGGGCGACGTAGGAAACCTGGGCCAGATTGATCGATGAGCCCGTCGCCGAGGAACTGGCCAGCACCAACCGCTCAGCGGAAACGCTGCGGTTCGCGATGTAGGAAAACGGAGTGGCAAGGAACGCGAGGCGCGGGAGGATTTCCGCCGGTGTCTGACCAGGGATGACGATGGTCACGCCGAGGAAGCGGTCCTTGCCGTCAAATGCCCCCGACAGGTTGGTTTGCGCCACACTGCCTTCGGCGGGGGAGAGCGCGGTGCCCTCTCCCAGCCGCACCGAGAACAGTCCTTTGCTCACCGTCACAATCTGCTTCTCAGACCAAATCACCGCACCGCCCTCCTGGGCATCATAGATGCGGAACCGCATCTCGTAATTGGCGGGAGTCGTCGGGGCGAGAGCGTTGCCGGAGGCGTCAAGGGCCTTGCCCTGATAGTCGATGGTTCCGGGCGCCCCGCCCACGGACTGCGCCGATGCTAAAACCGGGAGGGCGGCAAAGGTGATCAGCAGGCGAATCGTGGCTGCTTTGGTTTTCATGGCGTAATGAGAACTAGGGGATGAGCAGGGAGGCGGTGTCGGAGACACGGTTTATCAGGAAGTTTCCGGAGATCGTGATAGGTACCGAGCGCAGGCCCTCGACCACCTCCGTGTAGGTTCCGCCGAGCATGGTGGAACCCCAGGCCGGATCGCTGATTCCAGCGACCGAAGACACGAACTGCAGCGTGACCGTACGCTTGACCGTAAGTGACTCCCGGCCGACCGGAAGGGCGGTTTCAAACCGCGCGTCGAGGTTGTCGTGGTCGGGATGAAAACGGTGAACGAAGGGGTTCGAGTCGGAATTGTAATCGAGCAACACTTCGAAAACCACGGAGCCGGATCGGCCGATGGATCCGGATGAGGCGGTCCTGATCGTCCCCGCAGGCAGCGAGACCACACTCATCCGGCCCGTTGGCTTCACGCCGGACGGGAGCAGATTCTCAGCGGAGGCCAACAGGACTGAAGAAGTCTGGGATACCACGAACACCTGCTGGACCAGACGGCTTACCCCCGAAGCATCCCGGTGCAGCAGTAACGGTACCGACATCGAGGCCGCTACCTTACCCGGGCGGCCGGTCGGAGCATCGAACGTAACAGTGGGGGCCGAAGTGTATCCTGACCCCTGATTAGTGACCGTGAGCTGCTGTAGGTACCCATCCGCCCCCGCGACGACCGTCGCAGTGGCTCCCGAGCCGCCCCCTCCCGTTATCGTCACCTTTGAGGACGTTATGTAGTGAGAGCCGGGATTGGTGAAGATCAACCCGGTGACCTTGCCTGAACTGATCGTTGCCGTCGCCGCAGCCATCGTGGGCACCACCTGCTGGCTGCCGGAAATTTGGGACACATCCGAAACCACCGCCACCCCCGACCAGAGTCCGTTGAGGTCGCTGGCGACGGCGGACACCGGAAGGTCAAAGCTCGTTTGTCCTAGGGAATCCGTGACCCGCAGCAGCCCGGCGAAGAGCTGGCCAGGCGTGCCGCCCATCGCCACGCGATCCACCACGATGACGACGTCCGCGGATTGCCCGGCGGGTAGAGTGACCGTCTGGGCGGCAGAGCCTGCAGCGAGATTGGAGTACTCGAAATCGGTACCCGAAGAATTCAACCCGCCCCGAACCTTCAGCGGAACATTGCCGGAAATCGTCGGGGTAACCGTCACGGTCGGCGTCGTGGCACCGTAGCCGGCGCCGCGGTTGGTGATCACAAACCCGGAAATCGTGCCTCCCGAAGAAAGCGTCGCGGTCGCCGTGGCTCGCGTGCCAGCGGAGGGAGCGGAAATCGTCACCGTGGGAGGCGTCGCGAAGACGAGGGAGTTGTTGATGTCCGGGTTGATTCCCACGACCATTCCCGCCGTGGCCGAGTCGGTTCCCATCAGCGCGGTGCCGGCGGTGACCGAGGGCGGGTTATCGGAAGCCAGCAACGAGAGCGAAACCGTGACGGCCTGCGCGGCGGTCTTGTTGCGGAGATTCAGCTTCAGGACCAGACCGGTGCGTCCGAAATTGAGCCCGCGCTGATCGGTAAGCCCTACCGAGATGGGACCGTAGTAGTCCGAGTACTTCGTCGCCTGGACCCAGTACGCCACGCCGCGCGCGACCCGCTCGGTGGGGAGGTTGACCAGCTGAGGGTTTCGGGCGGAGTTCGGGATGGTGGAGCCGCCGGAAATATAATTCGGGTCGGACGTACCGCTGCTGACAAGGGGGCCGCCCACGTACTTGAGGACGTTAGTCGTGTCGGCCAACGCGGCGCTCGGCGCGAGGAATTGGGAAAAGGTCGGTCCCGGCGAAGTGGTCGGAAACCCGACGAAGTTTACCCCGGTGGTACTCCACTTGTAATTCGGGACGACCGGCCGGCCTTGAAGCGAAAGGGTGGATGCCGTTGAGCCGTCCGCCACGCGGATCAAGTAGGGGGCATTGGGCGTGAAGGCGAAAAGCGTGGACTGACCGGGTGCTCCCCGGCGCCAAACGCTCCACGCGGGATCCGATTGCACCGGCGTACTCGGGTCGGTGACGAACTGAGGCCCGCTGGGCGGATTCCAACGCCAGACCTCGATGATTTCGGGCCGGCTGGAAAGCGCGCTGTCGATGTTCGCCACCGCGGGATCCAGCGGCAGCCAGATCGCGTTCCAACCGGCGATCAGCGAATAGGTTTCGGTCTTCCACTGGGCCTGAAGGGGAACGACCGGCAAAAGGAGCGCCGCCAACAAGGCGAGCCCGAGGCTCGGACGCCGAAGCACCTGGATCAGGCGGGGGTTGGTCGAGGCTGACACAGGATGTACGACTACCTCGCGGCGATTCAGACGACGCATCATTTTGAACCAGGCACGAAGCCGTCCTCCGTGTCGCCGCGCGCGAAGTATTCGCCGGTGCGAACCGAACCGGAGCGTTGGTTGTAAAGTTCGATCACACGCGTCAGTTCCAACAGGTTGATCCGGCCGTCGCGATTAAAGTCCGCGGTGTGCGGAGAAACCGACGTCACCACCACCCCGCTGGCCCGCGTCACATCCGGCGCAAACCCGTCTTCCCCGGCGATGTCGGGCTTGTAGGCCCCTGTCCGCGTCTGGGACACGCGGGTGCCGTAAAGCTCTATCACGCGGGTGAGTTCCAGCAGGCTGATGCGACTATTGCGGTCGGTGTCGGCGGAATGGAACGAAGGACCAGCGGGCACGACTAGCGGGTCGGACTGCGCCAAACCCTGATAGGTCACGCCATCCCGTATCCCCGAGACCATGGTGGTGACCTGCTGCCCGCCAGCCGTGCCCGCGGGCACTGAAACGACGAAATTGAAGGCCGGAGCCGTGACGGACGCCGCAGACCAAGTCCACTCCAGGATGTCGACGGCGCCCGTGGTGGGGCGCAGCGAAACCGAGGAAGCGTCATCGCTCACGAACGTCCAGCCCGCCGGGAGCAGGACCGAGAGGTTTACCTGCGAAAAGGCGGCGGAGAGCTCGGTGGTCAGGTTGATCGCCGCCCTGCCACCGGCGATGTAGCCAAAGTTGGCCACGTTCTGGCGCGCCGCGATGGGCGAAGCTCCGGAGGAAGCAGAAACCGACATCGTGGCGCTGTCCAACGAGCGGGTTCCGGAGGATACCCGCACCCAGAAGCTGCGGGGTCCCTGAACGGAACCCACGCTAAGGACTGACTTGGTCTGGCCGGACAAGGGTTTTGAAATATCTCCCCGGCTTCCCTCGTACCATTGGTAGACGACACCTTCCCCGGCCGCATCGACGCGCAACGTGGCGATGCCACCGGCGGCGACGACAACGCTGCCCGTCGCCGAGCGGATCTCGAAATCGGCCGCAGCGGGAGCCGACATCATGTCGCGACCGCCGTTAGCGAGGACACCCAAGATCGTTACGGTGCCAGCATCGGAAGTGTCGAAGAGGTTGACCTGTGGCACCACCGGGTTCTGCAGCTGCCAGCCGGGGTTCGTGATCAGGATCCACTCGGGAGCGGAGGCGAGCGACTTGGAATTGAAACCCCACACGTACAAACGGCTGCCGGCATCCTTGCCGGCGGAGAGGACGCTGGACCCTGTGACCGAGAAATAAGTCGAACCGCCGTCGGAAAACCACGAATCGACGACGTCGGATCCAGGGGCGGAAAGCGGGACCCATGCCGCAGGCCAAGATGACTTCGGCTCTGAGGCCGGATCGAAACCGGACCGGAAGCTACCTACCTCGAAGAAAAAACCCCGGGAGACCGGCCACGCATTCCCGTTGGAATACGTGCCAGCCCCCCCGTTTCCACGGGAACTGGTGACACCGATGGTCTGCTGGGCGAAAACCGCCGAGGCCGAGGCCAGGACCCCCGATAGTATCTTCAGCAGGCGCGTGATCACAGCGAGAAGGGGACAGCCTGCGCCAGCGTGGAGGTCGGACCGGCGCGGAGGCGCAGGAGGACCGCCGAGGCGGCGTCGAGCAACTTGGAGGAGGTGAAATCGATACTCTCCAAGGACTCCTTCCGCCAGACGGGGCTGGAGCCGGATTGCAGGAAGAAGGACTCAAACGAACTCCCGTTCCACCGAAGCAGCTGGTCGGCCGCGGCGGGGGAGGTAGCAGCGGTGAGGCCGTTCACGAGACGGAGGTCAGCTGGAGAGGCAGCCACAGGAAAACCGGAAACCAGCAGTTGCCCGGAAGAGGCCGGACTGCGAATGAACCGCGTGGCGCGAACTTCTCCGGTGATGGTGAACACGGCCGATGTCCCCTGCCGCTTAAAGAAAACTCCGACGCCCGGCGGGATGATGGCACCATCTTGGTTACCCGCCCCCCCCGACAAGGATCTCCACTGCGGGGTGGTTCCTTTGCGAAAGTAGAAGACCGAAAGCCCGTTTGCCGTGGAAAAGTAGACCTGATCTGCCTCGGCCGGGCTATTCGAAGAATTCAAATTAGCCGTCGATCCCGTCCCGAAAACCGTCGCCAGCGTCCAGTGAGGCCTGACGACAACTCGATGTCCCGACAACTGACTTAAAGTGCTTTTGGCCAGCGTGTTAAACGATGAATCAGCGAGGGCTATCTTGCCGGCTTGGTTCGAGCGAGAACCCTGCTCGTCAACTTCAAGCCGGTGCCCAATCCATTCGCTGGCAGCCCCGGTCGAATGACCAACAACCTCCAGGAAGTAGGAAGATCCTTCTGCCAATAAACCCGCGAGGGACTTTCTGACTCCTTCGCCGTCGACCACGGTCAATCCTTCGGCATCCGCCGCCTCCACGACACCTGCGGCAATGGCCGGCCGCAGCAGGGGAACTCCCACGGTGATCATCCGATTCTGACCCACGGGGTAAGAGACGGCTCCCACGACGCTTGCCGCGTCCTGAGCCAAAACGACGGACCCAAGCACTAGCCCCACGAAAGATTGCGCCACAAAAAGCGCCCTGCGACAGAGGCTGGAACAGCGGTGGAAGGGTAGTGCCACTAGCATTCAGAGAATCATCCCGCATCTGCCAAGCACAAGGAAAAATCCTTACGGATGCACGCGGGTGACAATTGAACTTCGTGTGGGCGAAACCACTTCATGCTGGCCGCAAAACCGTTTTCGATTTCCCGCCGCTCGATCGTCAAACGCCTAGCGCGACACCGCGCGCCTCGCCGCTCAACTCGGACTGGCGGTCGGCATCTCTTCCGGAGCGAACTTCCTCGGCGCCCTCCAGGTCCAGGAGGACCTCGGCCCCGACGCCACCGTCGCCACCATCTTCTGCGACAGCAACAAGAAGTACCTCAGCACCGATCTCCTGCGCGACGAACCCATCCGCCCCGGCTACCTCTCGCCGGAAATCGAGCTGCTGGGCGTGGAGACGGCGACGGCGACTACCTGAGCCTCAGCCAGGCGTTCATGCTGATTGCTGCACCGTAGCGCAAAAGTGTGCGCAAGAACGCCGAACCGGCTCCTCCTTGTCGGGTCTGCCGTCGCAGCAACGCTACGCTACTAAAATCCACCCACCTTCCGCTCCGGGGCGATTACGGCGCCGCAAGGCCGCCGCTGCGTGAGGACCGTCCTGTGGCGCGTCGTCATTCCTGATCTGAGTGTACGCGCTGATCCGGTTCTGAGCCGGATGAGATAGCGCTACCCAGATGAAGTGCATGGCAGGTCGTAGGCCTCCGAAACGTTTTTGGCAGACGCTCCAGCGTGGGTGGTGTCGGCGCTGAGAATGCGCCGTGGCACAAACCGGCGCCATGGCTATCTTGAGACGATGCTTACATTTCTGCCTATCAAATTGGTCCCGCTTCGGGGTCAGGGCAGATGCTTGGCCAGAAGGTCGGACAGCACCTTGCCGCGGGCCTCGCGCGAGATGACCCTGCCGTCGGGTCCCAGCAGAATGCAGGTCGGGTAGGAATTGACGTGGATCACATCGAGCGCGAAGCGCTCGATGCTTTCCTGCGTGGCCTGCGGCCATTTATGGCCAGCCTTAGCGATGAAGGCGCGGACTTTTTCCACATCGGCCGCATACTCAGCGGCAGTTAGGCCGCCGGAGGTCTTTTCCATGTTCAAGCCGATCACTTCGAAACCCTTGGACCGGTATTGGGCATAGAGCGGATCGAGGTGCTTCATCTCGGCGATGCAGGGACCGCACCACGTGCCCCAGAAATCGAGCAACACGACCTTGCCCCGGTAGTCGGAAAGCTTGTGCCTGCCGCCGGCGAGATCGACGAAGGCGAAGTCGGGCATTTCCTGACCGGCCTGCGCGTCGAAGCGCGTGTAGTCCGAGGCCGGCCGCTCCTCCAGAACGATGGTGCCGGTAGCCATATCGACCGGCTTCGGCGCTAAATAGCGCGAGCCCACGCGGAATACCGGCAGCTTGCCGGAGGGGTTCTCCGATTCGCCGATCGCGGCCTCGATCTTGCCGTTGAAGTTCGCGTCCATCGAGATCCGGGCGGTTAGAAGGTTAATGGCGCTCTCGGCCGGTCGCGGGGCAAAAGTCAGGCGCATCGGCCGGCCGTCGATCTCGACATTTCCTCCAAAGACGACGTTGAAGTTGTAGGTCAGCGCCGTGATCTCGGTCGGGGCCATCGGCGGCCCTCCAGCCGGTGGACGATCCACCACCCGGACGGTCAAGGGAAACTCCCGGTAGATGCCGTTGTCCCACGGAAGCGTCAGCCTCGCCTCCTTGTTGTCCGCCGAAAACGTCCAATGCTCCGCGGGTCCGAACCTGCCGTCGCCGTCCCGATCGATCCAAAGCGTCTTCTCTCCCCCTTCGGTCGCGACGACGGCAAGCAGGTAGGTCTTGCCCTTGATGGGCAGCGGCCCCTTGAGCATCCAGACCTTGGTGCCAGGCCCTGGGGCGACGGGCAGACGCGCTATGAGATCCGCCGGCGCCGCCACAGCCACCGCATAAGACGCGGTCCCGAGAGCCGGGGCGGGATCGAGCCGGCCGCGGAACTCGACGGCGCCGGCAGGCAGCAGGGTCAGCACCACAGGCAGGAACAGGCGGCGGAGGGTTTTCATGGTCGGGGTCTTCGCCGGTTCAAAACGTCTTGCGAATGCGCAGGTAGACATAACGGCCGCGCGGATCGTCGAAGGTGCTGTAGAAGCTGCGGAAATTCTGGCCGCCGGGATTGAAGACATAGGGTGGCTCGCGGTCGAAGACGTTGTTCATGCCCAGCGTCCACTGGGTCCCCTGCAGAAGGCCGAGCCAGCGGTCAACGGTCGTACCGAACGGGAGGTTGTAGACGACCTGGAGATTCGTGGTGAGCGAGTTGTCCACGGGCACGTTGAGCGAGTCGCGGTAGGACTCGATGTAGGTCCAGGAGGGGGTCACCGTCCAGTTGCCCTTGCGCCAGGCAGCCGAGCCGGAACCGCGGAAATGCAGCGGGGCCAGGATCTGGTCGAGCGTGTCGGTGATGGGCGTGTTGGGCCGGAGCCGGGTCTTGAACTCGCGCGTGTTGGTGGCGCGCAGGACGAAGTTGAATGAGCCCAAATTGACGGTTTCCATCCGGTACCGGACGCTGGTATCAAGGAATTGGGTCCACACGTTGCCCGTGTTGAAACGGCGCACATCCGCCTGCGTGATCTGGCCGGCCCAGCCGAGGGCGGACTCAGCCGCCGTGGGCGCGGCGCGCACCATGCGGCCGGGAAAATACCGCTCGTTGGCCAGGAGCGTCGCGATCGACATGCTGGTGATGCCGCTGACCTTCTCGATGAAGCCGTAGTCGAAAGAGGCGCTGAAGCCCTTGAGCTGGCGCGGCTCCAGGATGAGTCCGAAGTTCCACGTCTCGGTCTCCTCGGGCTGGAGGTCAGGATTGCCACCGCCGATGCTGGTGTAGCTACCGATCGCGGTGTTGCCGCGGCGGGGGTCGGGCGTCGTTTGGCCCACGAGATCGGTGAATGCGCTGTCGACGGTCATGAACTCCTGGGCCGGATAGGTGCCGGAGCCGAAGGAGACGCGAAGGGTAGCATCGGGAATCGGGGAAAACCGCAGGCCGAGATTGTGTGCGCTGAACGGCTTGCTGTCGGTGATGGCGGTGCGGCTGGTGGAGGCGACCAGGTCGAGGGCGCGGATGCCAAGGAGGGTTCGGGATTTGCCCAGCACAGGGACGACGAACTCCGCGCCACCGTTCACAGTCGCGCGCGTGGTCGCGTTGGCCGAGCCCGAGGGGGCAAAGTTTTGCCCGGTTCCCACGGTCAAGCCGTATTCGTTGGCGACCGAGGACTCGACGCGGTTCTTGAAGATATTCTGGTACCACTGGGAGCTGTATTCCCCCAGGAGCGAGACGGCGATCGGTCCGGCGGGGAGGTCCCAGATATGGCCGTTGAGGCGGGCCACCCCGGACCCCAGCCAGATGTAGTCGTCGTTCTGGCGGAAGCTCGTGTTCGTGAGTTTCTGGGCCGCGTTAGTGTTCCGATTACTGATGTGGTCGGCAAAGAAATTGTAGAAGCCCCGCGCCTGGACGTTGGTCGCGCCAGCACTGACAAAGGAGTTTAGGAGCTGGTCCGGCGTGTAGCCGAACGCCTTGCGGCCGTTGTAGTCGGAGGACCCGTCCAGCGCCCACTTCCACTCGTGACCGAGGAGCGGAATCCTGCCGTTGAAGCCGACCACGGAACGCACGGTGATGTTGCGCGTGTGTTGGGCGGTACCCGGCAGGTCCGCCGGGTAGTAGTAGAGCTGGATGCGCTGGCCCGCGTAACCGGGCACCACGCCGGTACGGAACGGATTGCGCGCATCTGTCTCCGTGAGAGTGACGCTGCGGGGGGTCGGCGGCGATTCGAACTGCATGTCCGTATAGCCCAGGCCCAGTTCCGCATACCAGCTCAGGCGGTCCTTGATCAGCTCGTGGTTGAGGGTCGCATTGAAGTTCGCGCTCGTCGAGGGGTTGAACATGGCGAACCTGCCGTAAACGTCGCTCGGCTGCATCTTGTTTGCCCCAGGGAGGAACGCCGCCGGGGTGAGGTCCGTGCCGCCCTGGTTCGTGGGCACGGTCGCGTAATTCACCACGCCGGCAGCGCCCGGGATGTTGAGTGGAACCAGCGCGTTGGTGGCGCTGCGGCCGACGATGACCCCGGGCTGGGAGACGAAATTGGACATGCCGCCCGTGTTGATCCAGTTCGTGAGGTCACCGCCGTCGGCGGGCGACTTGTTGTAGTCGAGGAAACGGCGGTAGAGCGGACGATCGCGGTAGTACATCGGCTGGCGGTCGCGCAGATCGATGGTCCAGGTGAGGTTGGCCTTGCCGCGGAAAAGGGCGCGTCCCTCGGTGTAGGTCAGGCCGATTTCCTGGGCACCGCCCGCGGCGACCTGCGCGTAGGAGGTCGTGAGTTCGCGGCCCGCATATTCCTTGCGGAGGATGACGTTGATCACGCCGCCCATCGAGTTGGTGCCATACATACCGCCACCCGAACTGGGCAGTACCTCAACTCGCTCGATGGCGGAGAGCGGGATGCGGCCGAGGTCCGGACCGCCGTTCTGCGTTTCGCGGACGAGGGGCAGGCGGCGACCATTAACAAGGATCGTGGTGCCGGCGCTGGTGAAGCCGCGCAGGTCAATCTTGGTCGCGGGGGTAACGCCCGCGCCAAAGGTGGCGAAGCCGCGTTGCGACAGCAGGCTCTGCGACTCGCTCTCGAAGGCCGCAACCTGGGGCAGCGCACGGAACACCTCGTTGATGTCGGTCGCGCCCATCGACTCGATCTCGTTGCGATCCAGCACCGTGAACGCGATGGCCTGCTTCTCCTGACGGGGGATGACGCCCTGGTTCACCAGACCGCTGTCCCGTGTCTCGATCACCTCCAGCTTCTCCAACTGCACGGTACGGTCGCTGCCAGGATTCGCCGGACGACCCGGGACATTCCTTCCCGCGCCCCCGCGATTGACCATCAGGGCCCCCGATTTTTCATCGCGCACAACCGCAAGGCCTGAACCGGTCAGCATGGCCTCCAGCGCCTCGCGGGCGCCGAGTTCCCCACGCACGGACCGGGTCTGCACTCCTTCGACCTGCGCGATGGTGTAAACCAGTTCGACCCCGCCCTGCGCAGCAAAGGCGCGGAGAGTCTCCTCGGCTTTGCCGGCGGGCAGGTTGAATGTTTTCTTCGCTTCAGCAGCGAGGCTCAGATGCAGGCTGATCGCCAAAAAACACAGCAGGCGCAGACAGAAACCGACGAGGTTCCGAGAGAAAAACGAGGTCATGGGAGAGTCGATGTCAGGTTGGTCCGGCGACACGAGATGCACCGGGGTTGTGAAAGGTGGACGCGGCACCCGGTACTTTCCGTGACGGAATTGTTCGCCGGGCAAAAGATCACTTCACGGGCCAAAGAACGGTCGTGCCGTCGTCGCGGTGTTCGGCACGGATGTCCTCACCCTGCTCGAGCAGGCGGACAAAGCCCCCAGCGTTGTCGGCGCTGAACGTGCCGCCAAGCAAGCGGCCGCGCAGGGAGGCGTCGCCCAGTTCAAGTCGGAGGGTCCCATGACGGTTGAACGCCTCGACTGCCTCACCCAACGGGGTGCGGTTGAACACCAGCCGGGTAGTTTGCCAGGAAAGCATCTGGTCCGCTTCGGACGGAAGGACGGGCACCACCTCCACCGCCGGTTTTTCGACCGCACCGCCGAGGGGGACAGCGACGCGCTCGCCGGAAGACACCAGCGTCGGCCCGTACGGCGACAGACCCAAGGCATAGGGAGGCGGCGCCTCCAGCTGTACCTTGCCCTCTGTCACCAGCAACTCGACCGCCGCGGAGTCCAGCCGGACATTGAACGCCGTGCCGACGGCGCGCACGGCCACGGTGCCGGCGTCCACGATGAACGGTCGGGTCGGATTGCTGGTCACCGTAAAATGTGCCTCTCCCCGCAGGAGCCGCACCCGGCGCTCGGCCGGGGTGAAATCGACCGCTACCTCGCTGGTGCCGCGCAGCTCGACCCGCGAGCCATCGGCGAGAGACAGGGCGCGGGCGGAACTCGGCAACACCTCATAAGCCTGGGTCGACGCGATCGGAGTGGCCGCCGGCCGAGACCACCAAGCGAGCCCGACAAGGACAACAACGGCGGCCGAGGCTGCCTGCCAGCCGCTCCAAGCCCGGCGGAGCGGCCGGCGGCGTAAAACAGGCCGAGTCGCGTCATCGAGCCGTCGTGCCTGCGCAACCAGTTCCGAATCAGCCTGAATCAGGTCAAAACTACCCCACTCCCCCTGTAACCGCGCAAACTCGACGGCGTGTCGTGGGTCGGCGTCCAGCCAGCACCCAAAATCCCGCGTCTCTGCCGCGCTCAAACCGCGATCGTGCCGCGCCAGCCAAACGCTGGCGGCGTTGGCGACGTCCGCATCCGACTGGGGCACGCGGTTCATCGGCGGTGCAGCGCATCACAGCGCGCACGTACGTAGTCGGCGCACCGGCGGGCTCCCTTGGCCACGAGCGTCTCCACCGTGTTTTCGGTGATGCCGAGGCGCACGGCGATTTCCCGCTGGGACAGGCCTTGGATTTTGCGAAGGAGAAACACTTGGCGGCAGCGGTCAGGCAGGTCGCGGATCGCTTCGCCGAGCACCACCAACTCCTGCCGGCGATTGACGAGGTCCACCACCCCCGGGCTTTCCTCCAAGACGGGCCAGAGGACGTTTTCCGTGATGGGTTCGGCGCAAGCGGTGAGCCGGCGGCGCAGCAGGTCGCGCACGGCATTGCGCGCCACCGTGAACAGAAAGGACTTGGGCGAGTGCACCTCGGAGCGCGACCGCACCCGCAGCACGCGCGCGTAGGACTCCTGAATCAGGTCGTCGACGTCCGCCGCCTGGAAGGTGCGCAACAACCACGCCCGCAGCACCGGTTCGTGCGGCTGCACTTCTTCGGCGAACCAGCGGGTCTGGTCAGTGGGGGGCGGCGACATGAGCGGAGCGACCGAGAGCAATCACCACGCCAACGGCGGAACTGAGTCGAACTGATAACCATCACCTGTCAGCTTACTTAGCTTTCGCTCCATCAAGCCGGCTGGCGGACGCGACTTACCCGATGAGGCCTTTGAAGGTTAGATCCGAGAGAGCCGCTGCCGCGGCAGCGTCCGAGCCTGACCCTAAGTCCGACGCCCTCAGCAAGACCCTTGGAAAATATCGGCCCACCGTTGGCGTGTAGCGCATCTGACGGCTTTCGCTCTTTAGATGGTTTGCTGGGAAATACCTCAGCAGAAAGCGACTTGGCGGAGGCTGGCGTCCCCACGGGGATTCGAACCCCGGTCCGGCACATTCCCCTCTGAAAACCACCGCCTCCCTCTGAAGTGGACTTTGGTGGACATCCTCACCCGTGGCTGCGTGGCACAAAAGTGTGCGC
>JACCDP010171769.1_pt1 | contig 37791 bp, 34 predicted proteins | sample 7445841 | NCBI WGS metagenome assembly JACCDP01 (sample SAMN15323441, study PRJNA562643) | freshwater metagenome | isolation source: river surface water | place: USA:Blue River Watershed | collected 2017-08-17 | reverse complement strand
TGTTTGATACCGTGCAGAATCTTGCCTATCGGGTTGTGCGCCTGAAATGGGGGAAGAGTAGTCAATTCGCAAGCATGGTCCGTTTCCTGCCCGTTCTGGCCACCATGATCGCCTCGCCACGCTTTGTGGTTCTTCATGCCCGCGGAATCGCATCTCCTCTGATGAAGCTACTGGCGCGACTTTGCCACGTTCGTCACGCGCGTTGTTTGGAGTATCCAAAGCAGCATGTGCCGATCTTTCCCCGCAGTGCACTGGACTCCTTCGAGGGAGAGGAGTCAGACGGCTATCTCTGTTTTAGCGCCAAGGATCTACCTAACCTCCAGGCTAGCGGGCGCAAGCGGATCTATCCTGTAGGATATCCGCGCATGCTGGAGTCTTGGCTCGCCTATGTTGCCCGGTTGGCGCCGAAATACGTTCAGTGTGAGATCCCGGGCAACCTTGGTGATGGAGTGATCGCTGTATTTCTGGGCTCGATGGTGGAGGGCATCTTCGGTCTAGAAGAGCAACGAGAGTGGATTCGCACAGTTGTCGAAGAGTTGCGCCGTGCTGCACGTCAGGCTTGGATATTGGTCAAACCACATCCCACTACAAGGCCTGAGATCATTGACGCCATTCTCGACGAGATTGGCGATAGCCGTGTTCGGATGACTTATCTTCACCCGGCATTGCTGGCTGATCAAGCCATCTTTGTCGTATCGCGCCATTCCTCGACCATTGTTGATGGACTTGCAGCTGGACGGCATGTTATCCAATATCAGATATTCACGCCGGAGTGGATGAAGGCCCACCCGGAGAAAAGCATCTACCCACAAATTGGCGCCAGGTTGGCCGAGACCCGTGATGAGTTGGCGCACCTGATCTCAGAGGTGATGGGGGAGGGGGCAACGCCGATCGATATCGCCCGGCGGCTGGGCCACATTGAAGACCTTGAGATTCTGACAAGGTAAGGGCCATGAGATTTTTGGTGATCGGATGTGGATCCATCGGTTTACGACACATAGGGAACCTGTTGGCGCTCGGCCACGAGGTCGCCGCTTATAATCGCGGCGAGGAGCACCGTGCCATCGCTGCCCAGCGATACGGTGTTCGGGTATTCAGTGACGTGAATGAGGCGCTGGATATATGGCCGGCCGGGGCTGCCGTTATTGCCACTCCGCAGACGCTTCATCTTGAAAACGCACTTGCCGCTGCGGAGCGCGGCTTGCACCTGTTCGTCGAAAAGCCGTTGGCTGACCGTATCGAAGGTCTCGATACCCTAGAGGCTGAGGCCAACGTCCGAAGCCTCGTTACCCAAGTCGGCTGCAACATGCGCTTCCACTTTGGCCCTGCAAGGGTGAAGGAGTTCATCGACGGGAGACGCATCGGACGGCCGCTATGGGCTCAAGTATGGGGCGGCATGCATCTGCCGGACTGGCATCCTGATGAAGACTACCGTGAGATGTATAGCGCGAAGCTTGCTATGGGCGGCGGCGCCGTTCTCGACTTTATCCACGAGATCGATCTGGTGCGCTGGATGTTCGGCGATCCGTGCCGTATCGCTGCTATGGTTGGCCGAAGTGGCTGGCTTGAAATCGAGACAGAGGATATGGCCGATGCACTGCTCGGTTACCGTGACGGGTTGCAGGTCAATCTGCATCTCGACTACCTGCAGCGCCCTTACCAGCGCGGCATACGAGTGGTTGGGGACAAGGGTTGGATTCAGTGGGATCTGGCGCGCGGCTGCGTCGAGTGGTACGAACATGAGACGCGGCAGGGTGGCACACTTCCTCCTCCTGAAAACTGGGAACACAACGATATGTATGTCGCCCAGATGCGGCATTTCATTTCACGCATCGAGCGCAGAGACCGCTCGGACAACGGATTGGCAGAGGGCCGCAAGGCGTTGGAACTTGCATTGAAGATCAAGGTCTCGTCGGCGAGGAATTCTTTCATGAGGGAGGAAGTATGCTGATTTCAATGGGTGACCGCAATGTGGGACAAGGTACCCCAGTCTTCATCGTCTTCGAGGCTGGCCCGACTCATACCGGCCTCGATTCTGCGAGGCTCTTGGCTCGTCATGCCAAGGATGCCGGCGCGGACGCCATCAAGTTTCAGATCACAAACCACAACCGGTTGATCCGCGACCGATCGCTGGTGTTTTCGTATCAGGCTGTGGATGCGCAGGGGCAGCTATCGATGGTTACCGAACCGCTCTACGATATTTGGCAGCGCCGCTGGATGCCGCCATTAGACTGGCAGGCGCTCAAGAAGTATTGCGACGAGATCGGCATCTGCTTCTTTGCGACCGTATTCTCGCCCGAGGACGTCGATCTTGTGCGGTCGATGGGGGTCCATTCGCTGAAGATCGCATCGCAGGACACCAACTACCGCGACCTGATCGAATATGCTGCCGACACCAGCTTGCCTGTACAGCTGGATACCGGTGGCAGCTCATTGGGCGAGGTGGAGCGAGCGGTGGACTGGGTTCGCGAGCGCGGAAACGAAAGGATTATCGTCAACCACTGCCCCTCGGGGTACCCTGCCCGCTTGGAGAGCATCAACCTCCGGATGATCCGCACCGTAAAGAAAGTCTTTCCATATCCTGTTGCATTCTCCGACCACAATCCGGGATTGGAAATGGATGTGGCGGCTGTCGCGGTTGGTGCAGACATCATCGAGAAGACCATTACCCTCGACCGAACCCAGCGGAGTTGCGAACACATGTTTTCGCTGGAGCCCCCCGAGATGGCTCGCTTTGTAGAGGTTATTCGCTCCTTGGAGACGGCGATGGGCAGTGAGCGTCGTGTGGTCGGGCCCGACCAGCGCAAGAGTCGTGATGCGCTACGCCGGAGTGCCTATCTTGTTCGCGATGTTAGGGCAGGAGAGCGTCTCAAGCGGGAGGATTTCGAGTTCATGCGGCCCGGATATGGCATTCGCCCGGACGAGTATCAGCGCTTCGTTGGCCTTGAATACCGCAAGGACATGACGGTGGGAACGATGCTTAGCCCCGAGGATTTTTGACCGTCATGAGTGTGTTCGCTTCTGAACGCAATTCGATCTTCTTCATCGCTGAGATCGGTGGGAACCATGAGGGGGATTTCGGAGCTGCCGTGCGGCTGACCGAACTCGCTATTGCGTCCGGCGCCGATGCGGTGAAGTTCCAGATATATAGCGGCGACACTCTTGTCAGCCGTATCGAGAGTCCGGATCGTAACAAGCACTTCAAGAAGTTTGAGCTTGGTCGTGAGGCATATCTTAAACTTGCCGGAATGTGTCGCGCCGCCGGTGTCGGCTTCATGGCCTCGGTATGGGATCTCGATGCTCTGGCGTGGGCCGATCCCTACATTGCCATTCACAAGATCGGGTCGGGAGATATTACAGCCTGGCCATTGATCCGGTGGATGGTTGGTACCGGAAAGCCGCTGATCCTATCGACGGGGCTGTGCACCCTCGACGAGATTTGGCGTACTGTAGATTTCGTCTATTCGCTAGATGACAGCTACCGCACATCGCGCAAGCTGGCGCTTTTGCAATGCACGACCGCGTATCCCTGTCCCGACGAGGACGCCAATCTGTCAGTCATGGCACAACTCGTACAGGAGTTCGGTTTGCCGGTTGGCTACTCCGACCACACAATTGGCAACGAGGCGGCCTTTGCGGCCGCTATTCTGGGCGCCGAGATTCTGGAGATGCATTTTACCGACCAGCGCGAAGACAGGACGTTTCGGGACCACAAGGTTTCGATTACCTGCGACGAGACGCGGGGACTGCTGCGCCGGATTCGGCGGATACGGGCTTTCATGGGGTCGGGTCGCAAGGGGCCGACGCAGTCGGAGGTCGATGCAGGCCACCTGAAATCGTTTCGCCGTAGCGTCTACGCCGGAAGGCCGATCGCCAAGGGCGAGATGCTGACGGCCGACAACATGACGGTCTTACGACCCGAGTACGGCATCCCTGCTTGGCGTTTCGATGAGTTGGTGGGGCGCAGGGCCGCGCGCGATATGGCATTTCATGAGGTATTTACTGATGATGACGTGGCATGAAGGAGATTGAAGGCGGCGTTCGCACCTACGCCCGTTTCGGTTTGATACATGCCCTTTACCGGGCTTGGTTCTTGCGTGGGGCTGGTACGGTTGGTCATGGCGTGCATGTTGATCTCAACGTTCGACTGTTGCGCCATGCCGGAAACATCCATATCGGCGATCACGTCATACTGAAGGAGGGCGCACGACTCTGCTCGGCTCAGCCGGCCGCGCTCATTAAAATTGGCGATTGGACAACTATTGGCTATCACGTCTTCGTTTTCGCTAGCGCCGGTGTGACTCTCGGCAGAAATTGCCTAGTGGCCCCATTTTGCTACCTCGTCGATGCCAATCATGGCATCCGGCGGGACGAAGTGATACGCAACCAGAAGCTCTGTGCCGCCCCCATCGTTATTGGCGATGATGTTTGGCTGGGAACGCGAGTGGTTGTATTGCCGGGGGTGCGCATTGGCACAGGTGCGGTGGTGGCTGCCGGTTCCATCGTTACACGTGATGTCCCGGACTACGCCATCGTTGCGGGTACTCCTGCGGTGATCAGAGGGGAGCGCGAACCCGGATGACCCTTGGAGCCATCGTCTTGGCTCGGTTCGATTCCAGCCGACTGCCGGGTAAGGGCCTGATCGAGGTGTCGGGCCGTCCGCTTCTTGCCTACACCATCGAGCGCTTGCGTAAGGTTCCCGCGCTTGAACGGATAATCTTGGCCACTTCTGACCGGAATATGGACGACGGGCTTGCAGCCTTCGCGGCCACATCGGGCGTCGAATGTTTTCGTGGTTCCGCCGCCGACGTGGCTGGCCGGGTGCTCAGATGCGCGCAGGCTTTCAATATCGATGCCTTTGCCCGTGTCAATGGCGATAGCCCGTTGATTGACTACGATGCCATTACCGATGCAATCCGCCGATATGATGGAACCGGTGCCGATGTCGTGACCAACGTTTTCCCGCGCAGCTTCCCCAGCGGGGCCTCGGTGGAGATCGTCCGCACAAAAGCTTTCGAGCGTGCTTACGCTGCAATGACTAAGCCCGGCCACTTCGAACACGTCACAAAGTTCTTTTATGACAACCCCGGAGCGTTCTCGATCATCAACATGGACTCGAAAGATCCCGCCCTCACATTGATCAATCTGGCGGTGGATACGCGCGAGGATCTCGAGCGTTTCCGGAATCTGGTTCTCGCCATGGGCGACGGGCATCTGGCATATGCCGGGCAGCGGCTTTACTCGCTATATCGACGGCTTTTTATGGAAGAAAAATGTCCGAAGTAAGGGATCCTCTCGTCACGGTCTATGTGACGAATTACAATTACGAACGCTTTATCGAACAAGCCGTCGAAAGCGTTCTGGCGCAGTCGATGCAGGACTTCGAGCTGATCATTATCGACGACGGCTCGACAGACGGCTCGCGCAGTGTCATCGAGCGATACGAGAATCGTTCGAAGATAAGAATCGTCCTACAGGATAATAAGGGGCTGAACCGCACTGCGAATATCGCGTTAAGGGCGGCACGCGGGAAATACATCATGCGACTTGACGCTGATGATTACTTAGACCTTCAGGCCCTTTTGGTATTGTCATCGGTTCTGGAGGCCGACCCTGCGCTGGGTCTGGTCTTTCCAGACTACTATTACGTCGATGCCGATGGATGCATTCTCGGGCAGGAACGCAGGCATGATTTTTCATCGGACGTTTCGTTGCTCGACGAGCCTGCGCATGGGGCCTGCACACTGATTCGCAAGGCGTTCTTGATCGGGATCGGCGGCTACTCCGAAGAGTATCGCTGTCAGGATGGCTATGATTTGTGGCTGCGTTTCACTGAGAAGCATGCGGTGAGAAATGTCAATCTTCCGCTGTTCTATTACCGTCGTCACGGCACGAATCTTACTACCAACAACCAACTTGTCCTTAAGACCCGAGCGAAGATCAAGAGGGACCATGCAAGGCGTAGCCGGAAGCCGGATATTCATGCCATCGGGGTGCTGGCCGTTCGTGGCCAGCGAATCGATCCCGGTAGCTTGGCGCTGGAGAATCTTGATGGAAAGGCGCTGATCGACTGGACCATCGATGCCGCGCTGGCTGCGGAAGGGCTGAAGTCCCTGGTGGTCTCCACTCCCGACGAGCATATTCTCGAGCATGTTGCCGGGCGCTATGGATCGCGCGTTCTGCTACACGAACGGCCAGCGACGCTGGCACGTGAGGGCGTGGCTCTGCACGAGACTATTGATCACTTGCTATCCGTCTGCTCCCTCAATATCGCTCCCGATGCGATCATGTTGCTGTCTGACGAAACTCCGTTTAGAACGGCCACGCACATAGACGAGGCTATTAGCACCATGCGCATCTTCGATGTTGATGCTGTTATCCCGATTCTTCCTGAAAGTGACCTTTTCTATCGCCATAATGGCGCCGGTCTTGAATCAATTGGTCACAGCGAACAGCATCAAGGCATGCGCCTTGAGAGAAATTACATCTATCGAAAACTTTCTGGCATGACTCTGACGAAGACCGCCTTTTTCAGGCGAGAGCGAAAGGAAGTTGGAGGAGTCATTGGTCAGATTAACTACGACATGCGGTCCGCCTTTTCTGTGCGCACTGCAATGGAGCTCGATATGGCAAATTTCATGATCTCCCGAGAGAGAGCCCTGCGTAAATGAGGTTATCCCATTGCCTGTTCTGCGGCCCGGCACCGAGTCGTATTCTTTTCCATCAGGAGGGGCGCGATCCTTATCTCGAACTGGTGGCCGATGAAATTGAGGGGATGGAGCGCTGCTGGCGCATTTGCCTGGAGTGCGGCTTTGTCTTTCGTTCCCCCGTACTAGAGCCGGCGGTGGCTGACTTGCTGTATCAGCGCTACGAGCGGGATGTGTTCAGAAACACCGCTCCGGACGCCTATTTTGATCGAATCATCTCGTTACCAAAGACCGATTCTGAGAATTTTCAAAAGGCGTTTTGGCTTAAAGAGGCGTTGACTCGGTTCCAGCCAGATCGCGACCTGTCTTCCTTACGGATACTGGACGTTGGATGCGGTGGCGGAACACTCCTGCATACTCTCCGCGATGTACTTGCTGCGAACGCTATCCATGGAATAGAACTTAACCCGGTCTACGCAGACTTGGCGCGTCGCCGGCTCAATGCAGACATCCGGAACGATCCCAGCAAACCAGGACTATTCAGCTGTAACTTCGATCTGGTGGTCAGTGCCAAAGTGCTTGAACACGTCGCCGATCCAAGCGGGATGATTTTCAGCATGGCTGAGGATATAGCACCTGACGGATTGATGTTTCTGGAAGTGCCCGACATCATGGACATCTACACTCTGTCGCCCAGTCATGAGCGCTTCTGGATTCCACACGTCTGGTATTTTAGCCGTGCTACCCTAGGGGCGCTTTTGGCTCGCGCGGGGCTTGGCGTGATAGAGGCACGCAGCATTGTTGCAAAGCGAGGTCGTTCCTATTTGCAGATGCTCGTGAGTAAAAGAATGACAACAGACCTTCCCATAAAGCCCTTCGATGATCCCCTTGATCTTCTTCATCGCGTGGGTTTTCAATAGCGATGATTGGAATCATTGACTATGGGATGGGGAATCTTGCGTCAGTCGAGAATGCCCTGCACTTCCTTGGTCTTGATTGTGCCTTTGTGACGCAGCCCGAGGCGGTGGCCGACTATGACCGCGTGATCCTTCCTGGTGTGGGGGCTTTCGGCAAGGCCATGCAGCATCTCACTGCTAATGGAATGAATGAAGCGGTAACCGATTTCGCTGCAAATCGTGGCCGCCCCCTGCTCGGTATCTGCCTCGGTATGCAATTGCTGCTGTCAGGAAGCGTTGAATATGGTACGCATGAGGGTCTCGATCTTGTGACTGGGAAGGTCGAGTCGCTGTCTGAACTGACCGTAGACGTTTCGGTGCCGAATATAGGTTGGTCCCGAATCGAGCGATCTGGGCAGTCGAAACTGTTGGATGGAATCGCTGAGGACGGGCTATGTTTCTATTTTATTCATAGCTACTGCTGTGCAGTCGCTGACCGGGCCACGGTTACCGGGCGGCTCGACTACGGAGTTAAATTCGACGTTGTTATCGAAAAAAATAATATTTTTGGCTGCCAATTCCATCCCGAGAAAAGCCAGGAATCCGGTTTGCGCCTTCTGCGCAATTTCACTGTGGCAACATGAGCCTCAGGCGTCTTATCCCGATGTTGTTCATCAAGAACGGCCTAATCGTTCGAAGCGAGGGGTTCGCCCTGCATCAGGTGATCGGCAACGTTATCAGCGAAGCCAAGCGCTACAACGAGTGGGATGTCGATGAACTGATCTACTTGGATATTAGTCGTGAAGCCTTCTACGATGCCCGTCGCGACGATCAGCGTATTAAGTCGTTTGGCAGTATCGGCGAGATTATTGAAGCTGTCTCAAAGACATGCTTTATGCCGATGGCGGTTGGCGGTGGGATCCGGACCATGTCCGATGTCGACCTCCGTATCCGTACCGGTGCAGATAAAGTGGTAATGAATACCGCCGCTTTCGAAACCCCGGACATCGTTCACGACGTTGCCACAAAATACGGGAGCCAGTGTCTTGTGATCTCGGTTGATTACCGCATGGTCGATGGAAAGCCGGTTCTTCATACCGGCTTTGGTCAATGCAACACGGGTGTGAATATTTTCGACTGGATCGCCGAATGCCAGCGCTTGGGTGCGGGCGAGTTAATGTTGCACGCCATTGACCGGGACGGAATGGCCAGTGGGTATGATATCGAGACGATCGGCGAGGTTGCCGAGTTCACGCGGTTGCCCGTCATCGCCTGCGGTGGTGCCAGCATGCCTGAGGACTTTATAGAGGTTTATAGAAGAACTCGGGTATCTGCCGTGGCTGCTGGCAACCTGTTTCATTTCACCGAGAGGTCTTATCCAAGAGCAAAAAAAATGTTGACGAGGGCTGGTATTGATGTGCGTTGAAGAAAGGAAGTATCACCATTGGCCTGATCGGCCGCCACGCATGCGCTATTGTTCAAAGTGCGTTTACCCAATGATTTCTGCTGTGGCTCTGGAGTTCGATGAAGACTATGTCTGCTCGGGTTGCCGGGTTGCTGCCCAGAAGCAGGTTTTGGATTGGGAGGATCGCCGGCGGCGACTCGAGCGTCTGATCGAGCCATATCGCAGCAAGGATGGGACAAACCACGATTGCATTATCCCTGTCAGTGGCGGCAAGGACAGCTATTTTCAGGTCCATGTCGTAAAGAATGTGCTAGGTCTCAACCCGCTGCTGGTGACCTACCATGGCAACAATTACACCGCTACCGGCATGAAGAACCTGGAGAATATGCGTGAGGCATTCAGTGTGGACCATATATTCTTCACGCCCAGCATTGATGTACTCAAGACCCTGAATCGCATGGGTATGCAGATGATGGGCGATATGAACTGGCATGCGCATGCGGGCATCTTCACCTATCCTATACGTGTTGCTGTTCAGCAGAATATCCCCTTGATGTTCTGGGGAGAGCATGGCCGAATGGAACTTGGTGGAATGCATTCCTACAATGACTTCGTCGAGTTTACGTATCGTCATCGCCACGAGCATGCCTGCCGTGGATACGAGTGGCGTGATTTTGTTGAGATGGCACCTAAATACGGCGAGAAACTCTCAACAAAGGACATGATCGCCTGGATGTATCCCAACGATGATGAAATAGAAGAGGTGGGGGTGCGCGGACTTTACATTTCAAATTTCTTCAAATGGGATGCCAACGAGCACGGCCCAATGATGATCGAAAAGTACGGATTCCAGGTCGCAGAGGAACCGTTCGAGCGAACCTACCGTACCATGTCCAATCTAGATGATATGCACGAGAATGGCATCCACGACTACATGAAGTACATCAAGTTTGGCTATGGACGGGCTACCGACCACACATCCAAGGATATCCGCAGCGGCTTGATGACTCGTGAAGAGGCCATCGTAATCGTTCGCCAGCGTGACCATATCAAGTCGAGAGACTTGTGGCGCTGGCTGAAATACGTTAGTTGGACAGAAGAAAAGTTCGACGAAGTCGCGGACCGGTTTCGTGATCCTCGGGTCTGGTGGTTTGGCAAGGATGGTCGGTGGACAAAGGACAACATCTGGGACAAGGATGGAACCGCTGGTTAGGAATGGGCATGATCGACCACGGAAAGAGGGTGAATCTTAATATTTCTACGGCGGCCTGGGGATCGGACGGGCTCGCGGATTTCTTCTGGCCATATTCTCGTGTGGAGATACTTCCTGCGCGCGACCACCTTTTGTCCACATTGGTTCCGCTTGTTCGTGAGCGAGTCCAGGACGGCCAGAGAACCGGCCTGGCGGTTGGGTTGCTGTTCAAGTGGCTGATCGCAGATCTTCTGAAAACATTTGAAGCTTTGATTCTTGCTTCCCGTTTTTCACGGATGCCAGGCATTGAGGTCTGTATCCCGAATAACTTTGCGCGTTTGGCGGCATTGAGGGCCGGACGCAAGCCCGAGTGCGACTTCTTTGACCAACTGGCCCGTGGCTCTGGACGGGATACATGGGCGAAGCTCAGGCTGAAGCGCTTTATCCGCGAGATGCAGTGGAACAGGGTGTCTCCGAAACTGGTGTTGCCGAAGGGTGTTCGGGCGAAAGTTGCTGTGCAGCCAACGGAATTGACTCTGAGGCATGCTCGCCAGTCAGATACATTCCTGCACTATGAGCAACTTGGCCGTTGGTTCGGCCCCATGGAGAGGAATAGCCTGTTTGCGCCGCTTGATGAAGCGGGCACATCGCTTTCTGATGAAATTGCGAGCCGCCTCAGTGAAACTGTCGAGGCGGCTGGTGAGACTTTTCATGAAAACGCGGCAGAGCATGCGCGGGAATGGGTTATCTGTGCGACAAACTTCGTTAGTTTTCATCTGGCGCGGCTCGAAACAAAAAACGACTTACCCGGTGAGCTCTGGGCAGGATGCATTGGCTCGTCGCCATGGCTTGTACTGCTTGCCCATGCCGTGCGCCAGCAGGGCGGCCGTGTGATCGCACACGACCACGGTCTGGGCGATGCTCATCACGACCAACTTGCTCACCACTTCACCAATTTCCAGTCTTGCGATGTCTTCTGCACCTATAACGCAGTCAATGTCGCAGTGAAACTGCAGGAGATGCGGCCGGATTTATTGGTTCTTGGAGAACCGCCGGAAATCTGCGCTCTTCCAGGGTATGAGATTCCAGCAACACGGATAATACGAAGGGAGGGGAAGATCAAGCGGCTGATGTATGTTCCCACCGCCTTCCATAGTGAGGGCGCTCGCTTCCGTCCGATCCTTGCCGATGTCGTCTACATGGACTGGCAGGCCCGTCTGCTCGACTTTCTCAGGAAAAAGGGCATTGAGGTGATTTATAAACCCCATCCAGAGGGCCGATCCAGGCCGCCCAAAGGATTTGCCGAGTCATTCGGGTTTACGACCATCTACCGTCGTTTCGAGGATATCCGTGAACCTGTGGATGCGTACCTTATTGATTTTTGCTCGTCCAGCACTACAGGTACCATCCTGCGCTCCGAACTCCCGGTGATTTATATCGATCCGGGCTATCCGGAGCTGTTACCCGATGCACGTGAGTTGCTTGAACGACGGTGCCGGATTCTCAATGCTTGGGAAGATGAGGACAATCGACTGCAGGTCGATTGGGGGACACTTGGTCTTGTGCTCGAAGCAGAAGAACAGGAATTCGATACAACCTTCTCCGACAAGTACTATGCCGATAGTCGGGAATAGATGTGTTGTTTGCCTCTCTTTCTTATTGTTGACGCCGGGTATTTCCATGTTTCAACCAGGGCAGGCATTTTCGGAAGAGAAGATTGACGTAAAAATCAATCCGCCTATCTATTTGAACGGCAAAGAACTTGACAAGCGCCAACGCAATCCGATTTACGATATTGCAGTCGATTCCGAGGGGCGACTCTATGTTCCCGAGTTCTATGCCAACCGTGTGACCATTCTTGGCGGGAATGGAAATATTCAACGCCAGATTCGTGGCATCCACTCTCCTCATGGCGTCGCTCTCGATCCAACGGGCAACCTGTAATCGCTTTGTATCGAACCGGGCGTTTGCATAAATACAGAAACGGGGATGCTGAGCTAAAGGGGTGGGACATAAGCCTGACTTCCATGGATATTCAATCAGTTGCTCTTGATTTCGAACTGGATGGAAACATCTATGTCGCAGACTATGGAGGAGGTCGGATAGTCAAGGTATCGCCAGAGGGGCGAGTGGAACGGGTAATCAGTTCGTCATCCAAGGAAAGGGGAGGGCAGATCAAGCCGCATGGCTTGATTGTTCGCGATGGATGTATCTATATAGCCGAGCGATCCCAAGGAGTAATTCTGGTCTTGTCTTTGGATGGTGAGGTTTTGGCACGTTGGAGGCCGGCCCAAAAGGCATTCGATCCGCTTTCTATCCGGTTTGCTGGGCAGTGTGCAGTTGTTGCGAATTATTCAGATGGCGGCATTGATCTTTTCTCTCTCGCAGGTGGATTAATGGCTACCTTGGGGTACTGGGAGAAGCTAATGGAAATTTCTTGTATGTCACCAACAGTTTCCATGATCGGTCGTCTGGGCTGCTCTTGATGACGGAGCGACGCGGAAATCGAATTCAAGGGTTCCCGCTTCCGCGGGAATACCAAACAGGTAATTGAGAATTGATCATGAGGACAATTGTCGACAATTCTTACGGTTGGAGGAATGCTCAAATCGGAAGCTATTTCGTCCACTATGTTGGAACGGTTGGTGAGTGGCTGCCGGCCCTCGAGTCAATTGCTGCGTTGGGAGAGAACCCGCAACACTCACTTGTCGATTCTCTACTCGAAAAAATGACGGCCCCAGGGGCTGCGATCATGGAGTCACCACATACCTTGATCGCATTTGTGGATCATTTCCGTTGTTATCCGCTCTTCTATACGGATGGGAATCAATGTGCGGTTTCCAACAATGCACGGAAACTTCTCGATGCAACGGGGAATTCTCACGAGTGGCATCCGCTGTCGGCCGAGGAATTCGCGATGACCGGGTATGTCACCGGCTCGGATACTTTGATCAAGGGGTTGAAACAGTTGCAGGCGGGAGAACGCCTGATTGCTGCGCGTTCCAGCTGCCGTGTCGATACCGGCCGATATTATCGCTACCGACCTGCTCCTCAAGAAGGCGGAACCGATGACGACTGGATCGATGCGTTGGATGCCGTCATGGCGGGCGTTACGAAGCGCATGGTTGATAGGGCCGGCGGGCGGCCAGTCAGGGTGACCTTGAGTGCAGGTCTCGACTCGCGAGTGCTGGCTTGCAAGCTGCACGAAGCCGGATACGAGAATCTGGAAACCTTTTCTTACGGCCCGCCGGGCAACTGGGAAGCGCGGGGCGCGCGTGTGGTCGCAGAGCGTCTTGGGCTTCCATGGCGGTTGGTGGGCATCAAAAGTTCTGAGGCGCGTCGCATGTTCTGGCAGTCGGAGCGTCGTGCCTACTGGGATTACGCCGATGGCCTGTCTGCTCAGCCGAACTTTCAGGAATATTTCGCATTGAGCAGGCTTCGCCAAGAGGGCGAGCTCCCAGACGATGTTGTGCTGATCAATGGGCAGTCGGGGGATTTCATTACCGGTGGGCATGTCCCAAAATCGCTTGTACAGGGAAATGCCACCGTACGAACGCTGCTGAATGCGATTACCGGAAAGCACTATGCCTTGTGGCGCAGCCTCATGACCTTGCAAAGGATGGGGCGCGTTGAGGCGAAAATACTCCTGTCGTTAGGCGTGAGCATCGATGACAAGTTGTCCCCCGAGGATCTCGCTTCTCTCTATGAGCAGTGGGAGTGCGAAGAGCGCCAGGTTAAATGGGTTATTCATGCCCAGCGGGTTAACGATTTCTTCGGCTATGATTGGCAACTTCCTTTGTGGGACATAGAGCTTGCACGTTTCTTCCAGAGGGTGCCGATCCGTTTGAAGCTGGATCAACGTCTCTACCGCCTCTGGTTGCAGCGCTGGGATTACAGGGGGCTTTTCCGCAATTTCGACCCTATCGTCTGGCGCTGGCCTGGTGCAGCTTTGGCAGTCGTGCCTCTAGCCAAGGGAGTCGAGCTTCTTTTCGGAAAACGCGCCAAGCAGGCATGGTATGAACTTTTTTTTTACTGGGGCCATACGGCAGAGCACTATGCTCCCTATCCTTATCGGGACTATTTCCGGGTCCGCCACGATATTCGAAACTGCATCGCGCTCAACGGACGTACTTGGGCCAAAGAGAATGGACTGCCAACAGAGCTTGTAGATATCGGGCAGGGGCGGCTTCTGAAGGGCGAAGGACGGATTTTTCGAACGAGGATTCGGGTTAGGAGTGAAGGTTCATGAATGTGATTGGCATCCACGATGGCCATAATGCTTCGGTTGCTTTGTTGCGGGACGGCAACTTGGTCTATGCCTTGAGCGAGGAACGTCTCGTCAGACGAAAGAACGAGGGTGGCATTCCTGTACATGCGACAAACCGTTTGCTGGAGGATAACGGCCTCGATACGAACTCCATCGATTATGTTGCCGTCAGTGGTACGGTTCCTCCTCGGCCCGAATGGATCGAACGCGACAAGATCATGAGGAGGTACCGTGAGCAGTGTTTAAGGGAACCAGGTAGTTTGCAGCAGATTCTCGGGCGGGTAAACCGATTCTTCAAGGGTTCCAAGGGCTCGGCAAGATCACTGGAAACTATTTCGGCGGAGCGGTTGGGAAAACTGACCGAGATGGGATTTAGAGCAGAGCAGGTCCACTTCCTAGACCACCATCGGTGTCATGCGGCTGCGGCCTACTACGCAAGCGAAAAGCGAACCGGCAAGGTTCTCGTCCTGACAAACGATGGCGGTGGCGACGGCCTGTGCGCAACTGTAAATATTGGCGAGAACGGGAGAATCATTCGGCTTGCCGAGGTGAGGCAGGAGAACTCGTTTGCCACGCTTTATGGCCGCACGACCTTTCTTCTGGGGATGATTCCGCTTGAGCACGAATACAAGATCATGGGGATGGCCCCCTATGGCGACGAGGGGCGTGCCCGGGCTATCGCCGACGAGATACTGAAGCATTTTGAATGGCCAGAAGACCGGCCATTTGAATGGGAAAAGAAGGCAGCATTGCCGCCGACCTACCGCTGGGGTCCTTTGTTGGAGGATATCTTCCGTTTCCGCCGCTTTGATGATATTTCGGCTGCCATGCAGATGGTAGTAGAAGAAATGGCTCTGAAGTGGATTCGTCGATGCCTTGACCGCACCGGTGCGCGTCAGATCATTCTGGGCGGTGGATTATTCATGAATGTGAAACTGAACAAACGGATATTGGAGTTGCCTGAAGTCGAAGACGTATACATCATGCCTTCATGCTCAGACGAGTCCAACTCCATAGGTGCTGCCTACATGGGGGCAGTTGATTACGGGATGGCACCAGTGGATGTGATGCCTTTGCGTGATTTGTATCTGGGGGCGCTCTATTCTGAGGAGGAAATTCGTAAGGTTACGACCAGTTACCCTTTCTCCTCCAAGGTTGATATAGACGAGCCGGAAAATTTGGAGGATCGGGTAGCGACGCTCCTAGCCTCGGGTGAGGTGGTTGCACGCTACGCAGGGAGGGAGGAGTTCGGAGCAAGGGCACTTGGTAACCGCTCCATTCTTTCGGACCCGTCGCAACTCGAAAACATCGTCAAGATCAACAAAATGATCAAACAGCGCGATTTCTGGATGCCCTTCGCAGCGAGCATGACGGGGGAGCAGGCTACGGACAATCTGCATAATCCGAAGGGTCATTTTCCCCCCTATATGGTCATCACCTTTGATTCTGTTCGGGAGCGCACGGCCCTCTTTAGGGCCGCAACCCATCCTTACGATGGAACCATTAGACCACAGGTCGTAAAGCCCGATTGGAACCCCAGGTATCACGAGATTATTCGTCTATTTGCCCAGAAAACCAGACGTAATAGTGGAGTGTTAAATACCTCATTCAACCTTCACGGTTTTCCTATCGTCAGTTCTCCGCAGGATGCTCTAGAGGTGTTTGAGAAGTCGGGACTCCAATTCATGGCCATCGGCCCACTTCTTTTGAGCAAACAATAGTCTTGGTAATTCATGGGGCAAGTACTCGAATCACCATAAAGGGCAATTTGAAAGTTCTTTTTCCTTTTGTTGGAGACTCGATTGGAGGGAGCCATCGCTCAGCAATCGAGTTGTATAGGGCTATGAGGTCGCGTGGAATGAATGTTGCCATCTTGCTTCATAAGGGTGACGGCCCGCTTTCCATGCTACTTTCTGAGGAGCATATTCCCTATCAGGTATTGCCTGTCCATGCGCTTGCAGGCAGTTGCCCAAAGCTATTCGCAATCGCGATAGGGGTAATCAGAAATATATTTGGATTCTCAAGATTTATTCGAGAAAACGAAGTGGATATTGTCCACGGAAACGATCTCCGGGTTAATCTATCGTGGTCGTTCCCCACTATGTTTTGCGGAAAGAAGTTTGTCTGGCACCAGAGGATGCTCCTTTCCCCTTCCCCTTTATGGAAGCTCATTCCATATCTCTGTAGCCACTTCATCGGGATTTCGAAAGCGGTTTTGTCGAGTGCCCCGTCGAATCTGAAGGAAAGTCATAAGACACTGGTTTGGAACCCTTTTTGCATTGACCATGTGTTCGACAAGCAGGTTGCAAGAGAGTCCCTGCATGACAAATATGGCGTTCCCATGGGTCGGTTTCTGGTCGGTTATGTGGGTAGGTTAGTCGATTACAAGAAACTGGATTTCCTGTTGGATTGCCTTTCCCGCGTCAATGAGGTGGGGGGGGTGAAAATCCATTTCATTGCAATTGGCGATGGCAAAAAAGACTATACCGATCGGATCCGAAGGAAGGCTGTCGATCTTGGTATGGCCGGTCAAGCTACCTTTACACGTTTTGTCAATAATCCGGAGCAAATGATTGCCGGGCTGGATTTGCTTGTTGCCGCGAGTTCAGTTGATGCTTTCGGTCGGAGCCTGGTCGAGGCAATGTTGCAAAGAACGCCTGTGCTTGCCGCCTCTGCTGGTGGTCATGTCGAGATCATAGAGGACGGGGAGACGGGCTGCTTGTTTATCCCAGATGATTGCTGTGACTTCACCAAAAAACTTTGTTGCTTGCTCGGAGATATCGATCTAAGACACAAACTCGTAGCAAAAGCCTATGATCAGGCGTGCGGACGATATTCCGCGAAGGCACATGCGGAACATATTACTTCCATATACAAGCAGTTATTCAACCATCAGAGGGAGTGTTCTTAAAATGAAGGATAGTAAGGTTTGCCGGTAATCAGAAACGCGTGCGGAAAATAATGACCGAATCTGTAGAGCATAATTCTTCTACCGCTTCTTTCGGCAACACTCTTTGTATTTTGGCCATTTTGCCCGACTTCGCTGGGGGTGGGGCAGAGCGGGTGACGTTGAATCTCCTCAACAGCCTTGCTAGACGAGGCTTTCGTGTCGGTCTGCTAAGTTTCCTTGGTGGCGGTCCCCTTCGCCAGTCCCTGACCGTGGCGGTAGGGTCGCATGTACTGGCAACCGGTTCCCTTCGCCGGTCGCTGGTGCCGCTGGCCGCGGCGGTCAGGCGCCTGCGGCCAGCCGTAGTGTTCTCCACCTTGGGCTATGTTAGCGTGGCGATCCTGACGCTGCGGGTGCTGTTCCCGCCAGGAATGCGCTTCTGGGTGCGGGAGGCCAACCTGCCCTCCATCAGCCTACCGAATAACCGCTTTCCGCGCCTGATGCGCTGGGCCTATGCCCTGATGTATCGTCGCGCCGATTTGGTGATTTGTTCTTCTACCCGGATGCGGGAAGAGTTAGTTCGCCAGTTTGGCGTACCGGTCGAAAAGACCCGCATCTTGGAAAATCCAATAGATCAGGAGGTGATCAGGAAGCATGCCTTATCGTTGGCCTTACCATTGACGCAGGGGCGTCTATTTGTCGCAGCCGGGCGTCTCACGGAACAGAAAGGATTTGATCGGCTGTTGGGGATGTTCGCCGAAATGGATGATATCGAGTCGGAGCTCGTTATCCTTGGCGAAGGGCCCCAAGAACAGTTTCTCCGCCAGCAGGCGGTTGTGCTGGGTATTTCGGCGCGGGTTCGCTTTGTTGGCTTTACCGATAATCCTTGGGTCTGGTTTGCGGCAGCGGACGCTTTTGTGTTGTCTTCCCGATGGGAGGGCATGTCCAATGCAGCCCTTGAGGCGCTGGCTTGCGGTTTGCCCGTCATTGCAACGCCTGAATCTGGTGGTATTTCTGAAGTTGCTGCTGTTGCAGAGCCTGCTGCTGTGCAGGTGGTAGAGGTAGGTAAAGCATTTATTGATGCAATGCGAAAGGTCCAGATTCGTTCTAAAGACACGCTGCCCCCTAGTATGCTCCCCAAAAAATATCGATTGGAGTCGGTGGCCGATACATTTGAGTCCTGGATGAACGAAGTTGTCTGAAGTCAGGCAGATGCGGGTTCTTCATGTCATTACCAGCCTGGATACTGGCGGTGCGGAGATGATGCTGATCAAGTTGCTTGCAGCGATGCCGTCGATTATCTGCTCAAAAGTTGTTGTGATAATGAACAGGGGTGCGTTGTCGGAGAAACTCGAATCCATGGGGGTGGAAGTTGAATACCTTGGCATTGGCCAAGGACAACTACCGCATCCACGCGCTGTGTTACGGATGATGTCGATTTCTCGCCGATTTGCGCCTGATGTGATTCAAGGCTGGATGTACCACGGCAATCTGGCTGCCTTGTTGATCAGGAGGTTAGCATGTCGCAGGGCGAAGCTTTTTTGGAATATTCGGCAGACCGTGTATAACTTGTCACGAGAGAAAAGATTGACGCGTTGGCTTATCGGCCTAGGTGCGCGCCTGTCATCAGTTGCAGATCGGATTGTCTACAACTCGGAGGTCAGCGCGCAACAGCACGAGGAACAGGGTTACGAAGCAGGGTGCCGTGTTGTGATACCGAATGGTTTCGATACCCAATTATTCTCGCCACAACCAGCGCTACGGGCGCTAGTGCGCGCAGAGTTTGGGCTCAATGCAGACACACCGCTAATCGGACAGATTGCACGTTATCACCCAATGAAGGGGCACAGACTTTTTCTGGAGGCAGCGGCAGTACTTGCGAAGCAGTTTCCCCGCGTGCGATTCCTGCTGGTTGGGCATGGTGTCACCCGGGATAATCCATTGCTGATGGAGCCACTGAACGCCCTTGGAATTGGCGACTGCGTGCTGCTGGTCGGAGAACGTAGTGATATTCCAAGGTTCATGGCGGCGATGGACATTGTAGTGTCAGCCTCCGAATGGGGTGAAGGGTTCCCGAATGTGCTTGGCGAGGCTATGGCCTCTGGGGTGCCCTGCGTTGCAACGGATGTTGGGGATTCGGCGGATGTGATTGGCGATTGCGGACTTATCGTTGCACCCGGGGATTCGATAGCGCTTTCGGCAGCACTCGGTGAGCTACTGGCAATGAATGTTGCCCAGTGTTCGGCGCTTCGTGCTAGAGCACGCGAGCGCATCTGTACGCGGTTTTCGCTGGATCGTGTAGCGGCCAAATATGTGGACGCCTATCGACAGGCGGCGCACTGAATGTGTGGGTTTGCCGGATTTGTCGATTTTCCGCGCGAGCGGGAGGCGGGCCTTAATGTCCTTCACGGTATGGCGAGAGCGATCTGGCGCCGGGGGCCGGACGAGGAGGGATTTTGGCTTGATATCGAATGTGCCGTCGGCTTGACCCATCGCCGATTGGCAGTGATGGGGCTTGGTGCCGAAGGACGACAGCCGATGGTGTCACCCTCTGGTCGCTGGGTCCTTGCCTATAACGGTGAGATCTACAACTGCCCGGCATTGCGAAGCGAATTATCTGCTGCCGGTGTCACGTTTCGTGGAAGCTCCGATACGGAGGTGGCGCTAGCGGCGATCGAAGCCTGGGGTCTGGAAGCATCGCTAAATCGGTTTGTGGGAATGTTTGCCTTCGCACTTTGGGATACGGCTAAGCGCAAACTCTATCTGGCGCGTGACCGCTTTGGCGAAAAGCCGCTGTACTACGGTTGGCAAGGCAAAGCCTTCTTGTTTGGTTCCGACCTTGCTGCACTGCGCGTCCATCCTGAATGGGAAGGGGGCGTGGACCGTGCCGCGCTGGCGCTGTACGTGCGCTATAACTATATGCCGCAGCCTTGGTCGATTCATCCGAAACTGAAAAAACTTGTGCCGGGTACATGGCTGGAGCTTTCGCAACACGGTAACGACTGGATAGAGACGCAAAAAACTTACTGGTCTGCTCTCCAGGTTGCGAAGAGTGCAACTTTGAACCGCTTTCAGGGATCGGAGTCCGACGCCGAAGAAGTTCTTCATGAGTTGATGAAGCAGGCTGTCGCTGGCCAGATGACGGCGGAGGTTCCTCTTGGGGCGTTTCTCTCCGGGGGCATTGACTCGACGACTATCGTCGCGTTGATGCAATCCATGGCCGTACGCCCCGTTCGGACCTTCACGATTGGATTTGCAGAGTCGAGCTACGACGAATCCGATCCTGCGAGGCGAGTCGCCGAACATTTGGGTACCGATCATCGTGAGTGCATTCTAGGTGCTCAGGATGCCCTGGCAATCATTCCCCAACTGCCCGTCTTTTATAGTGAGCCTTTCGCTGATGCGTCGCAACTGCCAACGATTCTGGTGTCTCGCATGGCAAGGGAGCAGGTGACTGTCGCATTGTCGGGTGATGGTGGCGATGAGATTTTCGGCGGCTACAACCGGTATGTGTGGGGTGAATCTCTTTGGCGCCGCATGGGATTTGCCCCGGCATGGGCTCTGGAGCTTCTGCGCAAGGCTTTGCAGGCAGGCTCACCCGCCGCTTGGGATGCCTGCGCGTGTTTTCTCCCGGGTGTCTCTGCCATGCGGCAACCGGGAGAAAAGCTGCACAAGTTTGCAATCCTGCTGGGTGCCGAGAACCCGTGCGCTTTTCACGAGCGACTGGGCTCGTTCTGGCATATGAGTAATCCCGTTCTGGGTTCGATGGAGTATCCGGCTGTTACCCACGCGGATGTCTGGGAATCGAAATGGGAGATGACGGAAAGTATGATGCTGGCTGATACGCTAAACTATTTGCCGGACGATATTCTCGTCAAGGTAGATCGGGCTGCAATGGGTGTGAGCTTGGAAGCGCGTGCCCCGTTTCTTGATCATCGTTTGTTTGAGTTTGTCTGGTCGCTGCCTTTAAGCTTCCGGGTGCAGCGCAGTGGGGGCAAGCGTGTGCTCCGAAATATCTTGGATCGTTATGTGCCACGTCGACTGATCGAACGTCCGAAGTCAGGTTTTGCTTTGCCGGTCCATGACTGGTTGCGCGGGCCATTGAAGGATTGGTGCGAGGGGTTATTGGATGAGTCCCGCCTGCGTAATGAAGGATTTTTCGATCCTGCCATGGTGCGCAATGCATGGGATGAACACCTTTCGGGACGAAGAAACCGGCAATACGACCTCTGGAGCATTTTGATGTTCCAAGCTTGGAAGGAAGCCCAGAATCCGGGTTTCCATGAATCAGAACCACTTGCCGCAGCCAATGTGTGCCGAGGAATATGAAATGATGAGCGGCTTCAGTGAGATCAAACGGAACTTGCGCTTCCATCGGAAACGGCGAGCCGGTTCTAAGCGTCCCCTTTTCGTGGACGACAGCTCATACTTCATCAACAACATCGAACTCACGAATAACTGGCCGATAAAATGTGTGATGTGTCCGCGTACCAAGCATATGAGCTGTGACATCGGATACATGGAGCTTAATGTTTTTCGGTCGGCGATCGACCAGATGGTCGCCGACAATCCCGTGCATCGCTCAGGCAAACTGGTTGCCCTACACCACTTTGGCGAACGTCTGATGCATCGCGATGTGGATAAGTTCATTGCCTATGCTGAGTCACAAGGAGTGAGTACCGTATTGTCAGTGAATCCGATTGCATTTACCGACCGTGTCATAGGTCAGTTGCTCGATTCTTCGCCTTCGCAGTTGTTTATCTCTCTCGATGGTCATGATGATGGTTCTTTGTTGCAATCCGCGGGGTCGAAAAATCATATGAGCGTTCCAAGGAAAAACTGTTCAAGTATCTCGCGTTGAAAAGGGGGTGTGGAGTAAAAACCCGCATCGTAGTGAATATGATTGACTTTAAGCTCAACAAGCACAGCATTGATCAATTGAAGGACTACTGGGAGAAAGTATCGGGTGTTGATGAGTTTTGCGCAAAGAGCCTTGGCACCTGGACGGGTGACACTAAGGAAATCAACGCGTTCAAGGACGGACAACTCAATGTCCTGACGGAAAAGGATTCCAGACCCTCCTATATTTCCTGCAGTCGCTCCTGGGAGGCCATGACAATCACTTGTGACGGTGATATCGTTCCCTGTTGCTATAACTTCGACAAGAAAGAAACATTGGGGACTGTCAGTTCCCAGTCATTAAAAGCTATCTGGAATGGCGAACCCATGCGTCGCCTGCGAGCACAGTTTATTCCAGGTCAGATTACGACTGCACTTTGCCGCGACTGCGAAGAATTCAGAACGATACTTTGATCGCGATGATTTATGTATTAACCAATTACATGCAGTTTGAATGAGAGTTTCAACCTAGATATATGCATTACCGTAAAGAGATCGATGGGTTGCGAGCTTTGGCTGTGATACCTGTAGTCCTGTTTCATGCTGGATTTGATGTAATTAGTGGCGGTTATGTTGGTGTTGATATTTTTTTTGTTATCAGCGGTTATTTGATTTCGTCAATCATACTTGAAGATAAAGTGGCTGGTGCATTTTGTCTTGTGAAATTTTATGAACGTAGGGTTCGGCGAATATTTCCGGCTTTATTCGTGGTTGTGGCGGTCTGCATACCAATTGGATGGCTGTTATTGTTACCGGGAGATGTGCATGATTTTTCACGGAGTGTGGTAGCGCTTGTAATTTTCTCCACAAATATTTTTTTTTGGTTTGATACTGATTACTTTACTACTGCAGCGGAACTGAAACCGTTGTTGCATACGTGGAGCTTGGCGGTGGAAGAGCAGTTTTATGTGCTTTTTCCGCTGCTCATTATAACGTCATGGTCATTGGGAAGGCGGTGGGTTTTAGTCATACTATCCTTTATCGGGTTAGTAAGTCTGGTCGTTGCAGATTGGGGTGCATATAATAAACCGGTTGCGACATATTTCTTGCTTCCAACACGTGCTTGGGAGTTAGTGTTAGGGTCTCTTGGTGCTTTTTTTCATTTCCGAAGACGCAATGCAGTTTGTAATCCGCTAGAGGCCCAGTTAATTAGTTCTATCGGGTTTATTGCAATGGTATATGCAATTTTTGTTTTTGATAAATATACCCCATTCCCTAGCTTTTACGCGCTGGTGCCAACCATTGGTGCACTTATGGTTATCTTGTACGCCTCCGATCAAACATTGGTAGGTGGCATTCTAGGTAGTAAGCTCTTCGTAAGTATTGGATTGATTAGCTATAGTTTATATTTGTGGCATCAGCCTTTGCTTGCGTATTCCAAATATACAAGTATTGAAGAGCCTTCTCATATATTGACATGTGGGTTGCTTGCTCTCACGCTAGGTATCGCTTACTTAAGCTGGAGGTATGTTGAGACGCCATTTAGAAATAGTGCTGTATTTGGTAGGGGGATAGTTTTTTCCTATTCGGCGATATGTGGCATGCTGCTTATGGCACTTGGGTTATTTGGAGGGTGGCATCAGGGTTTTGCCGGTAAACTTTCGATGGAGCAGTTGGTAGTACTGGAATATTCAAAATATAAAATAAGTGATATTTATCGGCAAGGAACATGCTTTCTGGCACTAGATCATCGATTTTCCGGGTTCTCTGAGTCTTGCAAAGCTAAACTGAGCAGTCCTGATCAGATATGGGGGGACTCTCACGCGGCAGCGTTGTCTGTTGGTTTGCGGAAACATTTCGGAGATATTGTTCAGTACACTGCAGCATCCTGTCCGCCAGTGGTCGGATATTTACCTGGTACATCAGTCATATGTAAGGATGTAAATAGTTATGTTTTTAAAGAAATTGAAAGTAATCAGCCTAGGAGGTTGTTTCTACATGCAAACTGGCTGGCTTATAAGAAGGGAGACATAGCGGATGAGCTACGTAAGACTATTACACAAGTAAGAATATTATCACCAACAACCCTGATTGTCGTTGTTGGCGTCGTGCCACAGTGGTCGCCTACCTTGCTAAAATTAATGGCAAGAAATAATGTCTCGTTGGATGCTGAGCACATGCTGGCAACATCTATGCTAGGTGAGCTAGAGCTTGTAAATAAGTCAATACGTAATGTTTCAGAGCGTGAAGGGGTTGAGTTTGTGTCTCCATTAGATGCGTTGTGTAAAGCTGAGAAGTGTTTAGCTACAGTCTCATATGAGAATAAGATAGTTCCAATGGCGTGGGATTATGGGCACCTAACCGAGCCGGGTGCGGTTTATTTGGTCAATAAGTTATTCACTGAGTAGTGTTGTATTTGTGCATTTAATGGTTGATATGCTTGCAATTTAGAAAGGTTAAGTCGATTCGCGTGAAATAATCTTGGGTGATCCGTCTTCTAACCTGCAGGGAATATATTTGTACCATCTATTTGATATGGCAAGGATGCTGTGGGCTTAAATGTTTATAATATCCTGTCAGTACTTCGATCTTGCATATCGTGAAGCAGATTTCTTAAATAAATAAGTAACTCCTAAATTCGCTCATTTGGCCAGTGTGGTGCGTTGTCTTCCTTCCCCGTCGTTGCTGACCCGCATTCTGCGCCGCTTAGGCATTCAGTCGGCCGGAATCCGGAAGATTGATTTCTTGTACTCTCCGGGTACCCAGCGCCCCACCAAGGCGGTTGAAATCTTGTTGAATAGCATGCTTCAAGCAGGCCTTTCATCAGCAGCACTTGCTGCTGTAATCCCGGACGCTAGGCTGCTCGAAATTGGCTGTGGCCGCCATATCGGATTTGCGCCGTTCTGCTTGGGTTTGGGAGCGAAGACCTATATCGGGGTGGATCCTACATTGGATGCCGAATTGCTTATGGACCCCGAGGCCCAAAGTCGGTATCTCGCCCCGGCAATACATGCTGCCAAGAATTCGGCAGCGGGACTGTCGGAATTCCAGAACCTTCCCTTTGTGTTGGATGGAACGAACCCGATTGATGAGCTTATGGCTTGTTGCCACCTCGCCCAGGGTGGCATAGGAGATTCGGCGGAGACCCAGGGAAAGGTCGATATCTGCACATCCATTTCCTGCCTTGAGCACATTCAGGATTTTGCCGAAGCGGTGCGCGTCGTGGTCTCTCTTAGCTATTCGAAAACCATTCATGTGCACGTGGTGAACTTGTCCAATCACCTATCGAAGCAAGAGCCATTTCACCCGCTCTACGGATGCCTTAGCAGAGTTTGGCAAGCGCTGGCAAAACAGTATCAATGGCCTGCGTGTTTCCGACATGCTACAGGTACTTGAGGAGGCTGGTTTAACGCTCCGCTCAATGCCCTTGGATATCAGGGTAGATGCCCTGCCAGCGGCTATCGATCCCAGTTGGACCGATCGATACAGTCGAGACGAGCTTTCCTTGCGCGCGATGGTATTGACCTCGCTTTGACTGGAAATAAATGACACGCTGGTGGGGAACACTGCTCAAGGCTGGGATCACATTTGGCTTGCTGTATTTCCTGGCAAGCAAAGTTGACTTTGTAAAGTCGCTTGATTTTCTGGCCAAGGCAAAAATCGGAGACGTCGCCCTGGCTATTCTTGTGCTGACCGCTCAGGTCGGGTTTGCCATACTGCGATGGCACCGGATATTGCTGGTGAAACGGATGCAAATCCCGATCAGCCGCAGTGCCCGCTATTTTTGGATAGGATTGTTCGTCAACCAGTTGCTGCCGTCCAGTATTGGTGGTGATGCTGCACGAGGCTATTGTCTGGTTCGCGGTGGCCAGAGTTTGGGTAGGGCTACTTTGTCGGTGTTGCTGGATCGCATGCTAGGTATGTTCGGATTGGTGGTGTTGATTGTATTGGCCATGCCTCATGCAATGAATCTGATACATGTCCCGGAAATGCAATGGGGCATGGGGTTGACCCTATTGGCGGTGATTGCCGGTTTGACTTCGGTATTGTTTATGGACTTCTTTACGAAAAAGTTTTCTGATTGGCGCGTCATAAAAGGCCTTACAACGCTGGCGAGTGATGCGCGTCAGTTGTTGGCCTCGAAGCAGGGTTGGGGCTTGACTTTGCTATCGGTGGTTATTCATCTTCTTTCCATAGTTGCTGTGGCTGTGCTTTCATGGGCGCTCGGGATTAGGGTCGATTGGTCGGCGTTAGCAGTGATTGTGCCGATTGCGACCCTTCTTATGACGGTGCCACTGTCTATCGCAGGTTGGGGAGTGCGCGAGGGGGTGGTGGTGGTGGGTTTAGGGTATGCCGGTATCCCATCGGAGGCAGCCTTGGCGCTTTCGATCCTCTATGGATTATCTCTGTTGGTGATCGCGTTGCCGGGCGGGTTCGTCTGGCTAGCTGACCCTACGGTTCGATCACGAAAGATGCAAGCACTGATGAAAGAGACACGATGACGCTTGGCTCAAGAAAACAGTCGATACTCAAGCATGCGGATAAGATAGCCGCTCAACGTGATGCCTGGATCGATAAGAATCGTTACTACTATCGGGATGATCGGGCTTATATGCGATTCCTGATTCAGCCCGGGCAGCGTGTGTTAGAGCTTGGTTGTGGAACAGGAGATTTGCTGTCGGCCCTATCCCCGGCTTACGGAGTTGGGGTGGACTTTAGTCAGCGCATGGTCAACTCGGCCAAGTCTCGCTATCCCGATTTGTGTTTCGTTCAGGGGGACGTAGAGGATCCTGACTTTCTCGAAACAATCGAGGGAACCTTTGATGTGATTGTGCTTTCCGACACCATTGGCTATCTAGATGATTGTGCCGAGACCTTGAAGCAGTTGCATCGGTTTTGCACTCGAGATACGCGTGTAATCATTGCCTATTACGCGTGGTTGTGGGAGCCGGTACTCAAGTTTGGTGAAATGTTCGGGCTAAAAATGCCTTCGGTAGATATGAACTGGCTTTCTACCGAGGACATGATGGGTTTTCTACATCTCGCCGATTTCGAGCCGGTAAAGCGGGAATGGCGACAAATCTTTCCGAAACGTATGCTCGGGATCGGTACTGTGCTGAATCGGTTTATCGGCACACTGCCATTGGTGCGGCGATTGTGCTTGCGCAATTATCTGGTTGCACGCCCCTTGCAGGGGGCGTCCTTGGGGCAGCCCTCCACTACGGTTCTCATTCCCTGCCGAAACGAAAAAGGAAATGTCGAAAACGCCATCCGGCGGTTGCCCAAGTTTTGTGATGATCTGGAAATTATCTATGTCGAAGGGCACAGCAGCGATGGCACACTGGAAGAAATTCAACGAGTGATCGCAGCCTATCCAGCCCTAGACATCAAGGTCTTTGTGCAGGATGGCAAGGGAAAAGGGGATGCGGTACGCAAAGGCTTTGCCAATGCGCGCGGCGATATCCTGATGATTCTGGATGCGGATCTTACGGTTCCACCAGAAGATATTCCAAAATTTTACGAGGCCATAGCCAGTGGGAAAGGGGAGTACATCAATGGGACGCGCCTGGTTTATCCGATGCAGGATCAAGCCATGCGGTTTCTGAATTTTCTGGCCAATCGTACTTTTTCGTTACTCTTTACCTGGTTATTGAACCAGAGGTTTACAGACACGCTGTGTGGTACCAAGGTGCTGACACGAAAAAACTACCTTCGACTTCAAGATAGTCGCAGCTACTTCGGGGACTTCGATCCTTTTGGTGACTTTGACCTCATTTTTGGCGCGACAAAGCTGAATCTCCGTATGGTCGAGGTGCCTGTTCGCTACGCCGCACGTGAGTATGGGGAAACCCAGATATCTCGCTTTCGCCATGGGTGGCTATTGCTGAAGATGGTGGTATTTGCCTACCGTAAGTTAAAAATAATCAACTTTTAATTGGTGGTGAAAATGGATAAAAACCTCAGTTACTATTCACTGTCTTTGATTATCCCTGTTTATAATGAAATTGATAATTTGGGCCGTCTATATGAATCGATATGCTGTGTTCTCAAATCGCTAGGGAATGAGGTTGAGTTTATATTTGTAAATGATGGCAGCCAGGATGAGAGCGGGATACTTTTGGATGCTCTTGCCGCTAAAGATAGCCGAGTTAGGGTAATACATTTTAGGCGAAACTATGGGCAAAGTGCCGCTATGATGGCCGGATTTAGAAATTGCAGAAATGATATTGTTATCCCGATGGACGCCGATCTCCAAAATGATCCAGCAGATATTCCAAAGCTTCTCGAAAAAATTGATGAGGGCTATGATGTTGTGTCGGGCTGGAGATATGATCGTAAGGATGCAGCAATAAAAAGAAACTTTGTTTCCAGGGTGGCGAACATGATTATTTCCAGACTATCTGGAGTCAATTTGCATGATTACGGGTGTACATTGAAGGCGTATCGGCGGGATGTGATCGAAGATATAAAGCTTTACGGTGAGATGCATCGATTTATTCCGATTTATGCATCATGGGAGGGCGCAAGAGTTACAGAGGTACCTGTATCGCATCATCCAAGACGTTTCGGTAAATCGAAATACGGTCTGACACGTATACCAAGAGTGATATTAGATTTGATTGTTATCAGATTTCTGGATAAGGCGTTAGATCGCCCCATGCAATTCTTTGGGAGGGCTGGACTGCTGTCGCTTGGGCTAGCAAGTATCGTGGCCGTTTGGGCATTATGGTTAAAACTAATTAGTGGTGTGTCTTTTATCCTTACTCCCCTTCCCCTTCTGACTGTCCTGCTGTTTATTACTGGAGTGCTATGCATCTTGATGGGCTTATTGGCAGAGATGCAAAGCCGCACATATTTTGAGGCACGTGGCAAAGCGCACTATTCTGTAAGTCGAGTATCGAATATTCCTGCTCCTGTGAGATAGGAACAGAAATGGATGGTTCTCATTACGCTTTTGATGCCGAACTTGCGGACTGGCATTGGTGGTATGTCGGCAGGCGCCATATCTTGAGTCACCTACTACATACGCTAATCGTTCCCGATCAAAAAAGGAAAATTCTTGAAGTCGGCTGTAGCACTGGGTCTAATCTGAGCATGCTTGCCGAGTTCGGGAATGTGCATGGTATAGAAATGAGCGAGGCAGCATTGAACTTGGCACAGCAAAGATATCCTGATTTCCATTTGTGCCAAGGTGCTATACCATCTTGTTTGCCGGAGCAATATGACCTGATATGCCTGTTCGATGTACTGGAACATATTGAAGATGATCATGGCGCGATTGACTGGATTGCCGACTATCTCTGTTCTAATGGGCGAATCGCGCTGTCGGTGCCTGCCTTTCCAGTTTTATGGTCTTCTCATGATGAGTTGGCTCATCATAAGCGCAGGTATGTCAAATCAGATCTTCTGGCACTATTCAGAAATAGGTTTGTGATAGATACCTGCTGCTACTTTAATAGCCACTTATTTCCAGCTATTCTTTCTGCAAGGCTGATCCAACGGCTGTTTCGTTCAGATGGAAAACGAGACAAACGGGCAGGTGGAGTGCCTTTGTTGAATAACTTGCTAAGTAAAATATTTATGTCAGAAACATTCTGGCTTCCACAGCATGCTTGGCCATTTGGGGTTTCACTCTTCGTATCCGGAATCGTGAAATCCTGAACTCATGTGCGGCATAGCTGGCATTGTTCAGTACAATTCGGACAAAGAGTCATCCTTAAGGACGATGCTATCTGTCTTGGTTCATCGGGGCCCAGACCAAACCGGAATATTCATTCGTGATGAATGCGCCTTCGGTCATCAGCGGTTGTCCATTGTAGACCTCCAAGGTGGTCGACAACCGCGAGTTGATCATCTCTCAGGTGATGCGCTGATATTTAATGGGGAGATATACGGCTATCGACAATTGGCAACCGGGTTTTTGGATCTTGGCATTCCGCTACGAGATGGATCTGATACGGAAGTTTTGTTTCAAATGCTTCGATATCAGGGGGTTGAGAAAACACTCCAGCAGATAGACGGAATGTTCGCTTTTGCTTATCGGGAAGGTAAATCTGGTCGAGTCTGGTTAGTCAGAGATCGATTTGGAGAGAAGCCAATTTATTGGGGGAGAGCCTGTAACGGTGGTCTTGTTTTCGCGTCAGAGTTGAAAGCGGTGAAATCACACCATCTATTTTCTGATGTGAGTTATGACTATTACGCGCTTAATCAGTACCTAGGGTTCGACTACATACCCGCCCCAAGAACCATATATCAGGGCATATCGAAGTTGCGGGCGGGTCATCTGCTGGTATGGCACAAGGGGGAAGTTGAGGAAAAATGCTGGTGGAGGCCTCGGTTCAATGAGGCTATTCTGGGGGGCCCCATAAGCAAACTTGCTGACGATCTTGATGTCTTGTTGAATGACTCAATTCGATCAAGGCTCGTCGCAGATGTGCCAGTAGGTATATTTCTTTCTGGCGGGATTGACTCCTCAATCGTTGCTGCGATTGCATCCGCCTACGCTCCTGGTCTGAAGGCATTTACGATAAGCTTTAGCGGCGCCAGTTATGATGAAACGCCGTACGCGAAGGTTGTTGCTGAACGGTATGGATTGGATCACCAGATCGTAGAACTCGGAAATGCGGATATTCTTACTTCTTGGGAGGCGCTGTCCGCTCACCTGGATGAGCCCTTTGCAGATGCTTCAATCCTTCCAACGTGGTTGCTGTGTCGTACTGCCAAACAACAAGTGACTGTAGCGCTGGGGGGGGATGGTGCAGACGAACTGTTTGCGGGATATCCAAATTTTCCTGCTAACCATTTATCCCCATTAGTGCGAATGATTCCACTGTCTGTTGGCCGTGCGTTACGCAGGGCTTTTGGCTGCATGCGGCAGTCGGGTAGTTATATGAGTCTCCAATTCAAACTACGACAATTGTCATTTGGTTTTGGGCATCCGGACGACCAGCAATCATTCAGGTCGATGGCATCATTTTCCCCGGAAGACAGGACTAGTTTGCTATCTGAGAGTTTTATGGGGGGATTATTTCACTCCGACCCATATGATGTGATAGATAACTATTTAAGGAAAAGTCATATCCGTGATCCTATGCAGCGGCTGCAATACCTTTTTATTACCATGTATCTGGCTGATAACATCCTCGTGAAGATGGATCGTGCTAGCATGTTTCATAGCCTCGAAGTCCGCTCGCCATTTCTTGATAATAAGCTTGCCAGCTTCGCTTTGGCGTTGCCGTTTCATTATAAGTTGTCAGGAATGACAACGAAGAAGATTCTTAAGGTGTTGGCAGCTCGCTATCTCCCTGACAATCTGATATACCGAACAAAACACGGATTTGCTCCGCCTGTCTCTGAAATGCTACGTGGCCCGCTATTGGAGCCAATGTGTGACTTACTGCTTTCAGTATCGAACCCATTATCGAAAATGTTTTCTTTGCCTGAACTTGAGCGCATGATTAACGAGCACACGTCACGTCGTGCAGACAACCGCAAGAGTCTTTGGAATCTTTTGCAGTTATTCGCCTTTACCTCCCGGATAGCCTGATCAGAAAACTCCATTACGCAGTTGTGTTGGCTTTGGCTTTGTTGGTCAGGCTTGCATTCGCACTATTTTTCCCTGCAGGTGGGGGGGATTGGGATATCTACTCAACAGTCGCTCAAAATATTCTTGATGGCTGCGGCGTATCTTTGTCTGTACCAAATACAGGTGAGTGCCTGCCACATTTTGGTGGTAATCAGCTACCTGGATTCCCTGCTTTCGTTGCACTTGTTTGGGCCCTATTCGATCATTCCGATACGGCTGTTCGAGTAGTCCAAATGTTATGCTATCTTGGTGCATTGGCCTGGCTGATGAGGGCTGTAAGCAAGCTTACAAACTCACATCACCTTGCCTTTGCAGTAGGTTTATTGATGGCACTCTCACCGTTGCAGGTCGCCTGGCCTCGCTTTACGCAAACAGAAACCTTGGCCTTAACAACCACGATGTGGGTGGTGGCCGAGTTACTACTCTCGCTTGCCGAGAAACGTTTGCGTCTGATTACCTTGGCTGTTGCTTTGGGTGTAGCAATATTTATACGATTGGATGGAGTGCTATTGTCAGTACCCGTGGCTGTGACCAGCTTTCTGATTTACCGGCCTGCTCAAGCTTTACGCCAAGGGATCCTTTTAGCATTGATAGTCGCGATACCTCTTGTCGGATGGTCTATCCGTAATGTTGTAGTAGGTCTCCCTAGCGTGATACCGCAACCGATGGTTTTACCTAATAACGCGGCTGCACCGTATGGGTATCTCGCCTGGGGGAGAACCTGGATTACCGAGGAATACCAGCGGATGGGCTGGGCCTACCCTGTGACACGTATGGATTACAACGCAATCGTTATAGATGAACGTGCCTACGATAGCCCAGCAGAGAAAGCAGAGGTAGAGCAATGGCTAATCGACTTGGCAGGCTATACTGGGAATCCATTCCCTTTGCATATAGACGATCGCTTTGCTCGTTTGGCCAAAGAGCGCAGAGAACGCAATCCAGGGAAAACCTATGTCGCTAACAACGCGAAGCGTATGTTGGCGCTTTGGGGCAATCCCTTTTCCAGCTTTGCATGGCCCAATGAGCTTCCAGGGGATTTTGGCCACCAGGCCCGCTTAGAGGTAGCTCGCTCGGGATTAATTGGAGCGTTAAGGCTAGCGGAGCGGTTTCCGTTTGAGGCAACAACAAAAGCCCTTACTGGGATATATCGATATGGCCTGATTGCCATGACTCTTGCAGCTATTTTCTTCGCTATGCGAGCGGGGAAACATAGAGCTGAACAAGAAGTGATACTCCTAGCTATTGCGGCAATGATAGCCCGCACCCTTTTCTTTGCTTTGACAAACAATGTAGAAACTCGCTATACCGTCGAGTTGGTTCCTTGGATGGAGTTGGCAGTTTTGTTTGCATGGTGGGGATGGAGGAGTAAAGCATGACTGAAAAGGTGGCGTTAGCGGACAGCAGAAAACGCAAGTCAGAATCCAAAAAAACAATCAAGGATTTTGGCGAGCAATGGACTATCTATCAAACAAATGATGGGTTTTATGCTTCGCAAGAATTGTTTTCTGATATTGTTGGTCCATTGATAGGATATTCTGATATAAAGGAAAAGCGAGTTCTGGATATAGGTAGTGGCACTGGCAGAATTGTGATGATGTTGTTAGAGGCGGGTGCAGAACAAGTATTTGGTGTGGAACCTTCAGATGCATATCACGTTCTTTGCAAAAACGTAGGGAAAAGTGGTTTAAAGGCGGTGGGCCGCACTACCCTGTTGCATTGTAGAGGTGATGAAATAAAATATGACCACGAAATTGATTATGCATTCTCAATTGGTGTTATTCACCATATCCCTGAACCTGATGCTGTGGTTAAGGCCGCTTATCAGGCATTGAAGCCTGGCGGAAAATTCGTTGTTTGGCTATATGGAAAGGAGGGGAATGAGGTATATCTTAGATTTGTTGAGCCAATACGAGAGGTAACGAAGCGCTTGCCGCATAAAGTACTTGTTGGAATTGTTTGGATTTTATATTACGCTTTGTGTATGTATGCGCGCTTATGTAAATGGTTTCGATTACCGCTAAGGGAATACTTGATTAACGTTTTATTTAGATTTACCCCTGATAAGCGTAGGCTTGTAATCTATGATCAGCTGAATCCGTCCTACGCTAAGTACTATAGTAAGTGCGAAGTAGAGGGGTTGATGAGAAGAGGTGGTTTTGTAAATACGAAGCTCTACCATCGTCACGGCTATAGTTGGACTGCTGTGGGTGAGAAGTCATGATTGAAAATATACTTAGCAACAAAAATAAATATTCATTTGTTGAGTATGTTGATGCGATAATGTTTTTTGCTCTGTATGGAGTAGTAAAATATCTTCCAGCCCCGTTCTTTGATGTGGTGAGGTTTTTAGTTTTAAAGATATTCATGAAGAGTATTTGCTCTGCCCATATTAAAGATGGTGCTACCTTCTGGTTTCCTCGCGGTATTACAATTGGGCGCAGGGTAGGGGTAAATGAAGGAGTGTTTATTGATGGCAGGGGAGGGGTAAGAATAGGAAATAATGTATTAATTGCTCATGGCGTGTCGATAGTTTCTGAAGATCACGGTATTGATGATTTGGACACTCCGATTCGTGACCAGCTGAAAACAGTAGCACCGATTGTAATAGGGGATGATGTCTGGCTTGGTATGGGAGCCAAGATACTTAAAGGTGTTACTGTAGGCAATGGCGCTGTAGTTGCTGCCGGGGCTGTGGTTACAAAAGATGTACCTGAAAGAGCCATCGTTGGAGGCGTTCCTGCAAGGATAATACGCTTTCGGTAATATTTCCTTTAGTATTGCTTTCATTGATATCGTATCTTGGTTAAATCATAAGCGAGAATTTCAAAAATTCGTTTTTCTGTCCATTCTGTTGTAGTTGTATTTTTATTAGCCATATTAATAAGGCTAACCTATTCGGCCTTGATTGTTGCTTCTGAGCATCTTGAGGCAGAAGATCAGTTAATCTATCTGTTAATGGCTGAAACGGTCGCCAAGGATGGTATTTATAGCCTGACGCCTGAGCGAGCGCCCGGTTATCCTTTGTTATTAAGCTTAATCCATTTAGTTTCTTCGGATTCAATATGGGTTTTTTACATACAGGCTGCCGTTGATAGCCTAACTTGTGTAGTCGTCGGCATGCTCGCCTTGCACGCATTCGGTGGAGGTTTTTTGTTGGCAGGACTCTTGTCCGCAGTCAATTTCAACATGATTATTCTTTCGGCGATGGTGCTTACCGATTCATTGTTTCTGTTGCTTTTTGCCGCCTCATTGCTTTTTGCAGTCAAATTTCTAAATAAGACTCAGTTTAAAGATTACATCTTTTGTATTGGTTTATTGGCGTTAGCGACCATGGTGCGGTCGGCGACCTACTATCTGATTCCGTTGGCATTGATTGGAATGGCAGCATCCGGTGTATCTGCAAAAACTCAGCTCAGCCGAGCGTTAGGGTATTTTCTCGTAGGACTGTTGCTAACATTGCTAGTCTTGGCTCCGCAGCATTTGCGAAACTGGCAACAATATGGCACATCTAGTTTTGTCAGCCAGAGTGGCTCGCACGTGTTGGGCTGGGTGGTGCCTGCCGTTTATCAGTATTCTGGTAAAGGCTCATACCAAGAGGGCCAGATATTGGCCCGCTCCCGCTTGGATCAGGCCATACAGACCCAAGGACTCAGTGAACTGCCGTCTAATCCATTTCTTGCAAGTCGATTCAGTATGCAAGTCGGAAAATCTGTACTTGAAGAATTGGGCGTAGTGGCAGTTGTCAAAGCATGGGCCGTTGGTACCGCGATCAATATGGCTGTGCCCAGCGGGGCATTTTCGCCAGTAATTAGAGCAATGGATCACCCCTCGTTCTATGGCACCGCTGGCAACGGTGCCTTGGAGAAGATATGGAATTACGTGACCGATACCAGTGGAGCGTTGTATCTGACAATTCTCGTGACCGGAACACTGACCTCTCTTGCATTTTTTCTTTTATTTTGTGGTGGTTGGTGGTTCGCCTGGCGAGACAAGGAAAGGTTTCCTCGAGCCATAGTTATATTAATGACTATAGTTATCCTATACTTTCTCGCTATCACCGGGCCCATCATTGGTAGTAAATACCGCCTCCCAGTGGAACCTCTCATGACGGTATTCGTTACCTATGCCTTTATACGGACCACCGAAAGGTGGAAGGCAAGGTGAGGGTCTGCCAACTCTGCGCGGTAGATTTTACGCTCAAGAATTTCCTTCTACCTTTGATCGATGGCATGCGTGATGTGGGTTGGGAAGTGACGGCGGCCTGCTGCGATGGCAAAGAAATCGCCGGATTGCGGGCCCAAGGGTACCGCATTGATACGATACCGATCGCCCGCAGCATGAATCCATGGCTTGCCCTGACATCGCTGCTTGGCCTGACGCGCTATTTCCGTCGACAGAAATTTGATGTGCTGCACGCCCATACGCCGGTAGCAGCACTGATCGGCCGTATTGCGGCGAAGCTTGCCGGTATTCCTCTCGTGATTTATACCGCGCATGGTTTCTACTTCCACGACGACATGCCGCGCTGGAAGCGTGCTCTTTTTGTGATCCTGGAGCGAATCGGCGGCCGATTTACCGATCTGTTGTTCTGCCAAAGCGCAGAAGATGCCGAAGATGCCGTTAGAGAGGGTATCGCTTCCGCAAGTCGAGCCATGCCGATCGGAAATGGTGTGGATGTGGCACGCTTCGATCCTGCGAAAGTCGGCACTGGCGAGACGGCGAGGTCCGCTCTCGGCATCCCGTCAGAAGCTTTTGTGGTCGGGTTGATCGGCCGCCAGGTGCGCGAAAAGGGCGTTGGCGAATTTCTGCAGGCGATGGCAACGCTGGCGGATCGTTATCCTCACATGTGGGTATTGCTGATCGGGGATCGTCTGGCGAGCGACCACGCACAAGGCGTCGAGGCGGATTTTGCCGCTGCACGTCGGGTGCTGGGTTATCGTATGGTTGCGCCCGGTTTGCGTGATGACATCCCACAACTGTTGGCAGTCATGGACTTGTATTGCCTTCCTTCATGGCGGGAAGGCATGCCGCGCACGATCATTGAGGCGATGATGATGGCCAAGCCGGTGGTTGCCACTGATATCAGAGGGTCGCGCGAAGAGGTGGTGAATGAAGAAACCGGCCTATTGGTGCCCGCCCAGGATGCGACCAGACTGGCAGTCGCAATCGCTCGGTGTATTGAGAATCCTGTTGAGGCAAAGCGGATGGGGGAGGCAGGACGTCAAAGAGCTTTGCGACTTTATGATGAGCGAGAGGTGGTAGCCCTGCAGATCGCAAGGATTACGACAGAGGCACAAGTGAGAGGGCTATGCTGAGCATTCTAACGTTTACCGTAGGCGATTCACCTGACCCCCAAGTAGTTCGTGCAGTGTTTGCATACTGGAGTGTAGGGCGCCACTTTGTGGTACAAAATGCAAAATACTGAACTCTGGAGCAACCTGTAAGCTGGTCGGGGCAGGAAAGACCGTAATTCCCTCTCTAGCGAATAGTTCAACTGCACGGGGTAAATGGATGCTGTGACTCACAAGGGCAATTTTCGATATGCCGACAGATTTGAGGGGTGCGACAAAATTCCGCGAATTTTTGGCGGTATCGCGAGACTGGTTTTCAATCCACCAGACGCGCCCATGAAACTCGGTTTCGATGATGTCGCGCATGACTTCCGCTTCAGGCTTACCACCGAAAGCTGCGCCTCCACTAACCAGGATGGGTAAGCCGGTCCGCTTCTGCAGGAATATGCCTTAGCGGCTGCGTATCAGGCTGGATGAACTGATTGTGTCGCCCCCATATTCCGGAGCATTTCTATAGACTCCGCCCGCAAGAATACCGATAGCTTCAGCATCTTTTAAGGACGCGGTCGAGATCGGGGGTAAATGCTCCAGGTCTTTTCGTAATTCGTTGGCAACGAAGGGCATTGAGAGTGCCGTCAGCAAAGCCAGATCCAAGAACGGGATGGTTCGACCAAGTTTGGGGCGCCGAATGCTGATCAATATGCCCATCAAGGTGAGTAATGTGGTGCTCATTAAGGGCATGATCAGCGCGGTCAGAGGTTTTTTAGGAGGAGCATGA
>JACCDP011036736.1_pt1 | contig 37792 bp, 33 predicted proteins | sample 7445841 | NCBI WGS metagenome assembly JACCDP01 (sample SAMN15323441, study PRJNA562643) | freshwater metagenome | isolation source: river surface water | place: USA:Blue River Watershed | collected 2017-08-17 | reverse complement strand
CCATTTAGCACACAGGTAATGGGGTCTAGGTTGAGTTCTACCGCGGTGTCAAAGGTTTGCTTATCGATAGGGAGTTTGTCTTCATAAATAGTAGCACCTACGCCAGAGGCTTTGCAGAGGTGAAAAATCTCAGAAGCCAATCCATCCGAAATATCGATCATGCTCGTGGGGACCACTTCAAGTTCTCGGAGTTCATGGATGATGTCCATCCGGGCATCTGGCCGCAGTTGACGTCCAGTGACCACCGTGTATTTTTCTAGTTCAGGCTTCATGTCCGGATTGGAGAGGTACACCTGCTTTTCTCGTTCCAGAATTTGAAGGCCCACCAAGGCGGATCCCAGGTCTCCCGTGACGCAGAGGATGTCACTTTCTTTGGCTCCAGAGCGGTAGGAAAGTTGTTCTTTCTTGGCTTGGCCCATCGCTGTCACGGAAATGATGAGTCCTGAACGGGAAGCCGTGGTGTCTCCGCCCACCAAATCCACTCCATACTGTTCACAAGCTGCATAAATCCCCTCATAAAGCGCATTGACTGCTTCTACCGAGAAGCGGTTGGAAAGCGCGATGCTAACCGTAAGCTGGGTAGGAATCGCATTCATGGCGGCAATATCGGATACATTGACAGCGACAGCCTTGAATCCTAGGTGAGGGAGTGGGGTGTAGGAAAGATCGAAATGTACCCCCTCCAGTAATAAGTCCGTACTCACCACAGTGACGAGATCGCCTGAATCGAGTACAGCGGCATCATCCCCAATTCCTTTGAGGGTAGAAGGGTTTTTAAGTAGTGCGCCTTTGGCGAGTTGGTCGATTAGTCCAAACTCTCCCAATTCACTGATTTCGGTTCTTTTCTCAGACATGTGGTTGTAGTTCAAACGATAAGGTCAAGTCAACGAAGTGCTTTTGCTCGATTTACTGATTTTCTGGATTGGGATCTTCTTGGCACAGTTCCACGAGCACCCCGTTGGTACTTTTGGGATGCAAAAATACAACGATTTTGCGGTCAGCCCCTTTTTTGGGAATCTCATTTAAGATTTCAAATCCAGCCGCCTTTAGGCGGTCCATTTCGGCATAAATGTCCTCCACATCAAAAGCAATGTGGTGGATGCCTTCTGATTTTTTGGAGATAAACTTGGCGATGGGGCTTTCAGCGGAATTCGCTTGAAGCAATTCGATTTTGGTGTCGCCTACCTGAAAGAAACTTGTTTCAACCCCTTCAGAAGCAACCGCTTCTGATTTGTAGGGAGCATTTCCTAGGAGACGCTGGAAGAGTTCATTGGATTTTTTAAGGTCAGCAACCGCAATTCCAAGGTGTTCGATTTTCCTCATGCCATTAATTTGTATCTTTGTGTGAATCTTTTTCTTCGGTAAGCAGTTTTACTGGGAAGAAGTGACCAACCAAAGCGTAAAGATATAAAGATATGATCACCGTTTCTGACAAAGCCAAAGAGAGAATTCTTGAATTGAAAAAAGAAGAGGGGAGAATGGAGCAAGAAAACATTCGCGTTTCTGTGAAAGGTGGAGGTTGCTCAGGTTTGATGTACGAACTGGGTTTCGATGCCCAAGTGGTGGATACAGACCATGTATTTGAAGACAAGGGTGTAAAAATCTTGGTTGATCGAAAAAGTCTCCTGTATTTGGCAGGTACTACCCTTGAATTCTCCGATGGATTAAATGGAAAAGGATTTCAATTTGTTAATCCGAATGCGAGCCGAACCTGTGGATGCGGGGAAAGTTTCTCCGTGTAATCCACTTAACTAGAGCATTGGAGCAACTGATTTCAGTTGCTTTTTTTATGGGCTTGGGTTAAAATAAATCCTTAGGTCTAAACCATTTTTTTTGGCATTGGTTACCTTTGCTACCGACTAAAAAAACGACAACCCAATGGAAGCACCCATCAAAACCATTCCTTTAAATGACCTACATGCAGCACTTGGTGGCAAAATGGTGCCATTCGCAGGCTACATGATGCCCGTACGTTACAGTTCAGATATGGAAGAGCACCTCTGCGTCAGACAAGGAGTGGGTGTATTTGATGTGTCCCACATGGGTGAATTTTTTGTCGAGGGACCTCAGGCATTGGCATTGATTCAAAAAGTAACTTCCAACGATGCCGCTACGTTGGTGATTGGGCAGGCGCAATACTCCTGCTTACCAAATGCAACTGGCGGTATTGTAGACGACTTGATCGTATACAAAATGGCAGAGGAGAAGTACATGTTGGTGGTCAATGCTTCCAATATCGATAAGGATTGGGCTTGGATTTCAAGTCACAATACCATGGGTGCTACGCTGACCAATGCTTCTGACGAGTACTGCCTCTTTGCGGTGCAAGGCCCAAAGGCTGCTGCTGCCATGCAATCGATCACTCCAGTAAATTTGACCGAGGTTCAATTTTATCATTTTACGGTAGGAGAGTTTGCGGGTGTGAAGGATGTGATCATCTCAGGAACAGGTTACACTGGGGCAGGAGGATTTGAGATTTATGTGAAAAATGCAGATGCAGCCCATGTATGGGACTCGATTTTTAAGGCTGGAGCCGCCTACGATATCAAACCAATTGGCTTGGGTGCTCGTGATACCTTGCGTCTAGAGATGGGCTATTGCTTGTACGGCAATGACATTACGGATACTACCTCGCCCATTGAGGCAGGTTTGGGATGGATTACCAAATTCACCAAGGAGTTCACCAATTCCGAAGCCTTGAAGCAACAAAAAGAGGCTGGCGTTTATCGCAAGTTGGTTGGCTTTATCATGCAGGAGCGTGGTATTCCTAGAGGACATTATCCGATCGTGGATGCTGCAGGGGAGGTCATTGGTGAGGTGTCCTCTGGTACCCAATCCCCGAGCATGGGAGTAGGCATTGGCATGGGCTATGTACAAACTGCCTATAGCAAAGTGGGAACTGAAATCTACATTCAGATTCGTAATAAAAACCTGAAGGCGCAAGTGGAAAAACTTCCCTTGTACAAAGGCTAATGAACTCCATAGAGGTTTGTTTCAGTCCCGAACTGATTCACTTGCATGAGGTCAGTGGAAAGTTGGTGGTCGTCGTGGATATTTTTCGAGCCACCTCGACCATGGTAGCCGCTTTGGCCCATGGCGTCACGGAAATTCTTCCTTTTGCGGATCTTGAATCGTGCCGGGCTATGCAGGCGCAAGGCTACCTGATAGCAGGAGAGCGCAATGGTTTGACAGCCTCTGGCTTTGAACTGGGAAATTCTCCAGTGGCCTTTTTGGAAGGGAACTATGCAGGCAAGAAACTGGCGATGACCACCACCAATGGCACGGTAGCCATTGAAAAATCCAAAGGTGCAGCAGAAATTTTGATTGGGGCTTTCCCTAACTTGCAAGCCACGGCAACTTACATCCAATCTCGAAATTTGGATGTGTTGATTCATTGTGCGGGATGGAAAGGTAGATTCAATCTGGAAGACTCGCTGTATGCAGGTGCTTTGGTGCAAGCGCTTAGCGGAAGCCATACTAATCAAGAGGATGGGGCACTTGCGATGGGATCGTTATTTGCCCTGGAGGGCAACAATTTGGCATCTTATTTGGCTCAAGCCTCCCATGCCAAGCGCTTACAAAATCACGGCATCGAGGCTGATATTGCCTTTTGCTTGAGCCTCAATCGGTATGAGCAAGTGGTAGGAGTATCCCAGAAAGGGGAATTACGAGTAGTTTAGAATCAGTTTTTTTGCCTGTATTGTGTAATTTTAATTGATTTTAATCAGTGTCATTAATTTTTAAGATGACGGCATTATTCAAAAAACTCAATTTTAAAGACCACAAACAAATCCTTGTGGTTAACGCTCCACAATCCTTTGGAGAGGAGTTGTCGCTCATGGAAGAATCAACCCAGGTGATTCAATCTATTGATGAGGCAGGGGAGATTGAATTTACCTTAGGCTTTGTGATAGATCAGGTGGCTATCGAGAATTTTATTCATTCGATTCAGAATAAATTAGCGGCTGATCCAATTGTTTGGATAGCTTACCCAAAAGCAAGTTCCAAGAAGTACACCTGTGCCTTTAATCGGGATACTGGTTTTGGAATCCTGGGTGAGTATGGATTTGAAGGGGTTAGGCAGGTAGCCATTGATGAAGATTGGAGCGCGCTAAGATTCAGGAGGGTCATCCACATTAAAAACATCACCCGAAAAGAAAGTTTCGCACTTACCAAGGAAGCGAAAGAGCGGACGAGCCAAAAAGGGATTTGACCTAAATTCGAATAGTTCTTACATTAACTTTTTGTTGTCATGGTGGCGAGTTAGATCTCGACTATTTTTCTTCTCCAGATTCTTGACCAAAGCTTCTGTCAGATTCACCCCCGTTTGGTTGGCAATGCAAATCAATACCCAAAGCACATCGGCCATTTCGTCGTCGAGTGCGCGGCCTTGGTCCGACTCCTTGAAGGACTGCTCCCCGTAGGTTCGGGCCATGATTCGAGCCAATTCTCCCACTTCCTCCATCAGGATAGTCATGTTGGTCAGTTCATTGAAGTAACGTACGCCTACCGTCTTGATCCAATCGTCTACTAATTTTTGCGCTTCAGTGAGCGTAAGTTCATTTTTTTCCATAAGTTCAATCTGCTTTCAACTATTGAGCCGTAGAGTGTATGAATCCCAAACCTAATTCAATCCAAGAGTACTTTTCTTGGTTTCCTCCTGAAATTCAAGCCAAGTTACAGCAAATGCGTGAAATCCTTCGCAATGCCTTACCCGAAGCAGAAGAAGTGATCAGTTACCACATGCCAGCCTTCAAGACCTCAGAAGTATTGGTGTACTATGCCGCTACCAAAAACCATTTGGGATATTACCCCACCTCTTCAGGGGTAATTAATTTTAAGGAGGAGCTGGCTCGCTATGTGACGTCCAAGGGAGCGATTCAATTTCCCTATGGGGAAGATTTGCCGGAGCAACTTATACGTGACATTGCGCAGTTTCGTGCGCAGGAGGCTGTAGAACGGGCCGCTACAAAGAAGAAAAAGAAATTCAAGTAAGGATTTGCTTCAAGGCCACTAGAAACGCGTCTAATTCCTCTTTGGTGTTGTAAACGTGGGTGGACACGCGAATGGCATTTACTTTTCCTTCAGGGACCTGTCGAATCCGAAACCCTGCTTTTCCCAGTTCATTTCCACAAACCTGGTAACTCATATTTTTGGGACGGAAGCTGAGGAGTGATATTCGTGATTCTTTTTCCAGCGGAGTAAGGATCTCTAGCTTGCTGTTCAATTCCAAAAGCCCATCCATCAAGTACTGATTGAGGGTTTGCAAGCGAGTTTCAATACGCTCCTTGCCAATCTGGGTATGGAACTCTGTAGCAGCCACCATGCCTACTGCAAGCGCTTTGCTCTGGGTACCATAATCAAATCGTCGAGCAGCCGGGACATAGCCTGCGAGGGTAGGGGGAGTGGAGGTCATGTCCCAGCCCGTATCCGAATGTCCACCAATCATGACTGGACGCAGTTTTTCCAAGGATTCTTCGCGTACATAGAGAAAGGCGGTTCCACTAGGGCCGAGCATCCATTTGTGGAAGCATCCTGCATAAAAATCACAACCCATTGCAGTTAGGTCCAAGTTAAAGGTACCTGCTCCATGCGCCCCGTCGATGGCGGTGAGTATCCCTCGCGATTTGGCTAGGCTACAAATCTCCTGAATGGGAAATACCAATCCCGTAGTGCAGGTCACATGGGGGATGGCGATCACCTTGGTTTTCGAATTGATTAATTTTTGAATCTCGTTCAAATTTTCAGTTTGGGTTGCTCTGGGCTCAAAGGTGCGGAGGACGATTCCGTCGTATTTCGCCCGATTGAGCCATGGAAGGGCATTGCCTGCATGTTCGTGGGTGGTGAGGATCACTTCATCACCTGACTGCAGCGGGATGCCCCAAGCTAGGATATTAATGCCCTCGGTCGTATTATGAGTGATGGAGAATTCGGTGGTTTTGATGCCAAAAAATTGAGCCAGCTGCACGCGTTCTGTATCCGAGTTGCCGTACTCCCCGCTGGTATTGATATCCAAACTGCTTTTCTGAAGTGCATCGAGCACCAAAAAGGGTGCAGGACCGAAGGTGCCGTTGTTGAGGTAGGTGCGGTTGCTCTGAAGCGGGAACTGCTGACGAATGGCTTTCCAGTAGGCTTCCTCCTCCAAGTTTGGGCTTGGAAAGGGAGTTCTTGAGGTAATGGGAAGGGCAAATGCCGCCAATCCAGGAAGGCTTAATCCTAGCCCAAGGTGATGGAGAAAAGTTCTTCTGCTTGCCATAAAAATCGCATTGAGAAGGAAAATAAGAAAAATTGCTTGGATCCCGCTACTTTTTCCATAGTTGGTGGCGATTCCCAGTTTGGTGGCTTCTCCTCCAAGGATTTAGGATAGGGCCAATTCCAAGTTGACACAAGGCGGTACATCCTCTTCGTAGTGGCTTACGTAGATGACTGCAGTAGGAATGCGGAGTAGGAGGTCTTGTAGCGTGTTTCTAAACAGGTCTCGCTGCTGTTCGTCCAATCCCTGGGAAGCCTCGTCTAGGATCAAGAGTTGCGGTTTTTTGATCAATGCGCGAGCAAGCAAGGCCCAACGCTGTTGCGCTAGGGATAGTTCGTAAAAATATTTCTCTGCCAAGCCTTGGAGTTGAAAGGCTTCCATCCAAGCAAGGGCCAAGGCTTCTTGTTCGGGAGGTACTGATTTGAATAGTCCCAGGGTATCGAAAAGCCCGGATAGGATCACCTTTCTCAGGCTCTGGTTTCGAGGAAAGTAGCGGCTGAGTTCGGGTGCTACAAATCCAATGGGCTTCTTGAGTTCCCAGATGCTTTCACCTGAACCCCTTTTCTTTCCAAATAGGGAGAAATTCTGGGAATAGGCCTGAGGATTTTCTCCGATAAGGAGGCTGATCAAGGTTGATTTTCCGCTCCCATTTTTTCCCCTCAACCTCCAACGCTCACCGGACTGTATGTTCCAGTTGAGCCGATCTAGGATGAGGGTCTTACCATAGCGAATTGACACCTCTTCCAGGGCTACCACCGGACCGGAATAGACAGGGTAGGAGGATAAGATGGGGAGGATTGGGGAAAGGTCCCAGGAATGGATTGGGCTAGGCCTAGTCTGTGGGTCATACTGGCTGCGCTCCCAGGTTTGCAGGGCTCCCGAATCCTTCAAATAGGCGATATGCGTGATCTGAGGGGGAATCTCCGAGGAGGTTGTCGTGAGTAGTACGTGAATGTTGGCTCGGATGCAAGCCGCTAGAAAGTCCCCAAAAGCCGCTCGACTTTCCTGATCCAATCCGGTGAGGGGCTGATCCATCAAATAGAGCAGGGGCTGCCGCAAAAGACCTGCTGCCAGAGAGAGCCTGCGCGTTTCTCCATTCGATAACATCAATAGGGAAGCATCAAGGAGGTGATGTAGTCGCAGGAGTTCAGCAACTTTTTCAACTGTCCAGGGGCCCTTACGCGTAGTGGGTATGGATTGGAGGTAACTGCCCGCGGTGATGGTGTCGTGGACATCGGCACTATTGAAGCGCTGTTGGTAGTAGAAATTCTGTAGGCCTGCTTTATTTCGGATGGGGTAATCCTGGGAGACCAGTGCGATCAAGTCTCGGAAACTGTGTACCTGACCTGCTTGACTTTGTTGCTCGGTATAGTCTCTCGCAAAAGGAGTTTCTAGGCTTCCTTGTGATAGCAAACTCTTCCCAAGAAGGGTTTCCAATAGCCCAGTTAAGGACTTCCCCGAATCCCCATACACCGCCCAATGTTCCCCTTTTTTCCAAGTGAAGTTGAGCCCTTCCCCAAGAGTTGCCCCTCGAAAATGAACCTGTGCACTGGCTAGTTGGATGAGGATAGGGTTGGACATGAAGGACAGAAACAGGTGCTATTTACAAGCCAAATCGGATGTTTTGGCGCGACTTATTTATTATCAAATTACTCGAAGTAATTTAGTATAAAAAATTGATTTACAAGTATTAAACTAAATTCAGATCAAGTAAATTTAATCTATGGGGTAAGGAATAAAGACAAAACTGGTAAAGGCTCCGTCCATCACGAATAAGCAGCAAAATTCATCGGCATCTTTGTAGGCTTGCGTAAATTCTTCCACCGCTTCCTCAGCGATTAATCCCCGCTGCACAAACTCGTCGATGTAGGTGATGAAGTAGTTCCAATCCAGGTCCTTCTCTGCTTTGCCAATAAAGATTTTCCCGATGGGTTGCATCTCTTTCGAAATGGGAAAGATGGGGTAGTCTGAGAATCCCTTCGACCGAACCTGGTAGGAGGCCTCCTTGAGCACATCGCAAATCTTGATAAAGTCCGTGGTAATGGTACCAAGGTATTTGCCGCTTAATTCGGGGTCGTTAAAGTCTGAAATCATGGCTTGAGGCTTAGGCGTACAACGTTTTCAACATGGTAGGTTTGCGGGAACATGTCCACAGGCTGCACTTGATCCACTTGGTAGAGTTCCCCGAGCAAACCTAGGTCTCGTGCTTGGGTAGCAGGATTGCAGGAAACGTACACCATTACGGGGGCAGCAATGCGCAGCAGCATCTGGATGACCTTTTCGTCCATACCTGCGCGAGGAGGATCGGTGATGATCAGATCTGGCTTGGGATGGGTTTCCATAAATTCTTCGTTCAGGATATCCTTCATGTCCCCGGAGTAGAATAGCGTGTTTTCGATGCCGTTCAATTTGGAATTGAGTTTGGCGTCTTCAATGGCCGCTTCCACATATTCCACCCCAATCACTTGCTTGGCTTGTTTGGCTACAAAATTGGCAATGGTGCCGGTACCCGTGTACAAGTCATAGACCACCTCATTTCCTTTCAATTGGGCCTGATCACGGACTACCTTGTACAGTTCGTAGGCTTGAGCAGAATTGGTTTGGTAGAAGGATTTGGGCCCAATGCGGAATCGCAGGTCTTCCATGGCCTCCTCGATGTAGGGCAATCCCGAATAGGTTACCAATTCCAAATCGTGGAAGGTTTCATTGCCTTTGGTATTAATCACGTAGAGCAGGGAGGTAATTTCGGGGAAACGCCCCTTCAAAAAGTCCATCACCTTGGAAATTGACTCTGGGTCATTTTCTCCAAATTGGACGATGACCATGGTCTGTTGGGTGCTCGTGGTACGAATAATCAGGTTGCGCAGCAATCCCACCTGATTTCGAATGGCATAGAAAGTTAATCCCTCCTGACGGGCAAATTGACGCAACTCATTTCGTACGGCATTGGAAATACCCCCTTGGAGGTAGCAATGCTCGATGTCAATGATTTTATCAAACATCTTGGGAATGTGAAAGCCCAAGGCATTTCGTTCAAATTCATGGTCGGAGTTGATTTCCTCGCGGGTCAACCAGCGGGAGTTGGAAAAGGTAAAATCCAGTTTGTTGCGGTAGTACTGAGTTTGTGCCGAACCGAGTAGGGGAGCCACTTCCGGAATGGGAACTTTTGCGATCCGCTGAAACTGGTCCACTACCTGTTGCCGCTTGTATTCCTGTTGGAGATCGTAGGTGATGTGCTGCCATTTGCAGCCCCCACAGGTACCAAAGTGTGCACAGAAGGGTTCGATCCGGTCCTTGGAGTAACTGTGAAAATGAACGGCTTCCCCTTCCATGAAGGAACTTTTGCCTTTGGTAATTCGCACATCGACCACATCGCCCGGAGCGACATTGGATACAAATACTACCTTGCCTTCGTGGTAACCTAGGCATTTGCCTTCGGTAGCGATGCGTTCAATGGCCAATTGGGTGATGACCTTGTGTTTCATTTTTCGGGACATGGCCGTAAAATTAGGAAAAACGAAGGGATTTGGACTACCCAGTTACTCGTGGAGGTTCCACTTTTCTCAATACTTTCCCAATCCACTTTGTTTCTAGTCATTTTTCTATCTTTATGGGCAAATGTCGGATATGAACTTTACGAATAAAGTGGTGGTCATTACGGGTGCCACCTCAGGAATAGGGGAAGCCTGTGCGGCTGTATTTGGAGCCGCTGGGGCGAAATTGGTGATCACAGGGAGGAATGCGCAAAAGTTGAAGGCCACTACGGCCAAACTTCAGGCCATGAATCTCATCGTGCTCCCCATCCTTGCAGATGCCGGGTCTGAGGCCGATAACAAGCGCATGGCTGAGGAAGCCCTTGCTCGATTTGGGCGAATCGACATTTTGATCAACAATGCAGGTATTTCCATGCGGGCCTTGTTTCAGGACTTGGACTTGGAGGTGTTTCGCAAGGTGATGGATACCAATTTCTGGGGTACCGTCTATGCTACCAAATATTGCTTGCCGGCGATTTTAGCCAGTAAGGGTTCTATTATTGGTATTTCTTCTATCAACGGCTATCGGGGAACCCCTGCACGTACGGCCTATACGGCAAGTAAATATGCGATGAACGGATTTTTTGAATCCTTGCGCACCGAGGTGATGAAAAAAGGGGTGCATGTCTTGGTCGTAGCACCAGGCTTTACCTCCTCCAATATTCGAAATACTGCGCTGACTGCAGATGGAAGTTCCCAAGGCGAATCCCCTCGGGATGAATCCAAGATGATGACTTCGGAAGAAGTGGCGACCCGCATCCTTCGGGCTACAACTAGCAGAAAGCGAGATTTAGTATTGACTACCCAAGGAAAGTTGGCCGTGTTTTTAAACAAATGGATTCCAGGAATCCTGGACGGCATCGTGTACAATCAGATGGCCAAGGAAAAGGACTCGCCTTTTCAATAATTCTCTGTCTTAGATTTTACTTCTTAGATGTAACCCACAATACGGTACGTCAGCAGGCCTAGAAACTCTTTAAACAGGATTTGCCAATCTAAAAGCGCCTCAGCCTTAGGATAGATTAAAGAAGGGAGATCGTATTTGAGGTCATGGCTGTAATAATCGACGGGAAAAGGGATGGTTTTAAATCCTACTTTGTCAAAGCATTTTTTCGATCGAGGCATGTGAAATGCTGAAGTAATCAACACAAATTCTTGCTGGGTGGAAATTCCCTCTTTTTCAAAAAACTCTTTGGTGAAAAGTGCATTTTCTCGCGTGTTTACGCTTTTCTCCTCAATCAGAATATCCGCTTCCGGCATGCCCGTCATGATCAAAAATCGTTTGAGCAATTCTGCTTCAGAATAGGAATTGGTCGGATTCAAGCCTTGTCCACCGGTAATCAGAATTTTTTTGATCTTGCCCATGCGGTACAGTTGCAGCGCTTGGGTAATTCGGTCAGCCCCTTTCCCAAAGAAGGTTCGATCCGATGCGGTTTTGTTCAAGTTGGTGACCCCAGTCAGAACAATGCCGATTTCTGTGGTAGGAATTTCATCAAAGGATTTGTAAGGCGGTTCCCAAGCCAATAGTGCAAGATTGGATAGGAAAGGATTCGAAAACAAGAGGAGAAGGACAATTCCTGTTCCTAGGATTTTCCTTCCTTTAGATTTTGGAGTGAAAAAGAAAGCAGCCAGCAGAAGCAGGATAACCAACGTTAGTGGCATGGCCAAAAAACTTAGAAACTGAGAGAAGTAGAAAAACATATCAAAGCAGAATTGAATCGAAAAACTAAGAATTCTTGAAATCGGAAGGCAGTAAAATTCAACCACTACTTTTCCAAGATTTTTACCCTTCAAAGGTGCATATTTTTACTTTTTGTTCGTGAAAAATTGCTTCAGAAAGTTAATTTTGAGCATGCCTTCAGACCACCCCAACCTGATTCCACTTTTAGAAACTTTAGCCACCCAATTGGAGGGGACACTCCACTGGGATCGCCTCACGCAAACCCTCTATGCGACCGATGCGTCGGTGTATCGAGAGGTTCCTCTGGCGGTGGCTTTTCCCAAAACGGAAAAGGACATTCAACGATTGATCCAGTTTGCTTCTGAAAATGGTACTTCCTTGATCCCTCGAACCGCAGGCACCTCGCTTGCAGGGCAATGCGTAGGCAATGGCATCGTAGTGGATGTGTCTACCCACTTCAATCAAATCCTTGAAATCAATGCCGAAGAGCGTTGGGTACGGGTGCAGCCTGGGGTGGTGCGGGATGAATTGAATCGTTTTTTGAAGTCCTATGGCTTATTTTTCTCGCCCATCACTTCTACCGCCAATCGAGCGATGATTGGGGGTATGGTCGGCAACAATTCCTCCGGTACTACTTCGATCGTGTACGGGGTTACCCGGGACAAAGTAATTTCACTCAATACCATTCTAAGCGATGGGAAAAAGGTGGTGTTCCGAGAACTTTCACCCGAAGATTTTAAGCGCAAGTGTGGACAGAAGGATTTGGAAGGGACCCTTTACCGTCAGGTTTGGGAGGAACTCGGTCAGCCCGAAACGCGAGCAGAAATTCATGCGCAGTTTCCCAAAAAGTCCATCCACCGTCGGAATACAGGATATGCTGTAGACGAATTGCTGAAGGCTTCCCAGTTTGAAGGAACTGCGAATTTCAATTTTTGCAAGCTCTTGGCTGGTTCCGAAGGTACTCTAGCCTTTACCACCGAGATCAAGTTAAGCCTGGATCCACTTCCGGATCCCATAGAAATTGTGGTGGCAGCACATTTTGAATCCATCCACGAAAGTATGAAGTCGGCTCAAGTGGCTATGAAGCACGAGGTGACGGCAGTAGAGTTGATGGATAAAATCATCCTGGATTGCACCAAAGAAAGCATTGAGTACTCCAAAAACCGCTACTTCGTGGAGGGGGATCCCAAAGCCTTGTTGATGATCGAGTTTCGAGGAAAGACTCTAGAAGAAGCCATGGCAAAAGGAGAGGCCTTGGTAGCTGACTTGAAGGCAGCAGGCTATGGGTATGCCTATCCGATCATTGAACCAGAGAAAGTAGCTTCTGCTTGGGCACTACGGGCAGCAGGATTGGGTCTTTTGGGAAATATTCCTGGCGACCCCAAAGCGGTGGCCTGTATCGAAGATACTGCAGTGGACATCACCGATTTGGCAGACTACATTGATGAGTTGGATGGGATATTGGCAGGGTTTAACCAAAACCCTGTGCATTATGCCCATGCGGGTGCAGGAGAGATTCACATGCGTCCCATTCTGGATTTGAAGAAGGCTGAAGATGTGGAGGAGTTCTATCAGATTTCCCTAGCCTCTGCCAAACTGGTAAAGAAGTACCAGGGTTCCTTATCTGGGGAGCACGGGGATGGAAGAGTAAGAGCAGCCTTTATCCCGCTGATGGTAGGAGAAAAGAATTACGAACTCTTTCGCCGAATCAAATACACCTGGGATCCTCAAAATATTTTTAACCCAGGGAAAATTGTAGATGCTGCTCCGATGAACCAGTTTCTTCGCTACGAGATTGGTATGCATACGCCAGATCCTGAGACGGTATTTGATTTTTCAGCAGCAGGAGGAATCTTAAGGTTGGCCGAGAAGTGCAACGGATCGGGAGACTGCCGCAAACTTCCGGGTTCGGGCGGTACCATGTGTCCTTCTTTTATGGCTACGCGCAACGAGCGCGATTCCGTACGTGGACGTGCGAATACGCTACGGGAGTTTCTGACCCTGGATAAAAAAGAGAATGCCTTCGATCATCCTGAGATCAAGGAAGCCTTGGATTTGTGTTTGAGTTGCAAGGGATGCACCGCCGAATGCCCATCCAATGTGGACATGTCGAGCATGAAAGCCGAGTTTTTGTACCAATACCAGAAGACCCATGGGGTACCTTTGCGCTCAAAAGCATTTGGGTACATCAATGAATTGAACCGACTGGGATCCTTGATTCCAGTGGTGTCCAATTTCTTTTTGACCAATTCCTTCACAGGCGGCCTTTTGAAAGCCTTTTTGGGCGTGGCTCCCAATCGTAACCTACCAGAAATTAGTTCGGTGAGTCTGCGCACATGGTATAAAAACAACTATGCCATCCTTCCTGCGCCTGCCAAAATGATCAAGTCCGTGTATTTTTTCGTGGATGAGTTTACCAACTACAACGATACCCAAATCGGAATCAAGGCCATTTCTCTGCTCAAGAAGTTGGGCTATGAGGTCAAGGTAGTCGATCACGAGGAGAGTGGGCGTTCTGCCCTTTCCAAAGGATTGCTCCTCAAAGCCAAAAAGCATGCTGAGGCCAATGTCCGGGTGTTTGAAAAGTTGATCGATGGGACTACCCCGTTGATCGGCTTAGAGCCTTCTGCAATCTTAAGTTTCCGTGACGAGTATCCACGAATTGTAGGGCCTGAATGGGTGGAAGGAGCGAAGAAACTTAAGTTTCACGTGCAGTTGATCGATGAATTTTTGGGTAAGGAAGTTGCTGCTGGCAATATCAAATCCGAAGAATTTACAACGCGTGCCGAAAAAATCAAGTTGCACGGGCACTGCCATCAGAAGGCACTTTCTTCGCTTTCTTGGACACAAAAAATCCTTTCCCTACCTGTCAACTATGTGGTAGAAACTATTCCTAGTGGATGTTGTGGCATGGCTGGATCCTTTGGCTATGAGGCTGAGCATTACGAGGTCTCTAAACAGGTTGGGGAGTTGGTCTTGTTTCCTGCCGTGCGAAAGGCTGAGGTGGATACGCTGATCGCTGCACCTGGTACCTCCTGCAGGCACCAGATAGCAGATGGAACAGGGAGAAAGGCTTTACACCCCATTGAAATCTTGTGGAATGCCTTGAAGCGATAAGCCAATAAAGGCCGTCTCGTTTCCTATTTCGGTTTTCCTAAGTTTGACAATTTGTGTCAAAAAAATGAGTTACCAATCCATTTGGATCTAGGGTTTCCTATATTCGACTTGAAAATTTTTTCTATGGCAAAACCCTTTCTACTCTACAGGTCTTCAGCAGGTTCGGGGAAGACGTACACACTCACCTTGGAATACCTCAAGTTGGCCTTGAAAAATCCCCAATCGGGATATCGGCAAATTTTAGCCGTGACCTTTACCAACAAGGCCACTCAGGAGATGAAGGAGCGGATTGTGGCTGTATTGGAGCGATTGAGTCAATCCGTTAACCCAGCGGAACCTTTGGATAAGGAATTGATGGATCAGTTGGGTTTGGATGCACAGCAGTTGATGGTGCGCGCTCATTCGACCCTCCTTCATGTGTTGCACGGGTATGGTCATTTTGCGGTGAGCACCATTGATTCTTTCTTTCAGAAAGTGATTCGCTCTTTTGCTAGAGAAATGGATCTGCAAGCCAAGTTTGACTTAGAAATGGATACCGATGCCGTCTTGGATAAGTTGGTGGACCGCATTGTAGAAAAGGTTGCTGAGGATCAGACGCTACGAAGTTGGTTGATCGACTATGCTGAAGAGCAGTTGCTGGATGGGAAATCCTGGGATATTCGCGTAGGAATTAAAGGATTGGGTAAGGAGATTTTTCAGGAACGGTTTAAGGCATTCCGTGCGGTTTTCCAAGAAAGTGTGGGTCAGGAGGGATTTTTACCCGAACTCAAAGCACAGATTTCTCGTGTTCGTCAGGCACTGATTGTGGAGGGGAAGGCGCAATGGCGGCAAGCAGAAGCTATTCGAGTCCAATTTGGATTGGATTGGACTGATTTTAAAAACGGAAGCAACAGTTTTGCTAAAAAGTTTGGAACATTAGGCAATCCGAAATTGCCCATCCCTGAACTTACTCCAATCATGATGCGGGATTTGCCGGAGGTGAGTAATTGGTTTACGAATAGATCACCACATGAGGGGGCGATTCGGAATGCTTTTGACGCAGGATTGGGGGATTTGCTACGCTCTTGGCCCGAAAAGTTGAAGATCTGGAATACCTACACCTCTCTTCAGAAGAACCTCAATGCCTTTGGGGTGTTCCGAAATCTACTTTTTGAATTACGCGATTTGAAAGATGAGGAGGGAATATTGCTGATTTCAGACGTGAATGACTTTTTGGCCGAGATCACTCGGGAAAATGAAGCCCCTTTCTTGTATGAAAAAATCGGAAATCAGTACCAGCACTTTTTAATCGATGAGTTTCAGGATACCTCCGAATTCCAATGGTCAAGTTTCAAGCCCTTGTTGGAAAACTCCTTGGCTTCGGGAAATACCAATCTATTGGTCGGGGATGTCAAGCAATCGATCTACCGCTGGCGAGGAGGAAAACTAGAACTTTTGCTATCCGAAGTGCAAGAGCAGATTCATCCAGATTTTGTAGAAGTCAAGAATCTCAGTGTCAATTACCGCAGTTTGCCGGGCATCATTGCCTTCAATAATTCGGTCTTCGAGCAATTACCCGGAGTAATGGAGCGGGGTATGGGGAACCATTACGAATTGGATCCTGAAAACAAGTTATCCCTTGCTTTTGAAGGCGTTGCACAGGGGGTTCCTGCAAAGAAAAAAGAGGCGTCTTTCCAAGGAAAAATCCATTTTGAGTTCACTGAAAAGAGTAGTTCAGAAAAGATCCAAGAGGAAGAAAATGAGGAAGAGGAGGGCATAGAACTCGGAGTTTTGGAAAGACTCCCTGAATTGGTGATGCAATTGCAGGACCAGGGCTATGCCTTACGGGACATTGCTTTTTTGGTGCGAACCAACGTTCAGGGGGCTATTTTGGCTGATCGTTTTATGGAGGTGCAGCAGGAATTAGCGGGTTCGGACTACCGATTCGATGTCCTTTCTGAAGAATCCTTGTTTATCGATAAATCCATCGCGGTGAAGTGCGTGGTAGGATTTTTGACCTATTTGAGTGATCCGTCTGACCGAGTGGCCTTGAAAACACTTTGGCAATTTTATGCTTTGGTTCACGACATTCCCTTAAGTCACGAGTTGTTTTTCATTGGGGGTATACCCACTGAGTTACAAGAAAAGGAAAAAGAATTGGTGGCCAGGCAATCGAGTTTTCAACAGATGCCCTTGATGGAATTGGTGGAGCAGGGGCTAACTTTTCTCGGCCTGACGCAAAAGCAATTGGATCTCAGTTACGTTTCTGGATTCAAGGAGGCAGTGTTTGATTATGTAAAAAAGAATCGAGCGGACCTACTTGGCTTTTTGAACTGGTGGGAACTCAATAAGAAGAAGCGGACCGTAAAAATACCCGAAGATCACGATGCGATGCGCATTTTGACCTTCCATAAGTCCAAAGGACTTCAATTCAAAGTGGTCATCATGCCCTTTTTAGATTGGGGTATTGTTTCCTCAGGTCTGCAGGCCACTACTTTATGGGCTCCATTTGAATCGGAGAATGGAGTGCAGACAGTGGTTCCGCTGACCCACCAAACTCTTTTGAAAAACAGCCAATTTGCTGATGCATACAATGAGGAAGTTCGTTTGTCCTATTTGGATTCACTCAATATGCTCTATGTAGCCTTTACTCGTGCGGAGGAGGCTCTTTTTGGTTTTGGTACCTATTCGATCTCAAAAACAAAAAAAGAAATTTCGCCCACCCGTACAGGTAACCTATTGTATACTTTGTTTTCAGGAGGATTTCAATTGGTTGAAGGATCAAGTTCCTCATGGGATTCAGTGACTAATACCTTTGATTGGGGAAATTGGCCTGCTGTGATTTCAAATGATAAAGGCGAAGTTGCAGAAGTCCCATCGCTTCGTTGGGACTGTATGGATTGGAAGTCCAAATTGCAAACCAAAACCTATCCTTGGGATTTTTCACCTGAGGGCATTCGGGCACGGGAGCAGCGAGATTTTGGAGTAATTGTTCATGCAATTTTGGCCGAAGCAAAAGGCCTGGAGGATGCGTCACGTTTGGTGAAAGAATACTATGTAGAGGGTAGATTGGATTTAGAAAATGCTGTGCAAGTGAAGGGGAAGTTGGAACAAGTTTTTTCGAATCTTGAAGTAATGAAATGGTTTGATCCCAACTTTTCATCCTTCACTGAACAGGGGATTTTATTGCCAGGAGGTGCTCAAAAGCGTCCTGATCGAATCTTGATTGGGAAAGATGAGGTGATTGTGATTGATTTCAAAACTGGGGTCAAACGTGAAACACATGCGCATCAGGTCTACGAATACATGTCTTTGGTGAAGACCCTGACCCAACTTCCTGTCAAAGGATATCTCTGTTACCTTGAACCTACTGAAATTATTGCGTTATGATCCCTTTTTTGAAAGAAACAGCCCAACAACTTTTAGAATCTGGAAGGGATTTGAAAGATCTTCAGGTGGTCTTGCCCAATCGCCGTGCAGGCTTATTTTTTACCAAGTACTTGGGGGAATTGATTCAGCAACCCGTTTGGATGCCTGAGGTAATTACTATTGAGCAACTCGTGTATCAATTGGCGGGAAATACACCCACAGATGACCTTACTTTGGTCTTTGAACTCTATGAGGAGTACCGCAGCCTGCAAAAGGATGCGGAGCCTTTTGATCGGTTTTTCCATTGGGGGGAGTTGATCTTGAAGGACTTCAATGACTTGGATCAATTTCTAGCTCCAGTAAAACAAGTGTATGCCCATCTAGCGGAAATCAAGGAATTTGAGTCGGACTTGAGTTTCCTCACCGAAGAGCAATGGGCGCTAATCGCTCAGTTTTGGAAGGCATTTGAGCGTCAGAATGAAACAGAGCAAGAACGCTTCCTCAAGTTTTGGCAAATTCTTGGGTCTCTTTACGAAGGATTTCAAGAGCGACTCCAAAAATCAGGATTGGCCTATGGAGGGCAGTTGTATCGACAAGTGGCTACCACTACCGATTCCATTGTTCAGCCTGACAAACAGGTGATTTTTATTGGTTTCAATGCCTTTACGCTTGCCGAGGAGAAGATTATCACTCATTACATTGCCGCTTTTGGGGCCGAGATTTTTTGGGATGTAGATGCCTATTACTTGGAAGATCCCCTGCAGGAGGCTGGCTTGTTTTTCAGAGATTACATCAAGAACCCAGTCTTGGCTAAAACATTCCCGGAGCGGATTCCTGCAGAAATCCAAAAGAAAGGGCATCAAATTCATACGCATTCCATCCCCTTAAAAACCAACCAGGCCAATCTTGTAGGTAAACTCTTGGAGCAAGTGGGGCCAAATGAACCCTTGGAAGAAACTGTCATTGTATTGCCAGATGAGCAAATGCTTTTTCCTGTGCTGCATCAGTTACCGGAGGTAATCACCAAACTCAACGTCACGATGGGATATCCCATGCGAAATGCGCCGATTTATGCGTTTTTGGATGCGGTTTTGGATTTGCAACGTCATGCCAAGGTCAAAGAAGGACAGGTTACTTTTTACCACAAACCCGTATTGGATCTTCTGGCTTATTCGTATTTGCAAGCAGCGGAGGTGGATTGGGCTGCAGATGCGGCTAAGAAAATCCAAACTGAGAATTGGGTCGATGTACCAAGGGAGTTAGTCAGCAAGGAAAACACGCTTTTTGGTTTGGTTTTTCAGAAGGTAAATGGAGATTCCCTTTTGGAGTACCTGATTGCAATTATCAAGCATTTGGCAAAGGAGTTGCAAGAGGATCCTACGCAAAAGAGTTACTTGTTTCAAGCCTTTAAGCAACTGAATCGAGTCGCTGAAATATTCAGCGCTACTGGAAGCAAGGGTTTAAAGGTCGAGTTTTTGCTCAATTTATTTCGAAAACTTTTCCGGGATCTCAAGTTGCCCTTTGAAGGGGAGCCACTTCAAGGTTTGCAAGTGATGGGGGTATTGGAATCTCGTAACCTGGATTTCAGACGGGTGATCATTTGTGACGTAAATGAAGGGAGTTTTCCTCCTGGGGGTGGAATTCAATCCATGATTCCAATGAATCTTCGTAAGGCGTTCCGCCTGCCTGTTCAAGAGCAAAACGATGCCATCTATGCCTATACCTTTTACCGCTTGCTGCATCGGGCAGAAGAAGTGCATTTGATTTATACCACCGCTGGGGAGCAAGGTAAGGCCAGTGAAATGAGCCGCTTTGTCCAACAGATGCGCGTGGAATTACCGATTGCAGCACCAGAATCCGTGTTGGTACCTGTGAATCTTACGCCTAAACAACCGATTACACTTACCAAGACACCAGACATGCTGGCGATTTTGTCTCGGTATTTTAAGCGAATGGGAGAGGAAGAGGCAGAAAAGCAATTTTCAGCGTCTGCACTCAATATGTATTTGGATTGTCGGCTACGATTTTACCTCCGCTATGTCGCCCAATTGAAGGAAAAAGAAGAGGTAGTCACCACAATTGACCCCATGACTTTTGGAACGCTCCTACATAGAGGGATTGAATTGCTCTATGAGATACCTGAAGGAAAGGACTTTCGAGACTTGGATAGTCATGAGATTGAGCGTTTGTTGCCACAAGTACCACAAGCAGTGGAGCGCGCCTTTCGAGAACTATATAAAAAAGAGGATGGAGAAGAGCTCTTGCTGACGGGGCAATTGCAAATTGCCAAGGAGGTATTGGCCAAGTACAGTGAAGCCGTCCTGGCCTACGATCAGCGAAATGGGGACTTTAGAATCGTTGGTTTGGAGAAAGAGCATCTAGCCCATCTAAGGATCGAAACTGAGGAGGGGCACCAAGAAGTTGCATTGGGTGGAGTAATCGATCGAATGGACATCAAGGACGAAGTGGTTCGTTTGCTAGATTACAAAACAGGCAAGGATAACAAAAAGGTTTCTTCCATCGCTTCACTCTTCGATCGAGACGATAAGAAAAGAAACAAGGCGGCGATGCAAACTTTCCTTTATGCCTTTTTCTACCAGTACCAAAATCCAGAAAGCCAACTTCCCATCAAACCCGGGATCATCAACATTAAGGAAATCTATTCCCAAGACTTTAGTCCCTACCTACAATTGAATAATTCTGAGGTCCATGATTACCGGGAATTTGCTGAAGAATTTGAACAAGGACTTCGTGGACTTCTAGAAGAAATTGTCAATCCTTTAGTTCCTTTTGACCAAACGGAAGACAAGAAAAAATGTACGTATTGTGCCTACAAGGAACTGTGCGGAAGGTAGGGGAATTCACTACGAATCCCCTTTCTTTTCGCGCTTAGTTTGGATCGAAAAAAGGGTAGGGGAGAACTGCTTTTTGCCTGAAAATTTGATGTAAGAAACTGCACCTTCACTAAGTTTTTTTGGCCCAGTTGTTGTGTGGGGAACAAATCAAAAAGGCCTTGTAATTTGAGTAGGGATTAGGCGATTTCGAGGTGGGATTGGAGTAGGTGTCGGCTAATTTCTTTAGTTTGGGTGCTAAACATTGTCCTTGCGATCTCTACCGAAACAGGCTGAATTTATTTTAAATTAATAGTTGTTATTAATTACTCTAAATAACTGAATTTTAATTGACTATAATTCATTTATACTTGACTAAATTAGTCTTGACTAAAAAAATTAGAATAAACTAAATTAGGAAATTAACTGAGTTTCGAAGTTTTCTGTCCATCTTTTTTTGCTTACTATCAGAACAATTTTTTGGGCTGCTGACCTCAAGTTCTTTCTTGTAAAATTCTACGGAAGCAGGCTGGTTTTTCAAGCCATGGCTTGCGCTATTAGTTCAAGCAGTCCTCGAAAACTCAACTACTTTTCTAGGGATAAATCTGCAGGTCAAGTAGCCTACTTTTGGTGGAGATTTAGCCGAAGTTTTTTCATGGCCTGAAGGGTTTTTAAGGTGATGAATTTTCATTCCTTTTCACCCCATCTCGAAGTGGTTTTTTTAGTGGTTTTTACGAGTTGTTCCTGGATTTTCTTTCTTGTTTTTGTTTCATTAGGCTCCATTTTCTTTCCTTTTTTTAATCGATCAAAAGCGGGTTTTTGGAGCATCCTTTGAATTTTATTCCTTATTTTTGAGTCTCTGAATACAACTATGGCAGGACAGTCCGGTACGCGAAAGCATGTCTTCTCAAAAAAAATAGATGCCTTTTTCAAGGGATTAGCAGATGCTTGGAATTTCTTCAAGCGATTTTTTCAGGAGGTTTTTGTGCCCCCCTACGAGTTTAAGGAAGTGATTCATCAGTGCTACCGCATCGGGGTGGAATCTTTGCCTCTAATCTCTTTGACTGGATTTATCGTTGGAATTGTGTTTACCAACCAGTCTCGACCTTCTTTATCCGAATTTGGAGCCACCTCTTGGCTCCCCTCGTTGATTGCCATCGCAATTGTTCGGGCGATGGGACCTTTGGTCACTGCCCTTATCTCTGCTGGCAAGGTGGGTTCGGGCATCGGAGCCGAAATCGCTTCCATGAAAGTCACCGAGCAGATTGATGCCATGGAGGTGTCGGGGACCAATCCCTATAAATTTTTGGTAGTGTCTCGTGTGTTAGCCACTACATTCATGATCCCAGTGCTGGTGATGTACACGGATTTTGTGGCCTTGATGGGCGCTTTTATCAATGTGAACGCCAATGAATTGGTCAGTATCTCCACCTTTTTTGCCCAAGTATTCAGTTCAGTTACCTTCCTTGATGTATTCGCTTCGATCATCAAATCCGTGTTTTTTGGATTTACGATAGGGATGGTGGGCTGCTACAAAGGGTACAACTCATCCAAAGGAACAGAAGGGGTGGGTAAAGCGGCAAATGCTGCTGTTGTTATTTCCATGTTCCTTATTTTCATTGAGGAACTATTGTCGCTTCAAATCATCAACCTATTCCGAATCAAATAGCCATGGGTAATCGAGAAAAAGTGGTGATAGTTCGGGGCTTGTACAAGGCCTTTGGTGACTTGGAGGTACTGAAAGGTGTAGACTTGGATTTATTTCGTGAAGAGAATTTGGTGGTTTTGGGTCGATCTGGCACTGGAAAGTCAGTGTTGATCAAAATTATGGTGGGTCTTTTGCAGCAGGATAGCGGCAGCATGGAGGTATTTGGAAAAGAGATTTCGAAACTTGGCGTTCGTGAATTGAATGAAATGAGGTTAAAAATTGGCTTTTCATTTCAAAATTCAGCCTTGTACGATTCCATGACCGTTCGGGAAAATATGGAGTTTCCATTAGTTCGAAATGTCAAAAACCTAACGAAGAAAGAAATTAACCTACGTATCGAAGAATTATTGGAAGCAGTAGGTCTTCCTCAAACGATCAATCAAATGCCAGCTGAGTTGTCAGGTGGACAAAAAAAGCGGATTGGGGTGGCTCGAACCTTGGTACTCAATCCAGAAATCATGCTCTACGACGAGCCTACGGCTGGTTTGGATCCCATCACCTGCGTAGACATCAACAACCTGATCAACGAGGTGAGGGAACGGTACAAGACTAGTTCCATCGTAATCACGCACGACTTGGCATGTGCCAAGCAGACGGGAGATCGCATGGCAGTGCTCTTGGATGGGCAATTTGGCTCCATCGGGACTTTTGACGAAGTATTTCCCCATGCTGCAGATCAACGAATCAAATCATTTTACGATTATAATTTCATCAACTCATGAACCAAGAAAATAAACGATCCGTACTAGTAGGCCTGTTTGTCTTGATAGGCATCGTCATACTTGTCTTAGGCATCATGACCTTGGGTGGGCAGCAGAAAAAGTTTGTAAAAGCCATCCATGTCAAGGCGGTTTTTGACGATATCGGTGGACTTCAACCAGGAAACAACATTTGGTTTTCCGGAGTGAAAATCGGTACGGTACGAAAAATCAATTTCTACGGTGATTCACAAGTAGAAGTGGAAATGAATGTAGAAGAGAAAGTGGTGGAGTTCATTCGTAAAAATTCAAAGGCGACCATCAGTTCAGATGGTTTGATTGGGAATAAAATCATCGTCATTTATGGAGGCACTACCGATTATCCTCCGGTAGAAGAAGGAGATCGATTGGAAGCCATCATGCCATTGGATACCGATAAAATGATGGAGACTCTCCAAGTCAATAATCAAAATTTGGTTGACATCACCAATGATTTGAAGGTATTGACCAGCAAGATAGCCGCAGGAGAGGGGATTGTGGGTGCTGTAATGACGGATTCGGTCTTGGCAGTAAACTTCCGAACTATAGTGAGTAACCTGGAGCGTGCCTCTACCAATAGCAACAAAATGATTGCTGATTTGAATGCATTCACAGGGAAACTGAACCAAAAAGGAACTTTGATGAATGATTTGGTTACCGATACTTCCATTGTTCCTGATTTGAAGGCTACCATAGAAAGTCTTAAAGTGACTAGTGCAAATACCCAAGCCTTATCCAAGGAGTTTGCAGGCATTACCAACAAACTCAATTCCAAAGACAATTCCTTGGGAATACTCTTGAATGATCCTGAATTTGCTAAGTCCTTGAAAAAAACGATAGCAAATGCAGATTCGGCTTCTTTCAATTTGAACAAAGGGATGGAAGCACTCGAATACACATGGCCATTCAACAAGGGGTTCAAAAGAAAAGTAAAAGCAGAGGGGGGAAATTGATTCCCCTTACTGCAAGTTGAATTGACTCCGATTTCGATTTGTAGCCAAAGCTTCCCCAACCAACTTTACTAGGTAGACTCCTATCTTCAAAATCCAATTACAGTACTTTTAATTCACTTTTACAGCAATGCAAGCGATCAATCCTACCACCACTTCCGCATGGAGTAAGTTAATTGCCCTTTCACAAAAGCATCAAAATTTAAGCATCGCAGAACTTTTTAATCAAAAAGATAGATTTGAGCGCTACAGCCGTACGTTAGAAGATATTTTGGTTGACTTTTCCAAGAACCGCATTTCGGATGACGTTTTTGAGGCCCTAATCCAACTGGCTCAAGAAACTGCTTTGCCTAATGCCATTGAAAGCATGTTTACTGGACAGGCGATCAATCAAACCGAGAACCGCGCTGTGTTGCATACTGCCTTGCGCAACCGTTCCAATTCTCCGGTATATGTAGATGGGCAGGATGTGATGCCTGAAGTGAATCAGGTGCTCAGCCAAATGAAGGCTTTCGCTACACAAATTCACCAAGGAACCTGGTTGGGATACACCGGTAAGCCCATCACTGCACTTGTCAATATTGGGATAGGCGGCTCAGACCTTGGGCCAGTGATGGTTACCGAAGCCTTGAAGGCATACCAGCATCCAAAATTGAAATTGCATTTCGTCTCCAATGTGGACGGAACTCATATAGCCGAGACCTTAAAACAAGTTGATCCAGAGACTACGCTTTTCTTTATTGCCTCCAAAACCTTCACTACGCAAGAAACCATGACCAATGCGCATACCGCACGAACCTGGTTTTTGAAGCATGCTGGAGATGAAAAAGCGATAGCCAAGCACTTTGTAGCACTTTCGACCAATTCGGAATCGGTCCGTGCCTTTGGGATAGATCCTCAAAACATGTTTACTTTCTGGGATTGGGTAGGAGGCAGGTATTCCCTCTGGTCGGCAATTGGTCTTCCCATTGCCTGCGCCATAGGATTCGATCGTTTCGAAGAACTGCTCTCTGGCGCGCATGCCATGGATCTTCATTTTAGAAATGCCCCACTGAATCAAAACATACCTGTGATTCTTGCTTTAGTGGGAATTTGGAATACTAATTTCTTGGGTGCAAGTTCGGAAGCCATTCTCCCCTATGATCAATACCTCCATCGTTTTGCTGCCTATTTCCAGCAAGGCAATATGGAAAGCAATGGGAAATATGTAAGTCGAGATGGTAAAAAAGTTAACTATGCTACGGGTCCAATCATCTGGGGTGAGCCAGGTACCAATGGTCAGCATGCCTTTTACCAATTGATTCACCAGGGGACGCATCTAATCCCTTGTGATTTTATCGCTCCAGCCCGCTCCCACAATCCCATTGGGGATCATCATGTGAAGTTGCTATCCAACTTTTTTGCGCAAACCGAAGCACTCATGAAAGGAAAATCCCTTGCTGAAGTGGAAGCAGAAATGCGGAAGGCAGGAAAGTCTGAAGAAGAAATCCAACGTATTGCCCCCCATCGTGTATTTGAAGGCAATAGGCCTACCAATTCCATTTTGGTAAAGCAAATTACGCCTTACACCCTCGGGCAATTGATTGCACTGTACGAACATAAGATTGCGACGCAGGGAATGATTTGGAATATATTTAGTTTTGATCAGTGGGGAGTAGAACTTGGAAAGGTGCTTGCCAATGGCATTTTGCCCGAACTATCTGGTGATGCCAGAGTAGAATCGCATGACAGTTCTACGAATGGATTAATCAATGCTTTTAAAGCGATGCGCTAATACTCAATTTGTTTTCCGTTTTTGGAACCAATAATCCTTGAAGTAAAGCACTACTTCAGGGATTTTTTGTTTTGAGTTTTCCGGCTTGTTCAAGGATAAATTTGGAGAAACTGAAATGAAATAATTTTTTTCAAACAATAATCAATTTCAGTTAGTTACACTTCAAACACCCAGTCTATGAAAGAACTCCTTGAATTAAAAAAGACGAATGGTAATGGAAAAAGTGAGAAGAAGAACTTATTCCAAGACCCTAAACTTTTGGTCAAAGATGCCATTTTTGTTCGTCACGAGGGGAGTTTGGTGAAGGTGAAGTTTGATGACATCCTTTGGCTTAAAGGAGATGGGAATTATACCACCTTGATTACCAAAAAGGAAGTATTCTCAGTACGCAATATTTTGAAGGATTTTGAATCGGTGCTTCCTACTAACCAGTTTTTACGAATTCACAAAAGTTTCATCGTACAGGTTTCAGAAATCCTTTCCATAACTACCAAGGAGGTAAAAGTAGGAACTGATTTGGTACCTATCGGTCGTACCTTTTACCACCAACTTCTTAGTGGAATCAAGAAATTAGGAAGTTTAGGAGATTAAATCCATAACAAACTGCTATCCCCATAACTCAAGAAGCGGTAATTGGAATCCAATGCTTCTTGATAGATTTTTTTCCAATCCTTCCCCACAAGCGCAGCAATTAATAGCACGAGCGTAGAACCGGGTTGGTGAAAGTTGGTGATCAACCCATCTACCAGTTTGAATTTATATCCCGGAAATATAAAAATCGAAGTAGTGCCAAATAAGGTATCCGTACCGCTTCGTTCCATTTCATTTTTAATCGCTTCTAGCACCTCTCTTCGAGTTGGAAGGGAGGCTCTGCTTACATAGGGAGCCAATTTTTCGATTTCAAATCGATTGCCTTGATTTTCAATCAATTGCACCCCGTACCAATACATACTTTCTAGCGTCCTCACAGAAGTAGTGCCTACGGCCACTATTTTTCCAGAATGGTGGAGCAGTTTTTCAATGGTCTCCCGCTTGATTTCCATCTGCTCACTGTGCATGGGGTGTTCTTCCACAGCCTGAACTTTGATGGGCTGGAAGGTGCCGGCACTCACATGCAGTGTCAAGGCAGCCTCTTGGATTCCCTTTGTTCGTAAATCAGCAAACACCTCATCCGTAAAATGAAGACCCGCAGTAGGTGCTGCTACTGCTCCCTCTTTTTCCGAATAGACCGTTTGGTAACGAGACTTATCAGTTTCTTCAGCCTGTCGATTCAAATAAGGAGGGAGGGGCGTCTCTCCACAGGCTTCGACCAGGTCGACAAAAGCGATTTCTGAATCATTCCAGGAGAATTCCACCTGCATCAATTCCTTGTTTACGAGTCGCGCGGTAAGGATAACCTCCTGTTTATCAGTCGTTATTATCCCTTGCAGCGTTTCGTCTTCTTTCCATTTTTTAAGGTTACCAACCAGCGTTTCCCAGATCACAGGCTTTTTGGAAGTCATGATCTCTGACATCACCCGTGATGGGGCTATAGGCTGCAGCAAAAAAACCTCTATCCGCGCACCGGTTTGCCGTTGAAATATCAATCGCGCAGGAATCACCTTGGTATTGTTGTAAACCAATAGGCTATCTGCATCCAAAAGACTGGGTAGGTCAAAAAAATGATGGTGCTGGATTGTTCCTTTTCTATATTCCAAAAGTTGGGAACTATCCCGCTTTTCTAAGGGGAATTTAGCAATTCGATCTTCAGGTAAAGTATATTCGTAGTCTTTAAGATCAATACTCGGTATTTCCATTATTCAGGGCAATTGGTCGGCAAATATAGTCAACTCGTTTAACCCTTTTTACCTTCTTTTGGTTACACTTTCATGAGTTTAGCTGCGAGTCTTGAATTTTCTTACCTAAAGCGAACGCTCCTATTTCGATTTGAGGCGGGTACTTCGCGTGGGGTAATGCATACGCGTGATGTATTTTGGATCAAAGTCCACCATAAAGGGGATTTAAACCAAATAGGATGGGGTGAAGCAGCACCTTTGGCGGGACTGAGCCCAGATTTTGGGCCTGATTTTGAGACACAGTTAAGTAGGATTTTAAAGGACGCAAGCGCAAGGTCTTGGGAATTGGAAGAGGAAAGCGTTCTTCAACAAGTTAAAAATTTGGTGCCTTTTTCCCTTCCATCCATTCGATTTGGATTAGAAACAGGCCTTCTTGATTTGACAAATGGCGGAAGGAAACGCATTCTTGCCAATGCATTTTTTGATCAGGGTACCCCCATTCCGATCAACGGACTGATTTGGATGGGAACGAAAGAATTTATGCTGCAGCAGATCCATCAAAAATTAGAGGAAGGATTTTCCTGCCTGAAAATGAAAATTGGGGCCATTGACTTTGAGCAGGAATTGGAATTGCTACAGTTCATTCGTCAACAAAAAAATGCAAACGAACTCACCTTGCGGGTAGATGCCAATGGTGCTTTCCCGGCACATGAAGCACTTTCTAAACTGGAGCAATTGCAGGCCTTTGAGCTGCATAGCATCGAGCAACCCATCCGAGTGGGACAGTGGGAGGCGATGCGGGAACTAGCCCAGCACAGTCCAGTCCCCATTGCGTTGGACGAGGAATTAATTGGCCGATCCAACAAAGAGGAGGTGTTGGATTTCATTCAACCACAATACATCATCTTGAAGCCCACTTTATTGGGGGGGATTTTAGAAACTAAGGAATGGATTCAGTTGGCTGAAGAAATGGATATTGGCTGGTGGACGACTTCAGCATTAGAAAGTTCCATTGGTCTCAATGCCATCTCCCAACTTACTTCTACTTACCTCCCTAGTCTACCACAAGGCTTGGGTACGGGTAAACTTTATCACAATAACCTAGCCTCTCCCTTGATTGTGCAATCTGGAGAAATTCAGTACGAGCAGGAGGGAACTTGGGAAACACCAAGTTGATCCCCATTGGAATTCAAGGGAGTGCTATTTTCCCTTGGATGGATTCGCAGCATCAGCTTTTATAGGCTTCTACTTCCTATTCTAGCACTTTTCTGACAATTTTTCGCTTCAGGACATCTACGCAAAGCCAAGAGAAAAATGCGGCAAGGACGCCAACCACTGCTCCAAAAAACACATCCAAAGGATAGTGAACCCCTAGGTATATTCGAGTATAACTCACCAGCAGGGCATAGAGAAAAAGCCAAGCGATGGCCTTTTTCTTTTTACCTAATTTGAGGGTCAAGAAGGTGGCCAAACCGAAGGTATTGGCTGCATGTGAGGAGACAAAACCATACAATCCCCCACATCTTCCATAAAGGTGTAGCATTCCATCCCAGCGAGGATCATGGCAGGGGCGAAGTCGCTCAAAATAGGGTTTCATCAAGCCTGAAGTCACTTGGTCCGAAAGAAGGATAGTGAGCATGACTCCTCCTAGGATCCAAGCCGTATTTTTTGGATCAATCCGGTAGATCTGGTAGAGGAGTAAAACGTACAAGGGAATCCAAGAAATCGTCTGTGTAAGTTGCAGGACGATCGGATCCAAGGCCGATGAATGAAAGGAATTCAACCAAAGAAAGGCCGCTTCATCCCAGTTTTTGATGGCTTCGATCATGGGGTGTAAGTAAGCCAATCGATTTCTTTTTTCAGGTGTGCCTGTGTAAATGCTTCTGGACTCCCAGGCTGAGGTTCATACTGGTAGGTCCATTCTGCTTGTGGGGGCATGCTCATTAGGATGCTTTCCGTACGTCCATTGGTGTCCAAGCCGAATTTGGTGCCTGCATCCCAGACCAAATTGAATTCCACGTAGCGCCCACGGCGCAGCCCTTGCCAGGCTTTTTGTTCGGGACCGAAAGGAAGTCCGGAATTCTTTTTCATGAAGTAGGTATAAACCTCTGGAAAAAGCCTGCTCAAGGCAAGGCTAAAGTCCAAGATAGCCTGAAAATGGGTGTCCGAACTAGCACTCAATCGATCGTAAAATATTCCTCCAATACCTCGGGTCTCTTGACGGTGTTTGATGTAAAAATAGTCATCTGCCCAATTCTTAAATTTGGGGTAATAATTGGAATCAAAGTTATCGCAGGTTTCCTTTAAGCGTCCATGAAAGTAAGCGGCATCCTCTGGGACGATGTAATGAGGCGTAAGATCGATTCCCCCGCCGAACCAATGCGTTCCGTCTTCCATTTCGAAGTATCGGATATTCATGTGAATGATGGGTACCCTAGGATTGAAAGGATGCAGTACAATGGATACGCCCGTAGCAAAGAAATTCCCAGACTCTAGGTTAAGTTTGTCGGCAATCTTTTGGGGTGTAGGCCCATGTACCGCCGAAAAAGCCACTCCTCCTTTTTCGATGATGGCTCCATTTTGAAAAATACGAGTTTCCCCTCCGCCACCTTCTGCTCGTGTCCAGGCATCTACTTTGAATGTTCCCTTTCCATCACCGGCTTCCAACTCTTTGCAAATGTATTCCTGCATTTGCTTGTAGATCAGGGCAATTTCTTCTTTTGATTTTCTAGGCATAGGCTGCTTGGATTTAGAAGGGATATCCAATTCCAAAATTAAAAACGGTTTGCCCTTTTTCGCCAAAGGGTCTATTGAATCGAATGTTGTCAAGTACCCATCTTTCCCCCTCCATACGTGCAGGGTCAAGCGCCTTGGTAGCCAGGTCAAGTCGGATGACCAAAAAGTCGAAGTCCATTCGTAAACCTACCCCAGTACCGATAGCAATCTCCTTGTAAAAGCGATCGTATCGAAAATCTGCTCCAGGTCGGGCTTCGTCTCTTCCAATCATCCAGGAGTTACCCGCATCCAGGAAAACAGCCATGTCGAAATAACTGAATAACTTTCTTCGGTACTCCAACATGCTTTCTAGAATCATTTCCGCAGGTTGCTCATTGGTATAATCATAGATACCCCCTGCACCCGTCAATGGGGTAGAACTTCCAGGCCCAAGTCTTCGGGCTTGCCAAGCACGGATACTGGTACCACCTCCTGCAAAGAAATATTTCTCATAGGGTAAGATCCCCACGCTGACTCCATAAGGTCTTGCCATCCCGAAGTTGAGTCGGTAGGCGAGGGTTTGTTTTTTGCTGATGGGATAATACCGTCTGAAATCAATCTGACCTTTCAGCCATTGAAAATTCGCATAGTTAATATCTGGGGAATCGTTTCTTCGGACATTCGTGAAATTGAGTGTAGTACCCCCACTTTCTGCAAATAATCGCAAAAGAGAGGCTTTTCGCATGGAGAAATCCCCATAGCGATTGAAGTTGATCAGAGTTTGTCCTGAGAAACTGCTGATCAAAGAGGGGAGGAATGACCAAATGAGGTTGTTTCCATCCGTTTGCAAGTTTTCAAGGATACCCAGGAATTCGTCTTGAATGTAGGGTGTACGGATGTAACTGATATCCGCCGCATTGATGGTAAAGGATTGTCGATTGTTGCGCGTGGCCCAGGTATAGCCTAACTGGCCATTGATCGCATTTCGTTTGTATTCAGGTCGATTGGTACTCAAATACCCAAATTGCACGCGTGTATTCGGATTGTATTTCCCGAATTGCTGCAGTGTTTTGGGAGCAAAGGGAATTAAGAATCTAGGGAAAATTACGGATAGCGAGGTGTTGACCTCACTACTTTGGTATACGCCTTGGCCTGTGGCAGATGCGACTCCCTCTAGACCTGCTCGAAAATTGAGTTCCAGAAGTTCTCCTGCTCGGAAGAAATTACGATTTCGTAAAGCCGTACTGAAGAAAGGCCCAGGAAGTTGTTCGGTGATGGTCATCCCCAACTGATTGGTCAATTGGTATTTCTGGTTGGGCTGCGTGAAAATTTGCGCAGTCAAGGAGGTTCCTAGCGTATCAAAGGTGATGTTGACAAAACGGAAAAGGTCCAAACTATTGATCAGTCGCTGTGTTTCCAGTGCCTCGGTTCGGCTGTAAGGCTTTCCTTTTTGCATTTGGATTCGGGAAGCCAGGATTTTCGCTGAATACCTGTCGCGATAAAAAGAAAAATCAATCCCTTGGTACTGGGTTTGAATTTGCCGATCGGCAAATTCATCGGTAGGAGGATTGATTCGTAATCGGATGGTGTCCAAGGTATACACTTGGTGACTCTCCGTAAACGTAGGCTTTTGGATTACTTGTTCCAGTCGTATGGACTTCGCCGCAGTGTCCTGGTAAGCAATGTAATTGACATAAGACTTGGAAAACATGTAGTAGCCCTTGTTTTTCAAGAGTTCTTCCAGACGGTTTCGCTCCGCAGTAATGTTGTCTTGGTTGTAAATCTGTCCCTGCTTTAGAAAGGAGTTGGATGAAAAATCTGAAATCAGACTCTGAATGGCAGGATTATCCGTCCGCGTAAATACGGAATCTAGGAGGTAGGCCTCTTTTTCATCGATCTGGTAAGAGACCACCGCTTTTTTATTTTTGAGGGCCACCTTGAAGTTGACGTCTGCATCAAAAAATCCATGATTGATCAAGTAGCCTTTCATGTTTTTTCTAGACTTTTCAACTAGGCTGCTGTCCAATAATACAACAGGATTTCCTGTGCGCATCAGGGTATTTCCGAACTCTAGTTTGTTGTCTAGGCTTTCAAGGCGAAGCTTTAGTTTTTCTTCCTTTTGCTTGTAATTCAACTCATTGCCTACGGAATCCTTAGTGGATTGTAGCGCGATTAGTTGTTCGCTAGTTACCTTACGTTTGGAGGCTACCTTGCTGCTATCGTAGAATTGATTCCCAAATCTATAGAGCATGACGCCCATGGAAGTGCCTAAAAATCGAGTATTGGGTTCCTGCTCCAACAGTTGCGTAAGTGCATCGGCATCTGCTTGCTTGACTCCGACCAACTCATTGTCATAGACCACATAGGTTCCTTCTTCCAAATTTCTGGTCAAAGAGCAGCCTAGGCAAAACCAGAGTAGATTGATAAAAAGTATATATTTGAAAGATTTCAAGTTCGAATTGGAGGAGGAATGCTAAGCAAAAATACGGTTAAGTTTATAAAATCCTTACATCAAAAGAAATACCGCACGGAGTCGGGTAAATTCTTTGTGGAAGGTGAGAAAAGTGTGATCGAAGTTCTTCAATCCGATTTTATGCTGGATTTACTTTTGGTCACTCAGGAGTTTGCAAGCAAATATGCACAACTAGTGGATGGGGCTGGAGTGGAAGTGCTCCAGGTAACGCCAAATCAATTGGAGCAGGTAGGGCAGTACCAAAGCAACGATGCTGCTTTGGCTGTAGTCCAAATGAAGCCAAATGAAGCCTTTGTTCCTGGAAAAGAGGAACTTATTTTAGCCTTGGATGAGGTGCGTGATCCGGGAAACCTGGGAACCATCATCCGTATAGCGGATTGGTATGGTATTCGGAAATTGATCTTTTCCCCCCATACCGCTGACTTTTACAACCCTAAGGTGATTCAATCCTCCATGGGTTCCTTTACACGGGTACAATTCTACTATGGGGAATTGGCTGAGGCGTTTCAAAATTGGAATTTACCCGTGTACGGCGCTTTTTTAGAAGGAGCATCTATTCATCAACTCGCAGATCCGAAACCTGGAGTGCTTCTGTTGGGAAATGAATCCCAAGGAATTTCAAAAGAAATGGAAAAATGGGTCAGCAGTAAGGTAACCATTCCCAGTTTTGGTGGAGCAGAATCTTTGAATGTCGCCATCGCCACGGCCATTTTCTGCGATAATTTCAAACGACTGCTGAGTAAATGAAAACCAAACTGGCTTCACTTTTGTCTCGAGTAGGCCTCAACGGGTTTTTACTGGGAATTTTAGCGGCCATTGGAATGGCGGCCCTCTTGCCAGAGTTCGGCTCTTCGGAATCAACCATACCTTGGAAGCCATTTATTCAGACGGGCATCGCCTTGCTCTTCTTTTTTTATGGGCTGAAGTTAGATCCTAACCAACTTCGTACAGGATTGAGCAATTGGAAACTCCATGCCTTGATTCAATTGACTACTTTTCTGGGGTTTCCCCTGCTCGTGATTGGACTGGTTTCTTTTTTTCCTGGATTGGATCCCAGTTTTGCTTTGGGAATAAGTTACCTAGGTGCTTTGCCTTCTACGGTCAGTGCCTCGGTGGTCTTGGTGTCCATTGCGGGTGGAAATGTAGCTGCAGCAATCTTTAATGCCAGTATTTCCAGTTTGTTCGGGGTGGTGCTGACTCCGCTGTGGATGCGTTTGGCAGGAGGGGAGGTAGCGGGTGAACTGGATCTTTGGGCTTCCATCCTAGATTTATCCTTCAAAGTGGTCCTTCCTGTTCTTTTGGGATTGCTCTTGCATCGGTCTTTATTTCCCAGGATTAAGCCCTATTTGAACCGGTTGAAATACCTGGATCAAACCGTGATTCTTTCCATTGTATTTACCACTTTTTCGGAGTCCTTTTCACAAAAATTGTTTGCTTCCTTTTCCTGGTTGAGTTTGGGTGGATTAGCGCTGTTTATGCTGTGCGTCCTATTACTTGTCTTTGGTATCCTATTTATTTTGGTTCGATTGCTTTCCTTTTCTCGGGAGGATCAAATTGCTGCACTTTTTTGCGGATCGACGAAGTCCTTAGTACATGGGGTAGCCATGGGGAAAGTATTGTTTCCAAGTTCGGCGATCTTGGGACTTGTCTTGCTTCCTGTGATGCTGTACCACTTACAGCAATTGATTTTGGGAAGTATTTTGGCCAAATACTTTGAAAAAAAGAAGCCCTGAAATTACTTCAGGGCTGCGTGAGATTTAGAGGTATTTCCCGGATAGTTCAGTGACCAATTCGATGTACGCAGTGCTTGCGTCTTCTTTGGATTTCCCTTTCAACATTAGCCAAGCATTGTATTTGGCTGCTGCTTTAAAATCAAATCCTCCAGGCCGTTCTTCTTCATTGTCCCCCTCTGTGGCTTGCTTGTACAATCCGTACAAACGAAGTAGTTCTTCGTTGGAGGGGCGTGAAGTGAATTTTTGGGTGAAGGCTACTGCTTCCTCAAGTGTTGCAGGTTTCATGGTTTTAGAAAGTCTTAGGGTACAATTTCTATTCTGGAAAAAAACAGCGCCTTTAATTTCTATCCTGTCAAAATGAATGGGAAAAGAAATAAAAGGCGCTGTTTTATGTTGTCAAAGTGTTGACTTATCGCTTAAGCATGGCTACGTAATCTCGTTCGATTGCACCAGTGTATACCTGACGCGGTCTTCCGATAGGTTCGCCTTTTTCGGTCATTTCTTTCCACTGTGCGATCCAGCCTGGGAGACGACCCAAGGCAAACATGACCGTAAACATGTCGGTAGGGATACCCAAGGCACGGTAGATGATGCCAGAATAGAAGTCCACATTAGGATACAATTTTTTGTCCACAAAGTACGGATCATTCAAGGCTGCAAATTCAAGTTCCTTCGCGATATCAAGGATTGGATCCTTCACGCCAAGTTTGGTCAATACGTCGTCTGCTGCTTTTTTGATGATTTTTGCTCTAGGGTCAAAGTTTTTGTACACGCGGTGTCCAAAGCCCATCAATCGGAAGGGATCGTTTTTGTCTTTGGCTTTGTCCAAGTATTTCTTGGTATTTCCACCATCTGCTTTGATGGCTTCAAGCATTTCTATTACAGATTGGTTGGCACCACCATGAAGTGGTCCCCATAACGCATTGATTCCTGCAGAGATGGATGCATAAATAGGTCCTTGAGAGGAACCTACCATCCGTACGGTAGAGGTGGAGCAGTTTTGCTCGTGGTCTGCGTGAAGAATTAAGAGTGCATCCAAGGCTTTGGCCACTACTGGGTCTACTTCGTAGCGCTCAGCAGGTAGCGCAAACATCATTTTCAAGAAGTTGGAACAGTAATCCAAAGAGTTGTCTGGATAGTTAACTGGGTGTCCCATCTTGTTTTTGTAAGCCCAAGCCGCAAAAGTTGGCATTTTAGCCAATAAGCGAATCATGCTCAAATTAACCTCTTCAGGAGTGCTGTTTGGGTTCAATGAATCTGGATAAAATGCAGATAATGAACAGATTAATGAGGAAAGCACGCCCATAGGGTGCGCATTGGAAGGGAAGCCATCTAAAATCTTTTTGATGTCCTCATGCACCAAAGTGTGGTAAGTGATCTGCTTGGTGAAATCATCAAATTGTGCTTGCGTAGGAAGTTCTCCATAGATAAGGAGGTAAGCCACTTCCATGAAACTAGATTTTTCTGCAAGATCCTCGATCCGGTATCCTCTGTATCTCAATATGCCCTCTTCCCCATCTAGAAATGTGATTGAACTGGTCGTAGAACCTGTGTTTTTGAACCCGGAATCAAGGGTGATCAGACCGGTATCACTTCTAAGTTTTGCAATGTCAATCGCAGGCTCGTTTTCAGTACCTACGATAACAGGAAATTCAAATTCTTGTCCTTTGTAGAACAGTTTGGCAGAATCAGACATGATGGATTTGTTTGTGGCTTATTTTGGATTTAAACTCTAAAATCGGCCTTAAGTTACTAAAATCGGCCATTTTTTAAATAAATTATTCTAATGGTATGCTTATTCTTGGGGCAATCAAATTTGGTACTTCTAAACTATTGATAACCAATAGGTTTTGGAATCGAAATTCAATAAACCCCTTTTATGGATTGTATAACCCTATTTTGTAAGTAAACAAAAAAGTCCCGAAGGACTTTTCTTACTCGCAAAAATGTTCAAATACTTCCACCAAATGCTCACCAATCATTTTAGCATTTCTTCCTTCGATATGGTGTCTTTCGATAAAGTGAACAAGTTCACCATCCTTAAATAAGGCCATGGCAGGAGAGGAAGGAGGGTAAGGCAAAACCAATTCACGGACTTTAGCGACAGCATCGCGGTCATTGCCTGCAAATACGGTAGCCAAGGTGGTCGGCTTTTTACTCGCCAGTTCCAGTGCCATCCGTACTCCAGGTCTTGCTGCACCAGCAGCGCAACCGCAAACGGAGTTGACTACCACGAAGGTAGTTCCTTTATGATTTGGACCGAGGTGAGCCGCAACTTGTTCTGCTGTACGAAATTCTTCGAATCCAACGGCAGACAATTCAGTGCGCATGGGGGCAATTAATTCTTCAGGATACATAGTTCTGCGTGTTTATTTTTCGTTTTAAAGAAATCCTAATTCTAGTTTGGCCACTTCAGACATCATGTCTTGGGTGTAAGGCGGTTCAAAGGTAACCTCTACTTCCACATGATTGATGCCTTGAATCTGTTGTATTTTCTCCTTCACCTCCGAAGGAATAAATTCTGCCGAAGGGCAATTGGGTGAGGTAAGCGTCATCAATACAAAGACATTGTTGACTGGATATACGCTAATCTCATAAATCAATCCAAGTTCATACACATCCACTGGGATTTCGGGGTCATAAACCAACTTGATAGCAGTGACCACCTTGTCCCGAAGGTTCTCAATTTGAATGCTATTTTCGGAGGATTCGTCGACGTTCATGTTAGGCGTTTTGCTTAGTTTGAAAGGCTAGGGCATAGCGCTTCATTTGATTCATCATGGCCGCCAATCCATTGGATCGTTGACTTCCTAGGATATTCCCCATTCCAATACGAGGGATAAAATCAAGGTTGGCCTCTAGAATTTCCTTTGGCCTCCGGTGATTCAATACCCGTATCAGTAAGGAAATCAGGCCTTTGGTAATGTCGGTATTGCTATCGGCTCGGTAATGTACCTTGCCTTCTTTTTCCTCTGCGACCAACCAAACTTTGGATTGGCATCCCTGGATGATGTATTCCTCCTTACGGAAGTCCTCCGGATAGGGTTCTAGATTTCCACCCAACTCCATGATGTAGAAGATGGTGGATTCTCGGTCTTCGCCCAAAATCTCGAATTCGGCTACGATTTCATTCTGTATGTCTGCGATCGTGCTCATTTATTCTT
>JACCDP010678953.1_pt1 | contig 37825 bp, 34 predicted proteins | sample 7445841 | NCBI WGS metagenome assembly JACCDP01 (sample SAMN15323441, study PRJNA562643) | freshwater metagenome | isolation source: river surface water | place: USA:Blue River Watershed | collected 2017-08-17 | reverse complement strand
GGGGCGCATGGTTTCGCAATGAAAAATATAAAAGAGTTTATTTCGGTTATTTCAAAAAAGCCCCCTTTATTACTCATGTGAAGTTTATCCTATTTCGTCTTAATGCTTTGCACATTCCTGAACCTGACCATATATTGATGACAACAAAGAATGTTGTTTATGTTTTTCATGAGATTGTAACAAGTAGCGATTATTTTGAAACCATAAAACCTTTCAGAGATGACATTCGACTGGCCATCCACCATTCTTTGCATTCAAGATTGCTGAGAGAACTTGATACATGTAAGCATCCAGCAATTGGTATTCATATCCGAAGAGGTGATTTTAAATTAGGCTCTACGCTAACTCCAGAATCATTTTTTATTTCATCTATTCTTGCTATTCGAAAAGTTGTTGGAATGGATTTACCCGTAGAGATCTTTACCGATGCTTTTCCCGAAGAAATTCCTTTCTTGTTGTCTTTGCCCTACGTGCATTTAACAAAACCCAAACCGGATATATTAGATCTTTTGTTATTGAGTCGATGTAAAATATGCATCTTGTCTATCGGGAGTACATTCAGTTTTTGGGGAGGCTTTTTATCAAATGGAATTTTGCTCAGACATCCAGATGAATGGCATCCACCTATTAGACCCAATGCGTTTAATGAATTTCATTATGAATCTAATTTTGATCCTTCCAAATCAATTGACCCGCGTTTATTAGACCAATTAAAAAAAATAGAATTTGAGGCAATAGCGTAAAATGTTTGATCATTTTTTATCTCATTTATGTCAAATGAATGAATGATTGCTATTTCGGTATATTTTAAAATTCCGACTAGCTTGTTTCTTGTTAAAAAGTCCAGATGAAAAACATTCTCATTGTAGCTCCTCAATTTCCTCCTTCAAACCTCGCAGCAGTTCATCGCACCAGGTTGTTTGCACAACATCTTCCTTCATTGGGTTGGAATCCAATAATTCTTACCGTACAGGAAGATTATTATGAGGAAGTCCTGGATTGGAAACTTCATAAACTATTGCCCAGCTATCTAAGGGTTGAAAAAGTTGCTGCATTTGCGATTACAAAACCTCGACTGATTGGTGATGTCGGATTGCGTGCGTATTTCCAATTGCGAAGGCGAGCACTTGAGTTGACCAGGTTAGAAAAAATCGAATTTATTTATATCCCCATCCCTTCCTTCTACATGGCACTGCTTGGGCCTTATCTTTTTAGAAAGACCGGCATCCCTTATGGTATCGATTATATTGATCCTTGGGTGCATTTTTTCCCTGGTTCTAATCAACTTTTTTCACGCCACTGGTTTAGTACTCAATTGGCAAAAATGTTAGAACCCGTTGCAGTCAAAAATGCATCATTGATCACAGGAGTAAGTGATGGTTATTTCCAACCTGTTCTGGAAAGAAACCCTCATTTGAAATTAAAAGTGGTTACTGCAGCCATGCCCTATGGAGGCGAGGAGACAGATCATGAATTTATTAGGAAGTTAACAAGCGACAAGAGAGATGGGATAGTCTTGCCTCCGAAAACAACCAATGCTTTTCAATTTGTATATGCTGGTGCCATGTTACCGAAAGCGTATAAACCACTGGAGGAAATCTTTAAGGCCCTGTCCAATAGTAACTCTTTTCAATTGCCTGAATTTCCCCTGACAATTACTTTTCACTTTATTGGTACGCTTGGCACCATCAAGCCCATTGCAGAGAAATTCAGTTTGTGGCAATCGGTTGTATTTGAGCATCCAGATCGCATTCCTTATCTGGATGTATTGAAAAACCTGGATGCTGCTGACGGTATATTCATTCTGGGCAGCACAGAACCGCATTATACTCCCTCCAAAGTATTCCAAGGGGTACTCTCCCAAAAACCAATATTGGCTGTCTTACACCAAGAATCATCTGCAGTGAAAGTTCTGCAAGCGTCAAAAGCAGGACAGTGTATTTTGATGAATGAAGAAGAAGATTTGGATACACTGGGTGAAAGGTTTATCTATCAAATGAAACAATTTTTAACATGGGCCAATACATTTGATCCATCTGCTGTTGATGCGAAAGCATTTGATCAGTATTCTGCAAAAACTGTAACCAAACAACTGGTGGAGTCGATAGAGAAAGCATTGACAAAAGGTAGTCATCAGAAAACAATCTAATCTTATCATACACTCCTTGAATACTTCAAAACCCAAGTCTCTGGTTGTCATCACTACTCATCCTATTCAGTACAACGCGCCGCTTTTTCATTATTTAGCAACATCCAAGTCTTTTCAAGTAAAAGTATTTTATACCTGGGGAAAAAATTCTATTCATGTTTATGATCCTGGCTTTGACAAAGAGCGTTCATGGGACATTGATCTGTTGACTGGCTATGATCATCTTTTTGTAAGAAATATTGCCAAAGATCCTGGCTCGCATCATTTTAAAGGGATCATCAATCCTGATTTGATACAACAGGTAGCATCGTATCATCCTGCTGCCATCATCGTATATGGCTGGAAACATGCCTCGCACTTGAAACTGATGCGTCATTTCAAGGGAAAAATCCCAATTTACTTTCGCGGTGATTCAACTTTGTTGGATGAGTCCAAAGGATTAAACCTCAAAAAGCTGGGGAGGCTATTTATCTTAAGGTGGATTTATAGAAATATTGATTGTGCATTAAGTCCGGGAACATCCTCTGATGCCTATTTCAAATGGGTGGGCCTCGGGCCAGAACAGATCATCAGGGTGCCTCATGCAGTTGACAACCAAAGGTTTCATGGTGTGACAGAGGAGGAAACTACTGGTTTTGAACTGAAAGCTGCAGCATGGAGAAAAGCGTTGGGGATACCTGATCACAAAAGAGCTTTTTTGTTTGCCGGTAAATTCGAACCCAAAAAAGATCCATTGATGCTCATCAGTGCCTTTAAAAAACTCTTACAGAAATACCCTGACATTCATCTTATCATGATAGGAGATGGCGTTCTCAAGCCTGAAATCGAAAAGGCATCGCTGATGGATATTGATGATTCTTTGACTGACAACCGGCCATCCATAACCATTCTGCCCTTTCAAAACCAGTCCCTCATGCCCATCGTATACCGCTTGGCAGATATTTATGTTCTTCCGTCCAAAGGTCCAGAGGAGACATGGGGATTGGGCATCAACGAAGCCATGGCCTGTGGCAAACCCGTTTTGGTGAGTGACAAATGCGGCGCTGCCAACGACCTGGTCGGAGACGGACAGAGTGGATTTGTCTTCAAGGCAGAAGATGAATCTGATTTGATCCAAAAAATGGAATATATGTTGCAAGGAGACTTAAAGGTGATGAGCAGAAACGCACAACAAAAGATCAAAGCTTTTGGCTATGAACCATTCTTAACTGCAATTGAAAATATTTTGGCTTGAGAATAGGCTATTTACATTTCTTGCTCCTAGGCTTTTTTACCCTCATTTCACCTGATCCCCTGCTCATGATCTTCGCAGGATTTACATTGTTTTTTGTGATGAGAATCATGTGGAGAGAGAATGAACCAAAACATCTTTTGGTCAACATGGTTCTTTATTGGTTGGTCATCGGAATTCTACTCCCTTTTGGTGCTTTATCCCAAAAACCATTGGAAGCATTTTCTAGATATGGTGGAGCCAATATGATACCAACCGCAACTTTATTGGGTATCATTGCGCTGTTGGTTATTGTAATGGGAATTCATTGGCCGATTCGAAAAATCCATGTTTACAAGGCGGATGTTCTTTTGAATATTTTAAAAAGGTATGATGGACAAAGAATTTTTCTATTCTATATCATTTATTCATTGATTGCTGCTTTTCTTTCAAAAGCCTTGCTTGGTTTTGCAGGTGGTCAAATGCTGATGGGATTTATCTATTTCAAATGGGCGCTCCTAACATTCTTGATCATACATACGCTGATCCTTCCTTCCAACACGAAATTTGTTATCATATTGATTTCTATAGAAGTTATATTGAGTTTTTCAGGGTTTTGGGCACAGTTCAAAGATTATATATTGGTCGCGATAGGTGCCTTTTTCACGATTTCCAGAAAGATCAGTTTTAAAGCTTTTGTTTACACAACAATTGTAGGGCTATTCTTATTTTCCTTTGCCGTGGTTTGGACCTATAGCAAAGGGGAGTACAGGCGTTATCTAACAGGTGGTGAACGTTCTCAAACCATAGTAGAGACAAGCAGTTTTGATAATATTGGCAAGCTATGGGAAATCGTATGGAACGATTTTTCTCCAGAAAAATTTGGCAACAGCTATCAGTTAGGTACTGAGGGACTCGTAAATCGGATATCTTATGTGGAATTCTTGGCGCTTAGTTTGAAGAATGTCCCCACATTTCTCCCGCATGAAGATGGTCAATTGCTAAAAGACGCATTGGAACATGTTTTCAAGCCGCGGATTTTGTTTCCAGACAAGAAAGCTATCTATGATTCAGATCTCACCTCAAAATACACGGGTGTAAGTTTTGCCAGCAAAGATGAGGGAACCTCTTTTTCATTGGGAAATGTTGCCGAGGCCTATGTAGACTTTGGATACATATTCATGTTTGTTCCGATTTTCTTTTACGGACTGATGTTGGGATACATGTATCGTACCCTATTGTTGAAGGGGTATAACATTGTATGGGGCCTTTGTTATTCCGCACCGATCTTTCAATTCGCCTGGAGCTTTCCTGTGCCCACTGCCAAATACTTTGGTTGGTCCATTACCTGGTTTGTTGGCTTTTATCTTATCAACCGATACTTGATTCAATATTTGGATGCATGGTTGTTGAAGAAGGAGTTTAGGGGCTAAATGATCGCCTCAGGTCCACTTTTTATTTAGGTCCAGCATTTTACTTAGAATAAATTTTCACTATCACCATCAACCTCATATACCGCAAACCCCTTCCGGGTTTTTTCAGCATAGAGAAAGTATTTGATGCAGTGGCAATAGAGGCATCAAAGTCCTGTAATGATCTCCGCATCAACAAAATCTATTTACCCTTCACCAGCCGAGGCATTCTGCACATATTTTTCAACCTGATCTACCTGAAGTGGAAAACCAGAAATGCTGAAGGTCTCTTTCACATTACCGGTGATGTGCACTATTCGGTCTTGGTATTACCTGCCCAACGGACCATTCTCACCATCCATGATTTGGTATTTCTTCATACCTACAGCGGACTCACCCAAAAGATCCTGAAATGGCTTTACCTGGACCTTCCGATCAGCAAAGCCTTACACATCACTACCATCTCCGAAAAGTCCAAGAAAGAAATCCTCGATCACTCCACTTGCGAGCCCAACAACATCACCATTATTCCCGATCCCATTGATCCACGCTTCACTTCTGTTCAAACCTCGTCACTCACCCCTTGTCTCTCGTCCCTTGACTTGCCCCCCTCTTCCTTCAATATTCTCTTCCTCGGCACCAAACCCAACAAGAATCTCGAGCGCAGCATACCAGCACTCTATCAATTGCCCGTTCACCTGCGCATCATCGGTGAACTGGAAACGCGACAAAAAAAAATGTTGCAGAAATTCAAGATCCATTACTCCAATGTATACAGTATCACAGAAGAAGCACTTCTCCAAGAATACAGCAATTCAGACCTGGTTTTGTTTCCCTCCACCTATGAAGGATTTGGGTTGCCGGTGCTTGAAGCCTTTGCAACCGGCAAGGCGGTAATCACCAGTGATATCTCCCCCATGAAAGCGGTAGCCGGCAATGCTGCCCTGCTGGTCAATCCCTACTCGATCGGAGCCATTCGCAAAGGGGTTCAGCAGTTGATAGGAGATCCTTCGCTCTGTGATCAACTATCCAAGGTGGGCCGACAAAGGGTCCTGGATTTTCTGCTAGTTCAGATTTTCGATCAATACAATAGCATTTGGAAAAAGATTGCATCGAATCCTGGCTAAATATTTATCAAACTAAATCTTCTCTATTCCAATTGGCATGTGCGGCATAACCGGTCTCTTGCATTTCCAAAAACTAACGGACGCTGAAAGCAGGGTAGGGAAGATGACGACTGCCCTTGCGCATCGCGGACCGGATGCAGAGGGTTTTTACCAAGACCCTTGCATCAGCCTGGGACACCGCCGTCTCTCCATTATCGATCTAAGCACTGCTGCCAATCAGCCTTTCCAAGACCCGGATGGGCAATATGTCCTGGTCTTCAACGGCGAGATTTACAATTATCAGGAAATAAAGCAAGCGCTGAAAGATTATCCCTTTCAAACCTCCAGTGATACCGAAGTACTGATGGCCGCATTCAAGCAATGGGGCATCGAATCTGTCAAAAAACTGAAAGGGATGTTTGCCTTCGCCCTCTGGGACAAAAGAGAAGAAGCGCTTTACCTGGTGCGCGATCGCATGGGGGTAAAACCCCTGGTATATTTTTTTGACAATGGAATACTGGCCTTTTCTTCAGAACGTCGTTCCCTGCTTGCCTCCGGATTGATCGCCAAGAAACTGAATCGATATGCAGTAGTGGATTTTTTAACGTATCAATCCTCCGGATATCCCGATACCATGGTGCAAGACATCCTTGAGCTAAAGGCCGGTACCTGGATGAAAATCGATCGCCACAAAGCGGTTCACCATTGTTATTGGAGGCTCGCTGATGTCAAGGCCAACCACGACATCAGCCGTGAGCAGGTGCAGGAAAAACTCTTTGAGCTCCTGAACCGATCTGTATCATCCAGGATGATGACAGATGTTCCATTGGGAGCCTTCCTCTCCGGTGGCATAGATTCTTCTGCTGTCGTGGCCCTCATGCAACTCCAAAGCCAGGATCGCATCAATACCTTCAACCTCTCTTTTACTGAAAAAGAATTTGATGAAGCCCCTTTCGCTGAAACCATTGTTCAAAGATTTGACACCCGGCATCGCAAGCATATTTTACAATCAGAGGAGTACTTATCCCAAATCACAGCGGCACTAGATGCAATGGACAGTCCGTCGATGGATGGCGTCAATACCTATGTGCTTTCCACCGCCATCCGACAATCCGGCATCAAAGTAGCCCTGACCGGTATTGGCGGCGATGAATTGTTTGTGGGCTATCCCGGCTTTTTTCAATACAAAAAAATGATGGCGAGCAAAAAAGGATGGATGCTTTCCCAATGGGGAAGAAAAGGGATGTCCATTTTCCTGAAAGCCAAGCGCGACAATCGCTCGCATCGGATGGCGGGAGTACTATCCGTGGACCAACTTTCCATTGATCAATTGTATCCCTCCCTGCGCACCGTCCTGTCAGATTTCCATCTTCACCAATACATCCGATTGGAAACAAACAGAAAGGGTTTGCAGAAAATGCTCCAAGAAGATCTGGGCAATGCAAACGGCTGGGGAGATTTTAGTACCTATAGCATGGCAGAATACCTCGGCTACACCCAAAAAACATTGTTGAAGGATGCTGATCAGATGAGCATGGCAGTAGGTTTGGAGATACGAGAACCTTTCTTCGATCACGAGCTGGTCGAATTTGTACTCTCCCTTCCGGATGAAATGAAATACCCGCATTATCCCAAGCAACTGTTGGTAGAAGCCTTGGATCCCCTAATACCCGATGAAATCGTTCACCGAAAGAAGCAAGGATTTGTATTGCCCTGGGAGCATTGGATGAAAAAAGAATTGCAGTCATTCTGCACTGCAGCGATCAACAACATCGCAGAAAGAGATTTCATCAACGGAGAAGCCCTTCAAAATCACTGGAAAAGATTTCAAATGGGTGATACAGCCATTCATTGGACAGAACCCTGGTTATTTGTAGTTCTTTCCAATTGGTTGAACAAACAAGGCGTCTCATGACCCATCAACCCTTATTCCTTCCCAAATGAAAATTCTCATCTTTACCGATTGGTTTGCTCCGGCCTACAAAGCAGGAGGTCCTGTTCGCTCGGTAGTCAACATGGTGAACCTGTTGAAACAAGATCATGTGGTTTATGTTTTTACCAAGGACCGGGATCTCAAGGATGCCGAGCCCTTTCAAAACATAGCACAAGATGAATGGATGAAAGCCGATGGATTCAGGATCTATCATTATGCTCCGGGTAAAATGACGCTTGCCAAAGTAAGGTCTGTCGTTCAAGAAATCCAACCCGATCGGATCTACCTGAACAGCATGTTCTCCAACATGTTCCTGCCCATGTGGGTGGCAGCTAAAAAAGGCAATGTGATCCTTTGTACAAGAGGCATGTTGCGCCAGTCGGCCCTCTCTGTAAAATGGTTGAGGAAGTTTCTTTACCTGAACCTCTTGAAATTATTGGGATTGGACAAACAACTAACCTTTCATGCTACCAGCAACCAGGAATCAAAAGATATTCGCAGGATTTTTCCCAAGGCAGACAAAATATCGGTAGCACCCAATCTTCCTGAGCCGGTTTTGAAAGAATTGCCGCATCAACAAAAAAAGGCCGGGGAGTTGCACATGATTTTTGTCGGCCGCATGCATCCCATCAAGAACCTGCTTTTTTTGTTGGAGGCCTTGCAAAGGGTCAAGGGCAATATCCACTTTGATATTGTGGCTACGCGTGAGGATGAAGAGTATTGGAAAAAATGCAAGAGGCTCATTTTTGGCATGCAAACCAAGATGAACATTGTGACCTATGCAGACCTGAAACACCAGAAGGTGCGATCCGTCTTGGAAAAGTCTCAACTCTTCGTACTGCCAACAGAAGGGGAGAATTTTGGGCATGCCATCTTTGAAGCACTGGCAGTGGGTTGTCCCATTCTCATCAGCGATCAAACTCCCTGGCGCGATTTATCAGAGAAAAAAGCAGGTATTGATCTTTCCCTTTCCAGAACCAAGTTTACAGAAGCCATGCAGTATTTCGTAGACATGGAAGATGCTGCCTGGCAAGCATACAGAAAGGGAGCATTGGCCCTAGCAGCAGATTATGTGAAGAACATGAATTCCTTCAATGCTTATCAGGATTTATTTGCCTTATCTGAAACCTAGTTGGCCATGAAAGTTAACCTGACCCATTACGATGCCCATAACAAAGCCTATGCCGCAAGCATCGGTGCTTCCAAGCTCAAACAATGGCTTTGGTTTTTTTGCAGTCCCTTGCTGGTTCGCAATCCCTTGATCCCCTTCAGCGGTTTTCGCAAATGGGTGTTGGCCTTGTTTGGAGCCAGCATAGGCATTGAAGCCAGGATTCGTCCGGGAGTCAAAATAAAGTTTCCCTGGAAGCTTAGACTGGGCGATCATGTTTGGCTTGGCGAAGATTGTTGGATCGATAACATCACAGATGTCACCATCGGCAGCCATGTATGTATTTCTCAGGGTGCCATGCTTTGTACAGGCAATCACAACTACCATTCATCCGGTTTTGAGCTGATATCGAAGTCCATCCTACTCGAAGATGGCGTTTGGATTGGTGCCAAAGCAATCGTTACTTCCGGTGTGAGAGCTTATTCCCACAGCATGCTCACCGCCGGATCTGTTGCTACGCGTGATATGCAAGCCTATGGTATCTACCAGGGCAATCCCGCAAATCATATAAAATCCCGAACAATCGATTCTTTACAATGAATCACGCTTGTCCCCCTTTTCCTGCTTCCTCATCCATAATATGACCCTCTCCATCATCACCGTCTCCTACAATGCAGCCAACACCATCCAGGATGCCTTGTCATCTGTTGCTGCACAGCTTTATCCGCAGATAGAACATATTGTGGTGGATGGTGGATCAATTGATGGAACAATGGATAGGGTGGATCTGTATCCGCATGTAGCAAAAAAAATTTCAGAGAAGGATGGGGGCATTTACCATGCCATGAACAAAGGTCTTGCCATGACAACAGGGGAGGTCATTGGTATCCTGAATGCGGATGATCAATATGCAGATTGCAACGTGATCCAACAAGTAATGAAAGTTTTTGAGAATCTGGATATTGAGGCAGTTTATGGCAACCTTGTTTTTGTAGATCCCACTGACAGCTCCAGGATCGTGCGCCGCTGGTATTCCTCTCCCCATCATCCCGAAGATTTTTATTTTGGATGGATGCCTCCCCATCCCACATTTTTCGTGCGAAAAAGCATCTATGAGAAATATGGTTGTTTCGATACGAGATTGAAATCTGCGGCTGATTATGAGCTCATGTTGCGATTTCTGCTCAAGCACCGCATCCGTTCACAGCATATCCCCTATACCCTCATTCACATGCGCAATGGAGGCAGGAGCACCGCATCCCTGCGAAACAGGCTCATGGCCAACAAAGAAGACCGTGAGGCATGGAAGATGAATGAACTAAAGCCTCATTTTTTTACACTAATTTTAAAGCCGTTACGCAAACTCAATCAATTTTTCTTCAATGGCTAAAGTTGCACTGGTTACCGGAGTAAATGGGCAAGACGGTGCCTATCTGACCGAATTGTTGCTGGACAAAGGATACATCGTTCATGGCATCAAAAGAAGGTCTTCGCTTTTCAATACCTCTCGCATAGATCATCTCTACCAAGATCCTCATGAGAAAGGCGTCAGGCTCACCCTGCATTACGGTGATCTCACAGATTCCACCAACCTGATCCGCATCATCCAGGAAACTCAGCCGGATGAGATCTACAACCTGGCAGCGATGAGCCATGTAAGAGTGAGCTTTGACACACCGGAGTACACGGCCAATGCCGATGGCGTCGGAACCTTGCGGATATTGGAGGCTGTTCGATTGCTGGGTCTAACCAAGAAGACAAAAATTTACCAGGCATCTACTTCTGAGTTGTACGGGTTGGTGCAGGAGGTTCCTCAAAAAGAAACCACGCCTTTCTATCCCCGTTCTCCTTACGGTGTTGCCAAACTCTATGCTTACTGGATCACTGTCAATTACCGCGAAGCCTACAACATGTATGCCGTCAATGGCATCCTCTTCAACCATGAAAGTCCCCTGCGTGGCGAAACCTTTGTCACGCGCAAGATCACGCGCGGCGTTGCCAAGATCGCACTCGGCATGCAAGACTGCATCTATCTTGGAAACCTCGATGCCAAAAGAGATTGGGGGCATGCAAAGGATTATGTAGAAGCCATGTGGCGAATACTGCAACAGGATAAGCCGGAAGATTATGTCATCGCCACAGGCATCACCACTCCTGTACGTGAATTTGTGCGCATGGCCTTCCGGGAAGTAGGGATGGAGATCGAATTCAAAGGAGAGGGTGAGAATGAAAAGGGTTATGTGGCTTCAGCCAGCAACCCTGAATTTTCCGTTGCTATCGGAAAAGAAGTGGTTGCCATCGATCCAAAATATTTCAGGCCCACTGAAGTAGATCTTCTGATAGGAGATCCTACCAAGGCCATGACAAAACTTGGATGGAAACCCCAATTTGATTTGCCCATGTTGGTGAAGGATATGGTCAGCAGTGACGTAGTATTGTTCAAGCAGGAAAAGCTGCTGAAGGATGCAGGATTTGCAGTGAATCATTCATATGAATAAACTTGAAATGGACAAATCCTCCAAAATATACATTGCCGGTCACCGAGGGATGGTTGGCTCTGCCATCCACCGAAAACTTTTGTCTGAGGGGTACCATCATATCATTACCCGTACCTCCAAAGAATTGGACCTGCGTGTACAGGAGCCGGTAAATGAATTTTTTGAAACCGAAAGGCCGGAATATGTTTTTCTCGCTGCAGCAAAAGTGGGAGGCATCTTGGCCAACAATACCCTGCGTGCTGATTTCATTTATGAAAACCTCATGGTGCAAAACAATGTGATTCATTCAGCCTATGCCACAGGCGTGAAGAAATTATTGTTTCTTGGCTCCTCTTGTATCTATCCAAAATTGGCGCCTCAACCCCTGAAAGAAGAATACCTGCTGACGGGTCCCTTGGAACCTACAAACGAACCTTATGCCATCGCCAAGATAGCGGGTATCAAAATGTGCGATGCTTATCGTGCCCAGTATGGTTGCAACTTCATTTCAGTGATGCCTACCAATCTGTATGGTCCGAACGACAATTATGATCTCGAGCATGCACATGTGCTTCCCAGTTTTATCCGAAAATTTCACGAAGCAAAAATGAACAATGCACCTGAAGTGGTAATCTGGGGAACCGGTACACCCAGGCGGGAGTTTCTCCATGCAGACGACCTGGCGGATGCCTGTGTGTTTCTCATGAATACCTACAATGAAGCGGGATTGGTGAACATCGGGATGGGTGAGGACCTAAGCATCACAGCATTGGCCATGATGATCAAGGAAGTAGTAGGGTACCATGGAAATATTGTCTATGATGCAAGCAAGCCGGACGGAACACCCAGAAAATTGTTAGACGTTAGCAAACTGGCAAACCTTGGCTGGCGTTATTCTATTGGACTTAGGGAGGGACTGGAAAAAGTATACCAGGACTATCTTCAATCCTTGAAAGGATAATTGGATGTTCTCATTTTTTAAAAAAACACCTCTCCCGAACTTTCCCTTTCATGCGCTGACATCCGATCTTCATTCGCATATCTTGCCAGGCATCGATGATGGCTCGCCAGATCCGGAAACTTCCATTGCTTTGATCAAGGGCATGCAGGAATTGGGCTTCCAAGAATTTACCGGAACACCCCATGTCATGGAAGACCTGTACCGAAACAGTACAGAAAGCATCCTGCAAGCGCATCATTTGCTCCAGCAACACATCCAGGCGGAAGGCTTGTCAATGGAAGTGAGGCCCGCTGCCGAATACCTTGTCGACGGGAACTTTGAACAATTGTTGCAAGACAGAACCCCACTGCTGACGATCAAAGATAACTGGGTATTGTTTGAAATCTCATTCATCCAGCCTCCCCGACAACTCAAACCCATCATTTTTGAATTGCAGTTGCAGGGATACCAACCGGTTCTGGCACATCCGGAACGATACGGATATTATCATGAAAGAAAAACAGCCCTGGAAGAGCTGCATCACCTCGGATGTTATTTTCAGTCTAATCTGCTCTCCTTTTCTGGTTATTACGGAGTTGCCGCTCAGCAAGCGGCTGAATTTCTTGCGGAAAAAGGACTTACTTCTATTTTGGGAACCGACCTTCACCATCAAAGGCACCTCGAAGCGCTTCGCAAGTTGAAGCTGACAAAAGGCTTGAAAAAGGTCTTGGCTAAAGGGAATTGATCCCTTTGTTCATTCTTTCCCGTTAAAATCCCTTAATTCATCAACAGTTTAATCTTTTGATTTTCAAATTGAACAATTTGACACAAATGGAGTTACATTTGCTACCCAGGTGATTGTTTCACTGATGTTTCCGGATTCTGCTCCTTTTTGAACATTGTCCCTAAAACCGTGTTATAAGACTAATGAACGCATTCACCATCAAAGACCTAGAGAATCTAACGGGCATTAAGGCCCACACAATCCGCATTTGGGAACAGCGTTATCATTTTCTGAAGCCCCAACGTACCGATACCAATATCCGTTATTACAACAATGAGGAGCTGAAAAAGATCCTTAACATCGCTCTCCTCAACAAGTACGGTTTCAAGATCTCTCATATTGATCGAATGACGGAGCAGGATATGAAAGAAAAGATCCTGAACATCAACAATATTCAGGCCCAGCAAGAGCGGATTGTGAATTCGATGATCCAGGCTATGGTTGACATGGACCTGGAAAGTTTTGAAGCCAGTATTGAGGATTATATCCGCATGAAGGGAATCGAAAAAACAATCCACCAGATCATTTTTCCTTTCATGGAACGCATTGGTGTGTTGTGGATCACGGGCCATATCAATCCTGCACAGGAACATTTGGTTTCCAATATCATTCGCCAGAAAATGATCGTAGGAACAGAAGTAGTCAACCCTATGTTCCAATTGAAGAAAACAGCCTTGTTGTTCCTTCCTGAAGGGGAGTTTCATGAACTAGGACTCCTCTTTGTACAATACCTGCTCCGCAGCAGGGGATTGAGAGTACTGTACCTGGGAGCCAACGTACCGTTGGAAGATGTGGAATATGTTGTGAAGCATAAAAAGCCTGATTTCGTCTATACCCACCTGACCTCTGTTTCCAGTGCTTTTAATTTCGATAAGTTCATCCACCAGTCGCTCAAGCGTTTTACCACAGTTCCCCTGATTGTATCCGGTCGCCTCGCTGCCAGTTACGAGAAGAAGATTCCCTCACAGATCCATTTCAAACGCTCTCTGCAGGAGGTAACCGAGTTCATTACCGAACTTGTTTGATCCCAGTTAACTGATCCTCAGGCCTTTATATTTGTTTAATTTATTCATTTGAAAAAATAAACAAAATTTGTTGGCAGTCTCCGGTTTTTGTTTAAATTTGAATTCTATTTATTTAAACAAAAAGCCATGTCTACTCAAGAATTCAACCAACTGTTGCTCGGTAATGCAGAATACCTAAGGCCCTTCGCAGTTACATTGACCAAGGACCATGAGTCGGCCAAGGACCTGATACAGGAAACCATGTTCAGGGCGCTCTCCAACAAAGAAAAATACAGTGTAGGAACCAATATCAAGGCTTGGCTCTACACGATCATGCGCAATATTTTCATCAATAACTATCGCCGCAAATCCAAGCAGAATACCATTTTCGATAACAGTCCCAATGAATTCCTGCTGGACCATAACCAGTCAGCGGTAGTAAATAGTGCTGAGACTTCTATGCGCATGAAAGACATTCAAAATGCCATTCATGAGTTGCCCAGTATCTTCAAACAACCCTTTCTCTTGTATTTCGAAGGATACAAATATCATGAGATCGCTGATATGCTGAACGAACCCCTGGGAACCATCAAAAGTCGCATTCACTTTGCAAGACGCTTGTTGAAGAATGAGATAAACAAGTTTTAACGTACCTTCCCCCTGTGTCAAAAAAAGCAGTAGTCATTGGCAGCGGATTTGCCGGTCTTTCCGCATCAACCTTTCTTGCCCGTAATGGCTGGCAGGTTGACGTTTATGAAAAACACGACCAGCCGGGTGGCCGTTGTCGTCATTTCAAAAAAGATGGCTTCAGTTTCGACATGGGTCCGAGCTGGTACTGGATGCCAGATGTTTTCGAACGCTATTTTGCCCAGTTCGGAAAAAAAGTATCCGACTATTATGAACTGATCCGATTGGATCCTTCTTACCGTATTTATTGGGAAGAGGGACAAATGGATGTTCCCGCCAGCTATGCTGAGATGAAGAATCTCTTTGATCGGCTGGAACCAGGGGCCGGCGAGAAGCTGGACACCTTCATGCAGGAAGCGGAATACAAATACAGGGTAGGGGTCAACAAGTTGGTGTTCAAACCCGGGCAATCATGGCTGGAGTTCCTTGACCAGGAGCTGATAGCAGGACTTTTCCGCTTGGACGTTTTCAACAACATCAAATCCCATATCGCTAAATATTTCAAGCATCCCCATCTTCGCCAAATGATGGAGTTCCCTGTCCTCTTCCTGGGAGCACTCCCCGAAAATACACCTGCCCTATACAGCCTCATGAACTATGCCGATGTGAAACTGGGTACCTGGTTTCCCAAAGGAGGCATGTACAAGATCGTGGAAGGCATGCACCAGTTGGCAGTTGAGCAAGGGGTACGTTTTCATTTCAATGCCAATGTGAGCAGCATCCAAATTGACAATGGGAAGGCCATTGGCATTACCATCAATGGCTCAACAGCAACCATTGCTGCAGATGCCGTGGTAGGAGCAGCCGATTATCATTTCATCGAAACAAAATTGTTGCCTTTCGAATACCAAAGTTATACTGCCCAATACTGGGAGAAACGCGTGATGGCTCCCGGATGCCTGATCTACTATGTGGGCATCAACACCCGCATTCCCGATCTGCAACATCATTCCCTGTTTTTTGATGTCCCTTTTGAAAAACACGCTGCAGAGATTTATACCCATCCGGCATGGCCCGAAAAGCCACTTTTCTACCTGAGTGCCACGTCTGTCACCGATCCTAGCCAGGCTCCGGAAGGATCAGAAAATCTTTTCTTCCTGATCCCGATCGCAGCAGGATTGGATGGGGATGATGAAAAAGTAAGGGAACATTATTTCGACATCCTGAGTGAGCGGTTGAAAGATCGGACCGGTGTAGACATTCGCAACCATGTGGTTTACAAGCGTGCCTACAGCTACACGGATTTTGTGGATGATTACAATGCCTTCAAAGGAAATGCCTACGGACTGGCCAATACCCTCCTGCAGACCGCCATCCTCAAGCCTTCCTGCAAAAGCAAGAAAGTGAAGAATCTCTATTACACAGGACAACTCACAGTGCCGGGACCGGGTGTACCCCCGAGCCTGATCAGCGGGGAAGTGGTGGCAGGAGTAGTGAACAAAATAAATAATGGATCGTTTTAACCAATTCAATATCCAACCATGATCGATCTCTTTCACAAAGTTTCTCACGAATGCAGCCGCATCACTACTGAGCGCTACAGTACCTCGTTCAGCAGTGCCATCAAGCTGTTGCACAGCGATCTCAGGGGGCCGATATACGATATCTATGGATTGGTAAGGTTTGCTGATGAGATCGTGGATACTTTTCATGAGCACGACAAAGCAACACTGCTGGCGGATTTCAAAAGACAGACATACGAAGCGATCGAAAAGGGAATCAGCCTGAACCCCATCTTGCAAAGTTTCCAACGCACGGTCAATCGCTACAACATTGACCTTCAGCTCATAGAAGCTTTTTTCAAGAGCATGGAGTTCGACCTCGACAAATCAAAATACGATGCATCCGGATATGCTGAATACATCTATGGAAGTGCTGAAGTGGTGGGACTAATGTGTCTCTATGTTTTCCTGAATGGAGATCAGACTGAATACGAAAAACTAAAACCCAGTGCACAGGCTTTGGGTGCTGCTTTCCAGAAGGTCAATTTTCTCCGCGATGTAAAAGCAGATTACCAGCAACTCAACAGGGTTTATTTTCCGGGTGTAGACTTCAATTCCTTTACACCGGAAATGAAGCAGGCCATCGAAGATGATATCCAGCATGATTTCAACAATGCCTATGCGGGCATCGTCCAGTTGCCGCTCAAAGCAAGATTTGGTGTATACCTTGCTTATAAATATTATCTCAGTCTGTTCAAGAAGATAAAGGCTGTTCAACCCCAGCGTATCCTGGAAGAGCGCATCCGCATACCTGATTACCAAAAAGTATGGGTAGCAGCAAAAGTGGTGATCCGCACACAGCTGAACATCCTCTGATTCAGCTTATTTCCAGATCTCTTCCATCACCCTTCCCCTCACATTCAGGTCTCCAAAAGTATTCTTGGCTTCCGGATGTACACGATTTGCGTGTAGTACAAAAACAATTCCCTTCTCTGGATCTGCCCAGGCACAGGTACCTGTAAAACCGGTATGTCCAAAAGCCTTGTCGGACAAGGCCAATGCAGGATAGGGCTGTTTGCGGGTGGCATTGTCTTTCTCCGGCTTGTCAAATCCTAATCCCCTTCTGCTGATCTTGCTTTGGTAAGCAGTGAACAGATCTACTGTTGAAGTTTTGAAAAACCTTTTTCCGTTCAGCTCTCCGTTGTTCATGACCAATTGCATCAGGATCGCAATTTCATAGGCATTGCTGAACAGTCCAGCATGTCCTGATACACCGCCAAACATCGCTGCACCAGGATCGTGTACATAACCCCTGACCAATCGTTCCCTGAAATATGGATCTTGTTCTGTGGGGGCGATGGTTTTTTTGTTGATATAGGCAGTGGGATTGAAGCCGGTACTCCTGAATCCCAGCGGTCTGTAGAAATGATTCCATGCATATTGATCCAGGCTTTGTCCGCTTACCGCTTTCACGATCTCACCCATGAAAATAAAATCGTTGTCGCTGTAGATATAATTTTTTCGGTTGTCCACTGTGGAGGTAAGGATCCTGCTGATCATGGTATCTCTCCAATCAGTTCTCATGTAAAGCGAATCATCCACCTTGATACCGAATCGCCCACTTTCTTTTTTGCTGAAATATCCCGGCAATGCCTTCATGGTAATACTGTCGGCGATCTCTTTGTAAAAAGGGATCCATGCTTTGAGCCCAGCTTCATGCAATAAGATATCCCAGATCACCAGCTTTTCCTTGTTGGTTCCCTTTACCCAGGGCAAATAATCTCCCAGGGTTTTATTGAGTTCGATCTTTCCTTCATCGTACAGTTTCATGACAGACAAAGTAGTGGCACAGATTTTGGTTACCGATGCCATGTCCCATACCGTTTCCTGGCTTACTTTTTCCAGGCTGTTGTAGCTCAGGTTGCCATAGGTTTTCTCCAATACTAGCTTTCCATCTTTCAATACCAGCAAAGCCGCGCCAGGCATGGCTTTGCGGTTGATGGCATCGTTGATGACAGCGTCAATGCCTGGAATTTTTGATTGAAAATCATCTGATGCAAAACGTTTGCTGGCATTGGCCGCAGTGTTTTTTGGGGTGGTTACTCTGTTCGTTAGAACGACTTCTCCTTTTCCTGCAGGCAAGGCTTCGCAGATGGTCACGGGAAGTTGTCCCTCTGGTGATATTTCACCCGCCAGCATGCGAGCACCGGTTTCCTGTGTGATGGGGTCGTCATCATACCCGATGATGATATTTTTCAATCCACAAAAACTCTTGGCGGCATAGGGATTTCCAAAGATGAAGAGGTTGGAGGCATGGTTGTTGCCGATGCGGTTGATCAGTTCCACGCTGGCTGCACTCATGTTGAAATTGTTGGCAGGATAGCGGGGCAGCTCATGAATGGCCATCATCACCTGGTCATATCCTTTGATGATGCTGTAGAGGCTGTCGGCCTGTTGTGCCGTCATGCCATGATCAAACATGAAAATATCCGCATTGTATTGTCGGCGCATGGCCAGTGCAAAGGAAGTGTTCCTGTTTTTTGCCACATCCAGCAAAGCGATCTTGGCTCCTGCCTTCTCCCAGTTTCCATCACCCATCACCCCTGTGATCGGAAAACTTTTTTTATCGTCATGCTTTGCGAGTGTGATCGCCTTCTCGGCCACTTCTTTTTTCAATGCATCGCTTTCGGCATTCAATCTTTCGCTAAGCCTCTCTAAAGAAACAGGCTTCCATTTTGTAAGTCCACTTTCGTATTTGGCCATCAAAATTTTTCGTGCATGCGCTTCAATGTCTTGCCAGCTGATGCGGTTGGCTGCTATCGCTTCTTTCACTTTGTTGATCACGGTTTCCACATCGCCGGGGAGACAAAGCATGTCATTGCCCGCTATCAGTGATTCTACGCCGGCACCGCCATTGGGGAAGGACTCTGCAACCCCTTTCATCTCCAGCGCATCGGTGAAGGTCAGTCCCTTGAATCCCATTTCATCCCGCAGCAATCCTGTTACAATCTTCGGTGAAATGGAAGATGCCCTGTTGGCATTGCTGTCGATCACAGGAATGAAAAGATGTCCCACCATGGCACTGCCTACCCCGGCATCAAACAATCTTCTGAAGGGATAGAGTTCCAGGTTGTTAAGTTGTTCCCGGCTTTTGCTGATCACGGGCATGGAAAGGTGGGAGTCTACATCCACATCCCCATGACCCGGAAAATGTTTCGCACTGCCCATGATGCCACCGGACTTCATGCCGAGCATGTATTGTACCGCCATGGTAGCCACTTTTTCTTTGTTCTCGCCAAAGGAACGATCGTTGATGACCGGATTGTTCGGATTGTTGTTGACATCCGCAACCGGTGCAAAATTTATTTGCAATCCCAATTGTTTGCATTGCGCTGCCACCCATTGTCCGTATCGGAAAGCAATGCTGCTATCACGCAAGGCGCCCAGCATCATCATCTTGGGCAAGGGCACCACACTGTCCAGTCGCATGCCCACTCCGGTTTCTCCATCGATGGCCATCAGGATCGGGGTCTTGGCCATGGCCTGGAATTTGTTGATCAGGGCTGCCTGTTTGACAGGAGCTCCCTGAAAAAGGCAGATGCCACCAATATTGAACTTTTGAATATCGCGTTCTACTGTAGTATCATAAAAACTCACGATGCGGGTGCGAAGATCAATGGAGGAAAGCCTGACCATGATCAATTGAGCGATCTTTTCTTCGGGTGTCAACGACTTCAAAACACTGTCGGCCCACACGCTGGCTTGCTGCGCATGTGATTGAACCAGGAGCAAGGTGAGCAACAAGGAAAGCATTGATTTTCTAAGGATCATAATCGGAAAATTGTTAATTTCGTAAGTTACTCAATTCATATAATATTCCCGTGAACATCATCCATCATCTTCCGCCCAACATAGCCAACCAGATTGCGGCCGGGGAGGTCATACAGCGTCCGGCCAGTGCCGTGAAAGAGCTGTTGGAGAATGCGGTGGATGCGGGGGCAACCGACATTCAATTGGTAGTGGTGGATGCGGGGAAATCACTCTTGCAGGTGATCGACAACGGCAGGGGCATGAGTGAGGTGGATGCTAGGAATTGTTTCGGACGGCATGCCACTTCCAAAATCAAAGCCATCGATGATCTTTTTCATATCCGTACCATGGGTTTCCGGGGAGAGGCGTTGGCATCGGTAGCGGCTGTCTCGCAGGTTCTGCTGCGCACCAAAAGGGAAGAGGATGAACTGGGCACTGAAGTTGAGATAGAGAACAGCCATGTATTGCGGCAGGATCCTTGTCAGTCGTCCACCGGTACATCCATCAGCATGAAAAACCTGTTTTTCAATGTACCGGCCCGAAGAAATTTTTTGAAGGCCGATGCAGTGGAGATGAAGCATATCACGGAAGAGTTCATGCGGGTCGCGCTTTCTTTCCCGCAGGTATATTTCTCGCTCCATTCCAATGGTAAGGAATTGTTTCACCTGGATGCAGGTACCCTCAAGCAGCGCATCGTGCAGCTCATGGGCAGTAGCTATGCCAGCAAGTTGGTGCAGGTGAATGAGAAGACGGACTACCTCACCATCAATGGTTTCATCGGCAAACCGGAAACCGCCAAGAAAACACGGGGGGATCAGTTTCTCTTTGTCAACAACCGCTTCATCCGCAACCCTTATCTCAACCATGCGGTGGTCAGTGCTTTTGAAGAAATGATTCCTTCCGGATGCTTTCCTTTTTTTGTGCTGTTCCTAGACATGGATCCTTCGCAGGTGGATGTCAATGTTCATCCTACCAAGCAGGAGATCAAGTTCACGGATGAAAAGATTGTCTATGCTTTTGTCCGCTCTGCTATCCGCCATGCTTTGGCGCAGTTCAGTGTAGCCCCCTCCATGGACTTTGGTTTGGATGCCTCCATTCAGCAACTGGATGCTGTTGCGAAGCCTTTTACAGCGGACAAACAACAAGAAGCAACAGCTGGTAGTTTGTACAAAAGTTTTGTCGATCGCCATCAGGCGCACCGCATCGAAACGGGAAGCAATCTTCGGAATTGGAAAGATTTTTTTGATCCTACCGGTTCCTCTTCTACCTCCGGTTCGAGTGAAGTGGGAGGCAGTTTCAACTTTGCGGAGCCTGCCATGCAATCCGCGCAGCCCACTACTTCCGCTTCGGTTTACAAGCCATCCTCCTTTGCACAACCTTTGCCCGGTGCTATTGTCTTCCAGCAGAACCTAACCTATATCGTGACGTCTTCTGATCATTCGGTTTTGATCTATCATCAGCAGTTGCTGCACCAGCAGGTTTTGTTTGAAAAATTCAAGGCTACCTGGGAAGGGAAAGCCATTCCGGTGCAACAGAGCATGTTTCCGCAGGCCATTCAGTTGAGTCCTGCTGATGCCCAATTGCTTCAGGGCATTCTTCCCGATCTCTTGCAGATGGGCTATCCACTGGAACCCTTTGGCAGCAATGCTTTTCTCTTGCAGGGAAGTCCGGCTGATCATGTTTCTGAAAATGATGCCGCCGTCATTGAAATGATCCTGGAAGATGTCAAAGATATTGGCTCAACGCTGCACCGATCCTACAAGGAGCGCATGGCCAAAACACTTGCGAGAAAGCATGCGATCAAGGCAGGCAAGACATTAACGGTAGAAGAGATGCGGGATCTGCTGGAGCGGATTTCCTGTTGTGAAAATCCTGTCATGCACTTTGATGGGAAGCCTTTGCTGGTGGAGGTGAAGGGAAGTTTTCTCAGCGATGCCTTTCAGGTTTGAGGGCAGTTACTGTCAGCATTTTTTAAATGATCGCTTCAATTATCAAAGCTTTTCTAAAAAAGCTTCCATTCTTTTTCTGATGACGGCCGGTATGCCATGATGGTTGTTGACCATGATAGAGAAAGTATACCATTTGCCTTTTTTGGAAAGCACATAGCCACTCAAGCAAAGTACACCACTCAGAGAGCCAGTTTTGGCATAGATAAATTCATCTTTTCTTGATTGGTATGCCCGGAGGGTTCCGGTTCCGTTCTTGGGGAAGATGGTTTTGATCCTTTCCCAGGATTGTTCTTCACGAAGTTTGTTCAATACATGCAACATGTCAGCGGGGCTGAACTGGTTGTATCGGCTTAGTCCACTGCCATCTACCCAACGGGGCTGTTGGGGAAGCCCGGATAGGTCTCTTTTCAATACCTCTGCAATGATCGCATCTTCATCCATCTTCTTCAAAACTTGCTGGCTGACCATCTGCAGGCACATGTCTGCATAAAAATTATCACTCCTGTGCATCATGATCTTCAGGAGGCTGTCGGTCGGTTGAGAATAGACAATTTCTGTTTTGATTCCTTTGGCCGCCTTCAGGGTTTGTTCGTCGGCCAGTCGGATCTCCTTGCCCAGGCTGTCTTTCAACAGGCGGAGTCCTGTTTGAATACCTTGTGTGATGAAGGGAACAGAGACAGTAGCTGATTTTTCCTTTCCTTCGAAAAGGGTGAAAGCATTCCTGTATTGATCGCGCTCGATCCTCAGGCTATTGCCGGATTTGCCAAAATTCACTGGCCATTCCACTTCCGGGATGGAGTACACAAAAAGATCGACTGTATCGTTCGGGTTGGTTGGGTTTTCTTTTGTTGATTTTTCCTGGTACCAGTGGATGAGGTTGCCATAAACCGGGAAGGCACTGCGCTCCGTCATATAGTCTTCACTGTAATCATTCCAGCTCCAACCATCTCCCAGCGCAGCGCTCTGCCAGTTCTCTGCATGGATGTAAATGGGTTTGTTGATGCTGCGCAATTTTTCAAAGAAGGGATGGGTGGTGAAATCGGGGTGAAGAAAACTCGGATCACCGGTGGGTGTGATCAGGATGGCGGTATCAAGATCGGTGAGGATGGCTGCCGGAAGCTTGGTAGGCAGGTATTTCATGGCGGTATAGCAGCTGTAGATCTTGGTATTGCTGGCAGGAGTGAAACGTTTGTCGGATTGATATCCGTACAGTAGTTTTCCGGTTTCATTGTCTTGCACTGCAATGCCCACATGGGCTTCCACCAGACTTGAATCTTTGATCAGCAGCTGTTGTGCCTGTTTGTGGATCTTTTGCTGCATTGAACAGGAGGCCAGCAATACAATTGAAAAGAGTAAAACGCAGGTTCTCATTTTCTGATAAATTTAATTTTTGCATCCTTGGCACTCGCTCCAGGTCCCTGGTCCCTCGTCCCCCATCCCTTACTCTCAGGACCTCTCCTGTAAGCGCAGCCATCTTTCCGGTATCTCATTTTCACCAGCCTGGTGAAAGTCGTTGTACGAGCAGGGAACATATTGCCCGTCTGGCATCTTCATCCACCATCTTCCGGTTTTCTGGCTTTTGAGGAAAGTGGTTTCAACCGTTGCAAAAGCCACATGGCATTCAATGAACATCTCTCGGTCGTTCAGTGATGCTTCATTTCTTCCTACCACCACTCCATCAATATAATACCAGAGCATTTGTGATACTTGCTTGGCCAGGTTGTTGAAGGGGTCGTGTGCTTGCTGGTAACCAAAAATGCCCAATGTTTTCAGTTTGGGATTCATGCCGGCAAAACGGGTGAGGGTGCAGGCTTCTTCTCCGTTGAAGCCATTGGGACTGCTTCCTTCCCAAAACGTGGCGGAGCCCAAGGCCGCCAGGTCGAATAGCATCATGTCGCTGCTGCGGATGCCGGGTTCCACTTCGTCGATATTTTCCTTCACCTTGCCCAATCGGTAACAATCGAAACGAAGTTTGTCCATTGTTTCGAGCATGTGAGGATGCACATAATAACTTTGAAAGCCAATATGGTTGTAATGCCGGATGAAGTTGGGTTCACCGGTAAGCAGTTCCATCAGGAAGTTTTTGGATTTGACAGGATTGTCAATCGACAGATCGATATAGGCATCAACCCCCGTTACATCAATGATCTTTTCCTGTGCGCGGTATACTTCATACAAGGCGAGGGCAAGATCATGCGAGCCACCCAGGAGGATAAAATGTTTTCCTGCCTTGATCACCTCTTCTGCCACTGCTTTGATGGCGGCATAGGTATCATTGAGACTGGCTCCGCATTGGATGTTGCCGAGATCCGCTATTTGGATATGCTTGTGCCAGGCAAACAAGGCGTAAAATTCTTTTCGGATATTGTCGATCCCTGCCTTTGAACTGGGGTCTCCATCTCCCCTCAATTCATCGCATCCGGCAATGACGATGTCAACATCACTGATGTCAGGCATTTGCTCTTGATGGAGACGGATGGTCCTGCCCATTTGTCCCTCTCTCATCTCCAGATCACCGGTGATCATGGCCAGGTTAACAGGTTCAAGAAAGTCGGAAAGGCTATCGAGGGACATTCAGTAAAGTTTTGGCAAACCTAATCAAACTCACTTGAAAATCCTTGGTGTGAGCCAAAAATCCAATGCTGTCCGGAAGGGGAACTCTGTTTTGATTTGTTATCTTCGCAACATGGAAGATTTGCTCAAACAGATCAGCAGTTACAGCGAAGAGATCAATTCGTTTTCTGCCGCTGATGCCGATGCATTGGAACAGTTCAGGATTCGTTTTCTGGGAGTGAAGGGAATCGTGAAAGCGATCATGGGGGAAATGAAAAATGTTCCGGTGGAAGAGAAAAAGTCATTCGGACAAACCCTGAATGCATTCAAGTTGCTCGCCGAATCCAAGTTCAATGAAGAAAAAGAAAGGATCGATGCGATGGGCGGAACTGCTGCTGAAGGAATCGACATTACGCTTCCTGGCACACCCATGCGCACTGGTAGCAGACATCCGGTGACTTTGATGCGAAACAGGATCGTAGAAATTTTTGAGCGTCTTTCTTTTACGGTGGCCGAGGGACCTGAGATTGAGGACGACTGGCACAACTTTACTGCCTTGAACCTGGATGAGAACCATCCGGCGCGTGACATGCAGGATACCTTTTATTTATCGACCGACCCTGCGATCTTGTTGCGTACACATACGAGCAATGTGCAGATCAGGGAGATGGAAAAACAAAAACTCCCCATCCGTATTGTTTGCCCCGGTCGTGTTTACCGCAATGAAACCATCAGTGCCCGCTCCCATTGTTTCTTCCACCAGGTGGAAGGGTTGTACATCGATGAGAATGTTTCCTTTGCTGACCTGAAGCAGACCTTGTATTTTTTTGTACAGGAGATGTTTGGTGAAGATGTGAAGGTGCGGTTCCGCCCCAGTTATTTCCCCTTCACCGAACCCAGTGCAGAGATGGACATCAGTTGCATGCTATGCAAGGGCGATGGATGTGCGGTATGCAAGCGCACCGGATGGCTGGAGATCCTCGGTTGTGGCATGGTCCACCCTAATGTTTTGAAGAATTGCGGCATTGATCCAGAGAAATATACCGGCTTTGCTTTTGGCATGGGTGTGGAGAGACCCGCCTTGCTGAAATATGGAATTACGGATATCCGTTTGTTCAGTGAAAATGATGTTCGATTCCTGCAACAGTTCAGTGGCGTATAGGAATCGGAACAGCTCTCATTGTAACTCTCATCACCTCTCTTCAAAATAGAAACCTCCTCATGCCCACCCTTATCACCGGTTCTTCTGGCCTCTTGGGTACCTATCTGATCCGCGAACTGTTGAAGCGGGGGGAAGCGATTACAGCCCTCTATCGTTCCGGTATCCCGTCTTTTTTGGAGGAAGCAGAAAAGTCAAAAGTGAATTGGGTGAAGGGAGATATTGGGGATGTTCTCTTGCTGGAGGAACTCATGCAGGAGTGCAAGCAGGTGTATCATTGTGCGGGATTGGTGTCTTTCAATCCTTCCCGAAAACAGGAATTGTTCAAGATCAATGTAGAAGGAACGGCCAACGTGGTGAACGCGGCATTGTCTGCCAATATCCAGAAGCTGGTGCATGTCAGCTCCGTGGCTGCGATTGGAAGAAAAAGAAACAACCAGACGGTTCATGAAGGCCTGAAGTGGGACGAGAATGCCAATCCCTCTTATTATGGCAAAACCAAGTACCTGGGGGAACTGGAAGTATGGAGAGGGATAGCAGAGGGGCTCGATGCGGTGATGGTGAATCCGGTGATCATTTTAGGGTATGGTGACTGGAGCCACGGTTCATCCGCCACATTCAGGAATGCCTACAATGAGTTTCCCTGGTATACCGAAGGGGTCAGTGGTTTTGTGGATGCGGATGATGTGGCCAAGGCGATGGTGATGTTGATGGACAGTGATGTTTCAGCAGAACGATTTATTCTCTCGGCAGAGAACCTCCCTTACAGGACCATCTTTACGGAAATGGCAATGGCATTCGGGAAGAAACCGCCCCATCGGAAGGTCAGTCCCTGGATGGCCGAACTGGTCTGGAGGATAGAAAGATGGAAAAGTTTTTTCACCGGGGAAGATCCACTGCTCACCAAAGAAACAGCAGAGACAGCCAGACAGGTGGTGCAGTTTGACAACAGTAAAATATTGAAAGCCCTTCCTGAATTTTCTTTCAAGTCCGTCAGCGATACGATCCAGGAATGTTGTGAAAAATACAAGACAATCATCCCTCAACCCTAGTTCCAGTCTTCCACCGGTTTAAAAAAGAGGTGGACAAGCTTATCTCTTGCTGTTTACTTTCTCCCAGATCTCAGGGATTCTTTTGATCCAGGCCAACTCTTTCATTTTTTTACGAGCTTCATCAGCGGTATAACCAAAATAGGTTTTGCCTCCTTCCAGGTTGGTGGATACACCGCTTTGTCCTAGCACCACGGCATTCTTACCAATGGTCAGTGTTTTGCTAACGCCTACTTGTCCCCATAAGATCACACCATCTTCCACTTTGGTGGCGCCGGCAATAGCAACTTGTGCAGCGAATAAACAGTTCTTCCCCACAACAACATCATGACCGATGTGCACGAGGTTGTCAAGTTTGCTTCCTCTTCCGATCATGGTATCATGTGTCACACCACGGTCGATAGTACAACCTGCTCCAATCTCCACATCGTCGCCAATGATGACCCTTCCGCAGCTGCTCATTTTTTTATACCATACTTCCCTGTCTTTTTTACTGTTGTAGTAAAAGGCATCCGAACCGATGACCGAACCGGGTTGAATGATCACATTGTTCCCGATGATGCAATGTTCACGAATGGTGACATTGGGATGAATCATACAGTTGTTTCCAATCGAAACATGATGACCTATGAAAACATTGGGGGCGATATAGGTGCCTTCTCCGATAAGTGAAGAAGGATCGACGGAAACAGTTGCAGGAACAAAAGGATTGAAATGAGAAACGATTTTCAGATAGGCTTCAAACGGTTCTGCCACTACGAGCAAAGCCTTTCCTGGCGGGCATTCTACGGCTTTGTTGATGATGATGAAACTGGCTGCTGATTGTAAACAGGTGTCATAATATTTAGGATGATCCACGAAAACAAGATCGCCGTTTTCCACGCGATGGATTTCATTGATGCCACTTGCAAATGCTTCAGTCTCGCCGATCAGTTCAGCATTGATGTGTGATGCGATCCACTTGATTTGAACAGGTGATGGAAATTTCATGATGCTTGTTTCCAACAAAGATACTGTGATGTTCACCCCTTAGTAATTAACATATCCAAAAAAAATGTGCATAAAATAGTTGTGGAAAAATTTTATGATGATAAAATATCTGTTTAATATTGTGAAGGGAATTTATTCCCGGTACTTATTAACCCATCTATATATCAGCGCCCCGTGTCAACGGGGCGCTGTTTTTTTTGATACATTGCAGTAAATCTATTTTCACATGCTACAATCCATGACAGGTTACGGAAGGGCAGAGTGCACCATCAACGACAAGGTTTTTGTTGTGGAGCTAAGATCCTTGAATGGCAAACAGTTTGAGTTGTTGCTCAAAATACCTTCCCTGCTGAAACCCTATGAATTTGAAATCAGAAATCAATTGTCGGATGAATTGGTCCGAGGCAGTGTGGAGTGCAATGTGACGATGAAACAAAATGGTGCCACCAGGCCTTCTTCAGTTAACCTAGAACTGGCTGCATCCTACTACAAACAATTGAAATCACTGGCCGATCAACTGGAAGCAGACGATAGCCAATTGCTATCATCCATACTTCGTCTCCCTGAAGTGGTGGCTAGCAGCACTGATCAGTTGGCAGCTGCAGAATGGGAGGGATTCAGCAAAGCACTCAAGGAAGCCATCATCATGATCAACCGGCACCGTGAAGATGAAGGGGCGGTTTTGGAACAGGATCTTTTGTTGCGCATCGCCAACATTGAAACATTACAGAAAAAAGTCATTGAGCTGGAGCCAAGAAGAAAGCAAAGGATCAGGGAGGGCATTGAAAAATTACTCGAAGAGAAAGTAGGCAAGGATCAGGTGGACCGCAACCGCTTTGAGCAGGAACTCATTTATTATATAGAAAAGATCGATCTGACCGAAGAGCAGGTCAGGCTAACCAATCACTGCCATTATTTCAAAACGCTTTTAGCAGAGCAGGAAACATCCAAAGGAAGAAAACTATCTTTTCTGCTGCAGGAGATTGGCAGGGAGATCAACACCACCGGCTCCAAGGCATACGACTCCGATATCCAGAAATCCGTAGTGGAAATGAAGGATGAACTTGAAAAAGCAAAGGAGCAGGTATTGAACGCCCTTTGAGTTGGGTTGCCTAACTTTGCAGCATGTTGTTTAAAAAGATCATTGGTGCATTCCTTGTCTCCTGTCTATTTTCTTGTCAGGATACCGGACTATATGAAAAAGTGGTTTTCCTTCCAGAACACCAATGGACCAGTCAGAACAATCCTTCCTTTCATTTTCAGATAAGCGATACAGCATCCTTTTACCAGGTATATTTTCTGATGCGTCATGCCGATGCTTACGAATACAACAATGTCTGGATCAAAATCAGCAGCAAACTTCCGGGAGATACAATATCAAGGGACCAGCGATTTGAAATCCCACTGGCCAATGCAAAAGGATGGCTCGGTTCCGGAATGGATGATATTTTTGATCACAGGGTCCTGCTCTATAAAAATCCGGTGAAGTTTGGGAAGCCCGGTACTTATGATATCACGATCCGCCAAGACATGCGGGTCAATCCGTTGGAGTATGTCCACAATGTGGGCCTTCGCCTGGAAAAAGTCAAATGAGATGAAGAAGTTGCTGGACAGGATCCCATTCAAATTCATCAATCTAATTTATTGGTTGTTGTTGTCTTACCTGGTGGCAGCCCTCGGCTGGTGGTACATTGAACTCGATCAGCAAAATGATCTCATGCTGGCATTCCAGCAGCAGCAGGTGATCAAAGAGTATGGCAAGGATCCACTGCGGTTAGAACAGGTAAAGGAGGCACATCAGAGAAATGCAAAGCAATACATAGGAGAGGGACTTACCTTTCTGGTCCTCACCCTGGCAGGAGCTTTTTTCGTATACAATGCAGTGAGGAGACAAATAAGGCTGCACCAGCAACAAAAGAATTTCATGATGGCGGTCACCCATGAATTGAAAACACCCATCGCCGTTACCAAACTAAGCTTGGAAACGTTGAAAAGACACCAGCTGGATCCCGAAAAGCAAACCAAAATTCTCGGAGATGCGATCAATGAAACGGAAAGACTGGACAGTCTTTGCAACAATATCCTCCTGAGTTCACAGTTGGAATCCGGGGGATATCAGTTCACGTTGCAGGAATTCGATGCGGGTAAAATGCTTGCTGCTGCTGTAAAGGCATTTGCTTCCCGTTTCCCACAGCGAACATTTGAGATGCAGGTGCCCGAAAATATTTTTATTGTCGGGGAAGAGTTTCTCCTGCGCTTGGTGCTGAACAACCTGATTGAGAACGCCATCAAATATGCACCTGCAGCGCTTCCCCTGAACATTTCCTTGTTGGAGGAGGAAGACAAGGTTGAATTCAGGGTAGCCGATCTGGGACAGGGAATCCCGGAAAAGGAAAAACAGAAGATTTTTGAGAAGTTTTACCGGCTCGAAGATGAATCCCGCCGTAAAACAAAAGGAACCGGTTTGGGGTTATACTTGAGTACCAAAATTGTGCGCGACCACAAGGGAGAACTGCTGCTGGAGAACAATCATCCCCATGGATCTGTTTTCAAAGTCATCCTGCCCAAAAACAATTGATCATGAACAAAAGCAAAGCCTCCATATTGTTGGTAGAGGATGAAGAGAACCTGCTGGATGCCCTCAAACTTAACCTGGAACTCGAAGGATATGAAGTGACCACCGCCACAACTGGTCCCGCCGCCTTGAAAAGAGTGGAAGAAGAATACTTTGACCTAATCCTCTTGGATGTCATGTTGCCGGAATTGGATGGCTTTGATGTATGCCAGACCATCCGGCTGAAAAATGTAGAAACGCCCATTCTCATGCTCAGTGCCCGTTCCGGCAGTGCCGATCGGGTAGCGGGATTAAAAAGAGGAGCAGATGATTACCTCACCAAACCCTTCAATCTCGAAGAGTTATTGCTCAGGGTGGAGAAGCTGATTGAAAAAAACAGAAAGTTGTTGGACAAGACCTCTGTAGGGGAACAGTTCAACTTTGGAAAAAACCAAATCGATTTCAAGGCGCAGACTGCCACCAATGCCAAAGGAGAGCTGATCAGCCTGAGCAAGAAAGAGATCATGTTGCTCAAGCTCATGATTGAATACAGAAATGAAGTGGTATCCAGAGAAAAGATATTGCAGTCTGTTTGGGGCTACCAGGTTTTTCCTACCACCCGTACGATTGATAATTTTATCCTCAACTTCAGAAAATATTTTGAAGAGGATCCCCGCGAACCCCAACATTTTCATTCTGTCAGGGGGGTGGGATATAAATTCCAGGATTAAAGATCACCGAGCTGAGGCCTCAAAACCATCTCTTCCAAGCAGGCCTGGGGAGATAATTTGCTGGCTGCCACGATCATTTTGGCCACGTCATTGACTTCCATGATCCGCTTTTCTTCAACACCCGATCCTTCCCAGGAACTGGTATAGGTGGCGCCGGGATGCACAGAAGTCACCTTGATATTGAAAGGCTTCATCTCTTCCCGCAGATTTTTACTGAACCCTGCCAGCGCCCACTTGCTGATGCTGTAGGAACCTCCGTTGGGATAGGCTTGAAGGGCTGCAATAGAACAGATGTTGAAGATATGTCCAGACTTGTTTTTGATCATGGTTTGAATCAAAGACCGGGTCAGGTGGTAGGCCGATAGCAGGTTCACTTGTAGCATCCGCTCCAATTGTCCCTCTTCCTCATTGTATATGCTCCCCGGTTCATACATGCCCGTATTGTTGACCAAGACATCCACCTGATCGGTGGCTTTTAACAATTGTTCTCCAAAACTTTTGGCACCTTCTGCTGTGCTGAGATCTGCATTGAAGGCAGTGATGCTGATGTTGGAACGTTGCATCAGTTCCTGTTGCCATTTTAATGTGGCCTCCATGTTTCTTGAGCAGAGAAAGAGGTTGGCTCCATCTGCTGCAAAATTTTCTGCAATGGCTCTTCCGATCCCCTTGGATGCACCGGTTACAACAACATTCATGGCATCATTTTTTCCAAAGTTAATGAATCGAAGGATGCTTAGCTTTGCAACATCTTATGGCAAAGCAATACGAACATATCTTTTTCGACCTCGATCATACCCTCTGGGATTTTGAAAAAAATTCAGAAGCTACGCTGCGTGATCTCTACGATGAGCTCGATCTTGGCACAAAAGCAGGGGCGGCATTTGAACACTTTCACAAGACCTATCATCATTACAATGATATGTATTGGGATCGTTTCCGGAAAGGGCATATCAAGCGAGAGGAGCTTCGTTGGAAAAGGATGTGGCGTACTTTGGTGGAATACAAGATCACCGATGAGCCGCTGGCCATGACCATGAGTGAGCGATATCTCGACATCCTTCCTACCAAGACCCATCTCTTTCCGCATTGTGTTGATCTGCTGGAATACTTGCGCGACAAGGGTACTCCCATGCACCTCATCACCAACGGTTTTGAACTCACCCAACACCAGAAACTGAAGAACAGTGGAATCGCAGGTTTTTTCAAGGAAGTGATCACTTCGGAACAGGCCGGCATCATGAAACCCCATAAGGAGATCTTTGATTATGCCTTGCGTGTTACAGGATCATCCGCCAACCGATCCGTTATGATCGGAGATGCGCTGGAAGTAGACATTTTGGGTGCGCTGGAGGCTGGGATGGATGCTATCTATGTACATGCGGAAGTTCCGGCAGGTTCAACGGTTAAGCCCACCCATGTAGCTCCCCATTTGGGTGTGTTGAAGGAATTGCTTTGATCAGGAAAGGCTGGCCAGTACGGAAACACCGTTCTTCACCGTGTCTCCGATCTTTACATTGACCTTGGTGCCAATCGGCAATAGCAGGTCCACACGACTGCCAAATTTGATGAAGCCCAGCTCATCGTTTTGCTTAACTTCTTCGCCAACTTTGGCATAATTCACAATGCGTCGCGCCAAGGCTCCTGCGATCTGTTTGACCAGCACTGTTCCTTTTGGATATTCAATGACAATGCTGTGTCGCTCATTGTCAGTCGATGATTTAGGGTCCCAGGCCACCAGGTATTTTCCTTTGTGGTATTGGTTGTAGATTACTTTTCCCGATACGGGATAGCGGTTCACGTGGACATTCGCAGGGCTCATGAAGACTGATATCTGCAATCTTTTTTCGTGATAGTATTCATCATCATGCGTTTCTTCGATCACTACCACCTTGCCATCAGCTGGAGAAATGATGCTGTTTTCATCAAAGGTGAAAGTGCGGGTAGGAATCCTGAAAAAAGAAAGGATGAAGAGCCAGAAACCCAGCAACACAAAACCGGTGATCCAACCCAGCAGGGTACTGAATGGCATGATATAGGAATGGTTCAACTTGGCCAGAAAATAAACGAGGACAGTGACGATCAGAATAGTAGGAATACCTTCTTTGTGGATGCGCATGGTTGGTTGTTAAGGTGGCAAAGTTAAGGAATCAGCAACTCAGACTTCCATCTTTCTCTTTCTGGCCTGTACTTTCCATTCACCCACAAGGGCATTGTTTTCGATGGCGTAAAGAGATTCATGCAGGGCAATAGTGGGACAAACATGGTAGGGGATACCCAGCAAGACATCACCCGGTTGGAAACCATGTCCCGCTGCTGTTTCCATGACCAGGTGCTCTTCGCTTTGTCCTACGGGAACAAGATCAGGATGAGAAGGGAAGAACACGCGTTTGCCGATTTCATTTTCGGATGCAACTGCTTTGTGTCCTAGGTCCAGGCAGATCCTCGTGGCAGTAGGCAGGGAGATCACACGGGTCAGGATTTGAACGGCTGGTTCAAATTTTTGTTCTGCACAGATTTGCGCGTAACCACGGTCCCAAAAGATATTGGTGCCGGGGCTGCAATCGCGGTCAGTTGCTTTGGCATGAATCGAAAACGTGGGGGAACCTCCCGCAATGATATATGGAAAGGGATATCCTCTTTCCTGCATCATGGCGATCAAATCATAGACAGGTGCAAAGGCTTGTTGACAGGCCGCCTCGCGCGCTGCATAATCTGCCTGTCGGTGCTGACCGTCATAGACATGCAATCCCCTGAAGACAATGCCCGGTGTTTGCAGGATATGCTCGATCAATGCCAGTGCAGTTGCACCAGGAGCGATGCCTGTTCTGTTCATGCCCACATTGATGTCTGCATAGACATCGATCTGCTTGTTTTGGGAATGAAAGATCGCTCCGATCGCTGTCGCAGCAAGGGTATGATCGGTGATACAAGAGAAAAGAGTGGTGGGATATTTGGTCACCAATTCCAGCAACCTTTGAATCTTGGGTCCTACGGGCTGATGGGCCAGCAATACATCCGGTGCCCCTTGTAGTGCCAACAGTTCAGCTTCGGCAATGGTAGCACACTTGAATTTTGTGATGCCGGCATCCAGCATCATGCGAATGCCTTCGGCGGTCTTGTGTGTTTTGATATGGGGACGAAGCCTTTCCACATTACCGGTCATGCGAACCATTTCTGCGATGTTGCGGCGGACAATGCCAGGATTCACCAGGAGGGAAGGTGAATCCAGTTGATCGTAAATTCCCATGAACAGCTTTTTAATTTATTTTTTAACCAGAGACTTGTCTATGCATATCTATTGATCAGTTGCCAATTCAAATACGGCTTCGATCTCTACCGGAACATTGTCGGGCAAGGAGCCCATCCCAACGGCACTTCTGACACCCACACCCAGGTCATCGCCCCATATCTCTCGGAACAACTCGCTGCAGCCATTGATCACAATAGGATGCTGGTTATAATCTGGCACTGCATTGACCATTCCAAAAACTTTGATCACCCTTTTGATCCTGTTGAGAGAACCGTATTCTTTGATCAAGGATTGCAGGATGCAAAGCCCTACATTCCTGGCTGCGTTTTTTGCCGTTTCTGTATCCATGTTGGAACCCACTGTACCCTTGACCCTGTTGCCTGCTGTGTCAAAGGGAACATGTCCGGATGTATATACCACTTGATCCACTTTGATGCAGGATTTGTATATCCCTTTGGATCCGGAAGGAACAGGTTGTATATCTGATAAATTTTCAAATCTCTCTTGTGGTGTCATGATAAGGGTTGTTCAGAAAGCGAGAGGCTTCCCAGTGATGAATATTCAGCTTTGGTTTTCTCCAGCAAGGTTTCAATTTCTTCGATCGTATTCAAGTTGACCAGTTGCGTTCTCAGGGGTTTGATGTTCGCAATGCCCTTGAGGTAATTGCCATAGTGTCTGCGCATTTCGAAGATACCGATCTTGGGGCCTTTCCAGGCCACAGAAGCACGCAGGTGTTGGAGAATTACTTCCAGTCTTTCTTCAAAGCTGGGAGCTGCCAGTCTTTCACCGGTTTCAAAATAATGTTTGACTTCCCTGAAGAACCAGGGGTAACCGATGGCAGCCCTTCCGATCATGATGCCATCTATCCCGTATTTGTTTTTGTATTCCCATGCTTTTTCAGGGGAATCGATGTCACCGTTGCCGAAGATGGGGATCTGCATCCTGGGATTTTCTTTCACTTTGGCGATCCAGTTCCAGTCGGCCTCTCCCTTGTAGAGTTGGCTACGGGTTCTTCCATGAATGGCCAGTGCCTGCACCCCGATGTCCTGCAATCTTTCTGCTACTTCCACGATGTTGATGCTGTCGAAGTCCCATCCCAACCTTGTTTTCACCGTCACTGGAACCTTGCAGGACTTTATCACGGCTTTTGTCAGGCGCACCATCAGATCGATGTCTTTCAATACGGCAGCACCGGCTCCTTTGCAAACCACTTTTTTCACCGGGCATCCAAAGTTGATGTCGAGCAGATCCGGGTTTACCGCATCCACAATGCCCGCACTGATCGCCATCGCTTCTTCATCCCCACCGAAAATCTGGATGCCAACCGGTCTTTCTTCCGGGAAGATGTCGAGTTTTTGTCGGCTTTTGATGGCATCCCTGATCAGTCCCTCACTGCTGATGAATTCCGTGTACATGAGATCCGCCCCGTTTTTCTTGCAAACAGCACGAAAGGGAGGATCGCTCACATCTTCCATGGGAGCGAGCAGAAGCGGGAAATCGGGTAAGTTTATGTTGCCTATCTTTACCATAGAAGCGGGCACAAAATTAGCAACTATGGAGCAAGAATTGCGAAACAGGTTTGGCATCAGCGACAAAGCAGGTTTGTTTCTCCTGATCGCCCTGATGGGTGCAGGAGCCCTGGTCGGTTCATTGGGTGGTGTATTGGTATGGAAGGGAATGACCGGCGAAGGCATGGAGCATATGCAACTGAACATCAGCAACCCCGCTTATGCCAATGCAGTAAGGGTGATCCAGACCTTTCTTTCCATCTGCATGTTTTTTGTCCCTCCCTTTGTGGTTGCCAGGATGATGCAAAAGAAACCGATGGAGTACCTCCAATGGGGAGGCAAATTCTCCGTTCAGACGATCCTATCCACCATCATGATCATGATCACCACGCTGGTCATTGCCAATCAGCTGTCAGTTGTGATGGAAGCAATTCCTTTGAGCAAGAATCTTGAGTTGTATTTCAAGGAGATGGAAGACAAATACATGCAGCAGATCGAAGTGATGTCGCAGATGAAGGGTATTCCCGATCTCCTGATCTCGCTGGTTGTCATGGCAGCCTTGCCGGCCATTGTAGAAGAGGTTTTTTTCCGGGGCGGATTTCAGAACATGATGTTCAGGAGTACCCAAAATATTTGGGTAAGTGTGATCATAACATCGCTTTTTTTCAGCGCCATCCATTTTTCCTATTATGGATTTCTTTCGAGGTTGGCATTGAGCATTGTTTTGGGATTGTTATATGCCTATAGCAAGAATCTATGGGTACCGATCCTCGCCCATTTTGTGAACAATGCGATCGCAGTGGGACAGGTATATTATCTGCGCAGCACGGGTCAATCGGTTGTGGACAATATCGACGACAAGTTTCCTTGGCCAGCGGTATTGCTCATGGTGATTATGTTTTATTTTTCTTTTGAACGTTTCAGAAAAAGCGTGAAGCATGGCATTGAATAAGGAAGTGTTTCAAACGCGCACCAAAACTGCCATTGTCTATGCAGCGGTGATGCTGATAGGATTGTTGTGGAATGAATGGAGTTTTCTGATCCTTTTTTCAGTGGTAAACTTTGGCGCCTGGTATGAGTTTAGAAAACTGGTTGCCGGGATGGAGGTGGGGCCAGCGCAACAAAAGATCGTATTGCCCAGCAGTTTGGCTTTTTTGGGTTGGGGGATGATCTTGGCGGCCAATGCAGAAAGCCTGGACATCAAGGGATACCATGTTTCTGATGTGGGTTTCCGGTTGATACGGATCAGCACCATCCTTGTGCTCTTTGAATGGTATCGGACAAAAGGATACAATGCAAAGACCATCATCTGGTCATTGACTGGATTGGTGTATGTTTCACTTTCATTGGCGCTGTTGATCAACCTGAGGTCGGGGTGGATATGGGGACAAGCACATGAGAGCAGTTTTTTGGCCAATGCATTGTCGCTTTTCAGCGGCAAGGTCGTTTGCATCATCCTGGTTTTGGGGATCTGGATCAATGATACCATGGCCTACGTGGTGGGATCCTTCATCGGCAAAACACCTTTGTCTTCCTGGTCGCCCAAAAAAACATGGGAGGGAACCATAGGAGGAATTGTCCTCAGTGTTATATTGATCTATTTTCTTGCACAGCTCAAATGGGAAGCCAACTGGGAAATCATGTTGGTGGCATTTGTAACGGCCATCAGTGGAACAGTGGGAGATCTATTGGAGAGCAAATTGAAGCGGATGGCAGGGGTCAAAGACAGCGGAAGTTTTCTGCCAGGACATGGAGGATTCCTGGATCGTTTTGATTCTATTTTGCTTGCCGCACCTGCTGTTTGGGCAGTTTGTTATTTGCTGTATCGATGAGGGTTGTCGGTTGTATGTTGTGGGTTGTCTGTTGTATGTTGTCGGTTGTCTGTTGTATGTTGTGGGTTGTTAGTTGTTGAAACCCATAACCCACAACCTAGAACCCACAACCTACAACCCCTAACCTGCAGGATTATCCTTTTTCTGAATCGTGGGTCTTGGGCCTGCTTGTTGTGGTGGTTTGTTGT
>JACCDP010781212.1_pt1 | contig 37828 bp, 24 predicted proteins | sample 7445841 | NCBI WGS metagenome assembly JACCDP01 (sample SAMN15323441, study PRJNA562643) | freshwater metagenome | isolation source: river surface water | place: USA:Blue River Watershed | collected 2017-08-17 | reverse complement strand
TTTGATCAAATTGTTGGTTTTGAGGATGAGGGTAGGGTGATTAGTAAGGAGGAACAGGCGGCTTTGGTATAATTTAGGTTAGGGTGAGTTCTTTGTGGACTCACCTGAATATGTTGTAATTTATATTTTATAATGAAACTCACAAACCAAAAAATTAGCAGTGAAAACTCAATGCTTAATCAGTTACTCATGGAATTACAGGAAGAATGTCAAAATGTTCTTTCTCTGGTTAATCAATTACAACTTTCTGAATTAAGCGATCGCCAAAAGGGTAAAATACTTTCAGAATTACTGGTAGCTTCAATTCATTTACATACCCATTGTGATGAAGATTGGCAAAACTTAATTTCTGATGAAATGGAAACTTTAGCAGATGATTAGTGGAGAAAATCCTAATCCTCCAAAAGTCATCAAGAATATTTGCCAATTTACTACGTAGACTTTCCTAGTCAGCCATATATGATCCTTTAGTTGCGGGTTAAATTGAATTAACTACATATTACAGTTGATTGTTACCAACCTAATTAGTTATTGATAATATCTCAACGGCGTACTCAAGTGACAAGCCAAGTTAATACAATATAATAAGCTGTTAGGCGGCTAAATTGTATAATCATAAATTTCTAAACTCTTGTGGCACAGGCATCTTGCCTGTCTCATTTATACAAATTAAATGCACAACAGCTTATTTGTATCTGGTTATCAATCTAAGACAATTAGACAATTGGTTATAAAATCCTTGTTTTCAACCTGTTTATCCTTTAATCCTGGATATCCTGATGCTGACAATTTCTCTAACTAGCAACTTACATTAGATGTTTTTGGCACAATTGCCGAAAGTCTTCACCCCGCATTTCAAAGTTAGGATATTGGTCAAAACTAGCGCAAGCTGGAGATAATAATACTACTGATGCCTGATATTTTTGAGCTAATTCCGCAGACATGGGTACAGCATTTTCCATTGTTTCGACTATGTGATAATTCCTATATCCGACCTCTTGTAGACGCTTCGCAAATGCTGGTGCTGCATTGCCAATGAGTAAGACGGTGGCGGCTTTGGCTTGAATTTGTGCCAACCAGGCGGTATCATCTCCCGCTTTGGCTTCTCCACCAGCAATTAAAATGGCGGGACTTTGTACGGAGGCTAAACCGACTTCGGCCGCGTCGTAGTTGGTGGCTTTACTATCGTTAATAAAGTCAATTCCTTGCCAAGTGCAGATATGTTCTAAGCGGTGGGGAACGCCAGGAAATTCACGGACAGCTTGAGAAATGGCGGTAATATCTATACCTGCTAATCTGGCAGCGGCGACGGACATGAGGAGATTTTGCTGGTTATGTTCCCCTACCATTCGCAATGCAGACACCTCTAAAATGGGTTGGGGTGTGGCGGTGATTTTTTCCATTACCCAACCATTTTCTATATAAAAGCCTTTTTCACCTATTAGGAATTCTTGACCTTTAACGCTTGTCCAATAGGAGTTTGGCCAATGATTTAATCCTAATTTGCTCAAATAAATATCATCACCATTGAATATTTGAATTTGGCAATTATGTAATAATTTGGCTTTGATATTATAGTAATTTTCTAATGTTTTGTGACGGGCTAAATGATCTGGTGTAAAGGTTGTCCAAATCCCAATTCGAGGCGCTAAAGTTACAGAAGATTCAATTTGATAACTACTAAGTTCCCCAATTATCCAATCTGGTTTTTTCGTAGATAAAGCAACTTCACAAGCAGCGTAACCAATGTTACCACAGGCGGGAGCGTTAAATCCTGCCGTTTGGAAAATGGCCGCAGTTAAGGCGGTGGTGGTGGTTTTACCATTTGTACCAGTGATTGCTACCCAAGGAATATCTTGTAAATGTCGCCAAGCGAGTTCCATTTCGCCAATAGTTTCTATACCTAGTTCTCGCGCTTTGGCTAAAATAGGAATATCCCAAGGAACTCCGGGACTGACAACTATTAGTTTGGATATATCAGAATTGGTGAATTCTGGTGTGTTTCCTAGTTTAACGGTAATGTGTTCACTGGCGAGTTGTTGTTGTTGTTCGAGGAGGGTTGGGGAGGTGCTACTATCACAAAGTTCAACCTCCCAGCCTTCCTGTTTCAACAATCTTGCCGCAGCAACACCGGACTTTCCGAATCCAATAATTAACGCTTCTGGCATAGACTGTGTAGCATCCCTGGTTAAGCTTCACTATAGTAGCGTTAATTGGCAAAAATTACACCACTTTTTGTTGCTTTATGCTACAAATTTTTGACGATTGCGCCAAAGTCCGCCAATACACGGGCGTGATTTCGCAATAATCCGAGCAAATTTAAGCGATTTTGCCTAATATCGGGATTTGGGTCCATAACTAAAACGCTGTCTTCACCATCAAAAAATGTGCTGACGGTGGGGGCGATTTGTGCTAGTGCGGTTACTAACAGTTGATAATCCCGATTTTTCTGTGCTGCTTGGGTTTGGGGGACTAACTCAACCAAGCCGTGATAAAATGCAGATTCGGATTTTTTCTGGAACAGTTCGGGATTAATTAAAGATTGTGGTTCTAGTGTTTGTAAGTCTAGATTTCCCTGTGCTGCTAAACGGGTAGAACGGTTGACGGTTTCGTATATTTTATCTAATGTACCATCTTGGCGGATTTGTTGTAAATAGAGAGCGCGATCGCGCACATCTAATAAATCAGTTAATGCACGTTCTGTATATTCGGGATCATTTTCTCCCAGAACTGCATTTACCAAATCGTAATCTATCTGTTTTTCATCTTGTAATAAGGTGCGAATCCGTTGCAGGAAAAATTTTTCCAATTCAACTAATAAAAAGTTACCATCTTTGCCAAAAGTAGCGTTAAACTCACTGGTGATCTCTGCTAACAAGGTTGATAAATTAATTTGCAAATTTGCCAACCAGGTAATATTAATAATCGCATTTGCGGCGCGACGTAATGCAAAAGGATCTGATGAACCAGTCGGAATACCAACTACACCAAAGATACTCACTAAAGTATCTAATCTATCACCTAAACCGACAATTTGACCTGTGAGAGTTTGGGGGAAAATATCATCAGCGTTTCTGGGTAAATAATGCTCAAAAATCGCTTTTGCAACTTCTGGATTTTCGCCATTTGCTAAGGCGTATTTTTCGCCCATGATTCCCTGTAATTCGGGAAATTCATAGACCATTTGCGTAACTAAATCGGCTTTACAAAGTAATGCTGCTCTTTGTATATTATTGGTTTGGGCGGAATTTAATTGTAATTGAGTAGTAATTTTTTCCGCATTTTTAACTATTCTTTCGACTTTAGCACGAACTGAACCTAAATCTTCTTGGAATGTGACTTTTTCTAATTGGGGTAAATAGGTTTCTAAGGGTTTAGCTAAATCAGCTTCATAAAAGAAACGCCCATCAGCTAACCGCGCCCGAATTACTCTGGCATTACCAAGGGCGATAATATCAGCTTTCGCGGGGTCTCCGTTACTAATGGTAATAAAATTGGGTAATAATTCCTGACATTCAGCATTTTTAAAGACGGGAAAATAACGCTGATGACTTACCATAACTTCGGTAATTACCTCTTTTGGTAAGTTGAGAAATTCTTCTTCAAATTGTCCAATAACTGCTGTTGGATATTCAACTAAATTGACAACTTCTGCTAGTAAATCGGGATAAACTGGGGTATATCCACCTAATTTTTCGGCGGCGGCTTTGACTTGATTTGTGATAATTTCGGCTCGGTTTTCTGGGGGAACATTTACATAACCGGAAGCCAATGTTTTGACATATTCTGTAGCGCGGGAAATGCTGACGGGTTCGGGGTGTAATACTCTATGGGTGCGAGAGGTGCGATCGCTTTTAACAACTTTTGCCCCATTTTCTAATTGTAATGGTAAAATTTCCCCATCTAACAATGTGACTAACCAGCGAATTGGCCGGGAAAATCTGCCGTCACCATGTCCCCAGCGCATTAACCGCTTGCCTTCTAAGTTCCAGACCCATTGGGGTACAAGTTCGGTTAAAATATCGGCAATGGGACGACCGGGAATTTGTTTGTTCACAAAAACGAAATCCCCTTTTTCTGTAGGACGAATTTCTAAAGCGGAAATATCTACACCTTGCTTACTCGCAAAACCAATAGCGGCTTTAGTGGGTTGTCCATCTTTAAAAGCTGCTTGTGCGGGTGGTCCTTTAATTTCTTCTTCTCTGTCTGGTTGTTGCGAAGGTAAACCAGTAATGAGAACTGCTAACCGGCGGGGTGTTCCATAGACTTCAACCACAGCGTCGTGGAGACTTTCAGTTTCTAGGCTTTGGGGAATGCGCGATCGCCATTGTACAATAGCATTACTCAAAAAACTGGCAGGTAATTCTTCTGTACCGACCTCTAATAAAAATGCTGGCATAAGATACTGTTTTTAACTGGGCGTGGCTTAATATTACTCAATTCCAGTATTGTACGCCAGTTCCGACTCTTGGGCGCAACTCCATTGATAATAGGCATTTTCTTTAAGAAGAGCATTTTTTCTCAGAATCAGGATTTCCAGGACTAGAGGATTTTCAGGATGTGGTTGTTTATTTGAAGTGGGGAGTTTGAGGATTTTTTTGTCGGAATCAGGATTTTCAGGATTACGGGATTTTCATGATGTTGTTATTTTATTGTCTATGAGAAGTACAGATTAGAAGACCCCGAATCATGGTAAAAATCATTAGGAAGAACTTTAACACCTCAAGGTTCAGTAATGCCAGTTATACCCAAATACGAGGATATTCCTTGGGTTGCTGTTGCAGGTAGAAGGGTTTTAAATCAATCAATACCTTAGCCAAATTACGAAGGTGAGACGATAATGATTTAACCATGAACTCCGGTTTCTCGCTAGGGGTGGCAAAAACAATCAGTCCTAAAAATTCCTTGAAGGTTTCCCACAAAGGTTTTTTAATGTATTAACCATAGGATAAGGGTTTTAGATTCTAAACAATCTTTTCCTTGAAACGCTTATATGTGCTTATTTTTGCTGTTTTTGCCAAAAATTATCCAGGCTCTTTTTTTGGCTAAGGCATTGTTATACGATAATAATCTTACCTTTACTCAACCACATACTTAAAATAGAGTTACAAATATGACAAACAGTGAAAATATTTCTGAATTTACAAGCGAGTGGATAAAACTTTTAAAATGTAAAGAAGAAAATGCTGCTTTTAATTTATATTGTGAAAGTATAATTCCTTGCCTTTTACCATCACTAAAAAAAGAATTTAAGACAGCTTATCAACAAGACAATAAGTATGATTGTTTAATATCATTACTAGGATTTACACCAGAGACATCTATCCTTGTTTATCAATTTTGTGAACCGGATACTTTTATAGTTCTTTATACTGAAGAATCATCAAAATTCCTTGGAGATGTAGTTAAATATTCTAAAGTACCCATTCACTCTTTCTTCCACGAAAAAGTTATAGAGTTATCCAGTAACAAGGGTGTTTATCAGGCGTTGGAAGCTGCACTACAACGTGTAAAAACAGGCTCTCGTGTAGCTATTGATTTAACTGGTGGTAAAAAGATAATGAACAAGATAATTTTGAGTTTATGAAATTAGAATTTCAGAATAAGGCATCACCGTGGTAAAAAAAGGTTTTTGTACGCTAAGAAATTTTCAAGCGTTTCAAAGGACGATTTTTTGTAAAAACTAGCAGCATAACTATAGTTTTTACCTGAAGGTGTGACAAGTTTGGCTAAAACCCCTATTAAATAAGGCTTGTGAATGGGTCAGTATTAAAAAGTTCAAAATAAGTTGAGAACCTATCCCAACGCAAAAATCAGACTTGTGGGTTTTGGTTATTGACAATGTAATCAATAAAGTCAACGTATATTGCAACAAGCTGAAAGTTTGAAAGTTTCTTACAGCCGAGATACTGTTTTTTAGAATTTGGAAAATGGTAAATAAATTCTCCCTTAAACCTCCAATTATTATTGCTCATCGAGGTGCAAGCGGCTATCGTCCTGAACATACGTTAGCTAGTTATGAATTAGCAATTGATTTAGGTGCTGATTATATTGAACCTGATTTAGTCATGACTAAAGATGGTGTTTTAATTGCCCGTCATGAAAATGAAATATCAGCAACTACAGATATTATCAATCATCCCAAATTTGCTGATTTAAAAACTACTAAAATTATTGATGGTGAAATTAAGACAGGTTGGTTTACTGAAGATTTTACCATTGCGGAAATCAAAACTTTAACGGCTAAAGAACGTATTCCCCAATTACGACCGCAAAATATAGTTTATGATGGCGTGTTCCCGATTCCCACTTTTGCTGAAATCATTGATTTAGCCCAGCAGAAAAGTGCAGAAATGGGGCGTAATATTGGTATTTATCCAGAAACAAAACATCCTAGTTATTTTCAGAGTATTGGTTTACCATTAGAACCAACTTTATTATTGAATCTACAGAAAATTAATTTACCTATATTTATTCAATCTTTTGAAGTTAATAACCTCAAAGAATTAGCTAAAATGACAGATTTACCTTTAGTGCAATTAATTAATGATACTGGCCAACCCTACGATTTTACGATTAATCATGATCCTCGCACCTACACAGATTTATTACATCTAACAGGATTAGGAGAAATTGCTGAATATGCCCAAGCAATTGGTGTAAATAAAAACTTATTGATTCCTAGAGATAATTATGGTAAATTATTATCACCAACATCTTTAATTAGAGATGCCCATACTGCTAATTTACAAGTTCATGCTTGGACTTTTAGGAATGAAGATTTTTTCTTACCTTTAGACTGTCAAGGAAATCCAGAAAAAGAATATAGACTATTTTTTATTTTGGGTGTAGATGGTGTCTTTAGTGATTATCCTAATATAGCTTTAAAGATGAAAAAATATGAGTAATTTATCATTAAATCGTTTAAATGAAATTGCCCAGCTTTTCCTTTTTTCCCAATACTATAAATGTGAATACAGTTATCCCTAATCATATATCTGTACCTTTATGGCAATTGGGTTTATTTTTTCTCAAAGTTTGTAAGCTGTTATGCAGCTAAATTGTATAGTCATAAATTCTTGAACTCTTGTGGCACAGGCATCTTGCCTGTCTCATTTATACAAATTAAATGCACAACAGCTTAGCTGCTTTAAATCCTTTCATAGATAATCTCCGTAATTCACCTTGGACAAGACCTTTTTTAGATGCTGTAAATGTTAGTGCTGTATCCTTAATGGTGTTAACTACTATACAATTAGGAATAGCTACCTTAACATTACCAAAAATCCCTTATATAGATTTTTTAGGTTTAGGAATTGCTGTTATTTCGGCAATTTTAGTAATTCGCTATCATATTAATGCGGCTTTCTTAATTTTAGCTGGTGGGATTATTGGTTGGGGTGCTGTGATATTTGGTTATATCAGGTAAGGGGATAATATCCCCGATTTCTAAGATCAATTAATGATTTATAGGCACAATAGATAAAAAGCCCAAAATCCCTCATTGTATTTCTGTCTAAGTTCGGGATACTGAGTATAGGTGAAGATTAAATAAATTAGCTCACTTTGATCGCGCTGAATGGGTTTATTATCTTTGGCTAGTGGTGACATACTCCACACACTCCCCTTCGGGTGAGTGTGGGGTTCTGGTGCGACTCTTCTATGAAGACATTAACTAAATTCCATTCACGTTACGGGTTCTTTTTGGTTTTATCTGCTAGAATTTCCGCATTATGATCGCTTGCTTCTTTCCGCCATACTTATAATTGTTCATCCGTCGGTCTTTTTGTACAACCTCCCCGGCAAACTATACCTATCCCCAAGGATACTAAAAGCAGATTTTTCCAGACATTCAAGACAACCACGATTATAAATATTTATTACTGACAACGGACAACGAACAACTGACAACTGACAACTGACAAATTAAACAACTGGCAAAATTTATGGTTTTACAAATACAAAACAGCACTTACGAAGCGAAAACCCAGGAAATTGCTAAACAGGTTCTCATTGCTACTGGAGAAAGTCGCTCTTTTTTTTCGGCTATACGGGATCAAATGCGCTGGGATGATAAGTTACTCGCTTGGGCTATGAGCAACCCAGGGTTGCGTGTACAATTGTTTCGGTTTATTGACACTTTACCTGCTCTACATAGTAAATCAGAAATTGCCTCCCATTTGCAAGAATATTTGGGTGATGAGTCCGTAGAATTACCCGCAGCTTTAAAAAGTTTGCTGAACTTTGCTAACCCTGATTCTATGCCAGGACAGGTAGCAGCGACAACTGTGGAAACTGCGGTACAAACTTTAGCACATAAATATATTTCTGGGGAAAATATTCAGCAAGTGATCAAAACGGTCGAAAAGCTTAGAAAAGAAAAGATGGCTTTCACGATTGATTTACTTGGGGAAGCGGTAATTACGGAGGCAGAAGCCCAGTCATATTTAGAAAGATACATGGAATTGATGCAGCAGTTAGTGGAAGCATCAAAAAAATGGTCACATATTCCCGCCATAGATGAAGCTGATGGGGAAATGATTCCTAAAGTACAGGTTTCAGTTAAGTTAACCGCGTTTTATTCCCAATTTGATCCGTTAAATGCTCAAGGTAGTGAGGAAAAAGTTAGCGATCGCATTCGTATTCTATTACGTCGCGCCAAAGAATTAGGTGCATCAGTCCATTTTGATATGGAACAATACGCCTATAAAGATATCACCTTCAAGATTCTTAAAAACCTGTTACTAGAAGAAGAATTTCGTGAACGCACTGACATCGGGATGACAATTCAAGCATATTTGCGTGATAGCGAAGAAGATGCGAGAGATATTATTGCTTGGTTAAAGCAGCGCGGTTATCCCTTAACTATTCGTTTAGTTAAAGGTGCATATTGGGATCAAGAAACCATTAAAGCTGCTCAAAAACACTGGAGACAGCCCGTTTATAATGATAAAGTTGCCAGCGATGCCAATTTTGAGACCATAACTCAGCTTTTGTTAGAAAATCACCAGTATGTTTATTCTGCCATAGGTAGTCATAATGTGCGATCGCAATCTCGCGCCATAGCAATAGCAGAAAGTCTCAATGTTCCCCGTCGTCGTTTTGAAATGCAAGTTCTTTACGGCATGGGTGATAAAATAGCCAAAGCCTTAGTAGATAAAGGTTATCGCGTCCGGGTATATTGTCCCTACGGTGACTTATTACCGGGAATGGCCTATTTAATTCGCAGATTATTAGAAAATACCGCCAATAGTTCCTTTTTACGCCAAAATCTCGAAAATCGCCCCATTGAAGAACTACTAGCACCCCCAATTCCCATTCTAGCCTCCTCCTCACTTGCGGGGGGGACTACAGGGGGGTTCTCAGGCGTGGCAGATACAGATTATGCTCAAGAAGAGAAAAGAAAAGTATCTCAGCAAGCTTTCCAAAAAGTCCGTCAGCAATTGGGTTTAACTTATTTACCTTTGCTGAATGGCGAATACGTCAACACTACAACCTTTGTAGATTCTTTAAACCCTTCTAATTTTAATCAAGTAGTTGGCAAAATAGGATTAATCAGCATCGAACAAGCTGAGGAAGCAATGAAATTTGCTAAAGCTGCTTTTCCTGCTTGGAAGAAAACCTCAGTTAAACAGCGTGCTGACATTTTGCGTCAAGCTGGGAAAATAATGGAACAACGACGCGCCGAACTTTCAGCATGGATAGTTTTAGAAGTTGGTAAACCAGTTAAAGAAGCTGATGCGGAAATTTCCGAAGCAATAGATTTTTGTCTCTATTACGCTGATGAGATGGAACGGCTAGATCAAGGTGTAATATATGACGTATCAGGCGAAACTAATCGTTATATTTACCAACCTAAAGGAATTGCGGTGGTAATTTCTCCTTGGAATTTTCCATTAGCGATCGCTTGCGGAATGACAGTTGCTGCCTTAGTTTCTGGCAACTGTACCCTACTCAAACCGGCGGAAACCTCTTCTGTAATTACTGCCAAGTTCACAGAAATCTTAATGGAAGCAGGAATACCTAAAGGTGTTTTTCAATACGTTCCCGGTAAAGGTTCTCAAGTCGGTGCTTATTTGGTGAATCATCCTGATACCCATGTCATAGCTTTTACTGGTTCTCAGGAAGTAGGATGTAGAATTTACGCAGAAGCAGCAATTCTCAAACCCGGTCAAAAGCATTTGAAAAAAGTAATTGCAGAGATGGGGGGTAAAAACACCATCATTGTTGATGAAAGTGCTGATTTAGACCAAGCTGTTGTGGGCGTTGTGCAATCTGCTTTTGGTTATAGTGGTCAAAAATGTTCTGCTTGTTCACGAGTAATAGTTTTGCAACCTATTTATGATGCGTTTGTAGAAAGGTTGGTAGAAGGAACTAAATCTTTAAATATTGGAGAAACAGAATTACCCAGTACCCAGGTTGGACCAGTGATTGACGCTAATGCTCAATCTCGCATTTTAGAATATATTGAGATTGGGAAAAAAGAAGCGAAACTAGCTTTGGAGTTGCCCGCACCTAGTCAAGGTTATTTTATCGGACCCGTGATATTTTCCGAAGTTCCTCCGGATGGGGTCATAGCACAACAGGAAATATTTGGACCTGTTTTAGCAGTAATTCGAGCAAACAATTTTCAAGAAGCTTTGGAATTTGCCAATGGCACAAACTACGCTTTAACAGGTGGTTTATATTCTCGTACACCTTCCCACATTGCCCAAGCACAAGCAGATTTTGAAGTAGGCAACCTATACATTAACCGGAATATAACCGGGGCAATTGTCGCCCGTCAACCTTTTGGCGGTTTTAAGCTTTCTGGTGTGGGTTCAAAAGCCGGTGGACCAGATTATTTATTGCAATTCCTAGAACCAAGGACTATTACAGAAAACATCCAACGTCAAGGTTTTGCACCCATTGAAGGTAATGAATAATTAATTTGTAGGGGGTTATAAAGATCCCCGACTTCTTAAAGAGGTTGGGGATCTGATCATTTAATCAGTTATTTTCAAGATTGAGGTAAACTTTTTTTAGCGTAGTAAAAATCAAAGTAAATCTATTACTCTAATTCATTCAAACTTACTTCACAATCTGCTAACAATTCATCTAAACTATCTGGAAATGTCCCTCTTGTTACCATTTTAGTAAACACCGCATAACAGTTATTCTTAGCACCTTCTTTTCGTGGAAACCCCAACCACAAAATTACAATTGCTTTTAATTCTGGGGTATCAAACACTCGAAAAAATAGCCGATACCGTTCTGGTAAACCCATTTTTTTGACTCGACTATAGCGTTTTAATACACCTGTCAAAGCAAAATGACTAGCAAAAGGATCAGCAGGAATTTTAGTTTCAACTGGACAGTTAAATTTATATTATGGCGTTCCTGGTTTTATATACATAGGATGTCAGATTTTGAAATAACGAACCGCAGAGACGCAGAGGACGCAGAGAAAATACAAAGAAAAAATAAGGTTTAAGAGATATTTTTTGTGAGTGTTTAATATCTACATCCTGTAAATCCTTAAATCCTGTACTTCGACTTCGCTCAGTAACCAGATATCCTGATTCAGACAAAATACCCATCATAAGATATAAGGAAATAATCCTATCTCTTCAATAGTAATTTCTTCTTTTCAACTTACTCCTGATGAAATTTTCTAAAATACTATTCTATTTCTAAAATTACCACTCATATATGACCATAAATTGTGATTATGTTGGGTTTTCTTATTAACCCAACCTATAATAATTAGCTATTATGTTCCTGGACGAGAGCGAATATGATCTGGTATATGATAGCGATCGCCTAATATTTCTAACAAGGGTCCATTAACGTCAAATTTAACCACACTTACCGAAGCAACCAAAATATTTACTCGATAACGGTAACATCCCAAATCAATTCCTAGTAAACTGCAAAGCATAATCCGAATCGTAGCTTTATGGGAAACTACTAAAACATTACCGTCGGGATATTTGTCTATAATTTCACTAATCACAGGCATAGAACGGTTAGCAATTTGTACCGCAGTTTCTCCCCCTAGTGGTGCATTCCAAGCAGGTTCTGACAACCATTTGATATAGTTTTCTGAGTAATTCTCCTGCACAAAAGATTTACTTTTTGTTTCCCATTTTCCATAACTACCTTCTCTAAGTCCTTCCCTTACTTGCATCTCCATACCAGTAGCATCACAAAAAGGTTTAGCAGTGGCAAGGGTGCGTTTCATGGGACTAACATAAACAGCTTTCCAGTTCAGTTTTTTATAAACATCGGCAAAACTATTTGCCATCTCCATTCCTTCTTTTGTCAACTCGGCATTAGTTTCACCGCAGAAATTACCACTTTGACTAAAAGTAGTTTCACCATGTCGCAGTAAATATAAATTGAGTGCCATAGTTTGTCTTGGGATGGGGATAAAAGAGTTTATGCAAAAACAAAATACCATTAATATCGCAATCAAATATGTCACATTAGGACAAAGAAAGCGGCCAAAAAAGTCAATTCCCTCACAAATTCAAAAGTAGCGGTATTAAAGCACGTCCGCGTACCATTATCTTACCGTTAGAAAACTAACATGAATTTTAAATGATAGTGGTGATTTTACATATCAGTAGGGGTAATTCATGAATTACCCCATCTTTAATAAATAACGAACCACAGAGGTACAGAGGACACAGAGAAAATAAGGTTTAAGAGATATTTTTTTTGTGAGTGTTTAATATCAACATCCTATAAATCATTAAATCCTGTACTTCGACTTCGCTCAGTAACCAGATATCCTGATATGGCTACGCTATCAGACAATTAGTTAAAATCTCGTTTCAAACTCAATTACCGCCCGACTATCATCTGTTAAATTAGTAGAAGAACGAATCCTAAATTGATTATTAATGCGGTAATTAATCCCCCATTGCAAAGGATCATCTGCCGTTAAAATTTTAATTGTCGAAATAGAAACCTTACGAGAAAGATCAACCCCTGCTTCTAGTGCTAATTCCAAAGATGAGTTATTTCTACCTGACTCTGGTTTTTCAGAAAGAATTGTAGGAAAAATGCGTAATTCACTTAAACCAAAAGTATCAGCAATTTGATTAAATGCCCCTTGAAAATTGTTAAAAACAGCCGAACCGGCAATATTCATTAAACCCAGTGTACTGTCACCACGGCCTTGAGTATCCACAAACCCACCTCCTAATAAGGTGACAATTTGTGTTGGTGAACGGGAAGGAATGCTTGTGAGTTGCAAATTATCATTTAGTTGACTAGCTAAACCATTAATAGTCGCTTCAACTCGGACGGTTTCTAAAGCAGCTAAACCTGTAGAACCTTGTCTGCTGAGAATATCGCTATTTTGGACGATATCTAAAATCTTAGCAAATAATCGAATATCTAATTTAGGATCACGGGGTTGCAGACTGTTAAAAGTAGCAATGTGTTCATAACCTCGCACTAAATTTAATTGAGTCGTAAATAAATTCACTCCTCCTTTAGTTAATTTAATTGTTCCTTCAGGAATAGGTCTAGCGATAGAACCGTTAACAATTAAGTCCCCAGTAGCTTGGAATTTTAAAACTGGTGGACGGGCAATTTCGACATTTTTTCCAAGTTTTAATTCCAGTTGTTTTAATGTCGGTGATTTTTTTTCTTGATTGATTAAATTAGCATTACTAATGTTACTATTTGAGGAACTACCATTGGTAGATTCGGCTAAGAATACTTGACCATTAAATAACTCAATATCACCACCAATTTTAGGTTCTAATACTGAACCAGTAATTTCTAAAATACCATTAGCACCGCCTTGATATAATCCTTTTAGATTGAGGGATAATTGTTCTAAATTAATATTTAATTGCTTATCCAAATCTATAGCAATATTAGGATTATAAATTGGTAATTCTCCTACTGCTTCAATTTTGCCATCACTAAATTTACCTTCTAGACTTTCGACAAACACACGGGTAAAATCAAATTTGGCACTACCAGTGACATTTGTTAACTTTCCTGGTAAAGCTTGGGTGCTAAAGGTAGCATTAGTTAAGGAAGCAAATCCTTCAACTAAAGGTTTCTGTTTAGTTCCTCGCACTTTTAAATCTAATTCACCTTCTCCATTTTCAAAAGCTACTTCATTAGTGAAAAGATTTAATAATCCCAAACCTTCATTTTTAACTTTGACGTTTAAATTAATTTGATCGCTGTCCGATGTCCTAGTAGATGAAGGTAATAAATAGGGAATACTACCATCAATATTTGCGGGTTCACTTCCCCCACTAATTCCTAATACAGTGCTACCAAAATTTAATCGCCCATTAGCATAACTGAAACTGCCTTTAGCTGATTCTACTCTTTTTTGATTAATTGTTCCTTCTGTAATATTTAATTCCCCTGTTGCTTGGGGATTTTTCAGAGTACCAGCTAGGGCGGCGGTAGCGTTGACTTTACCAGTAATTCTCACTGGTAACTTAGCTACATCATTTAATCTATCCAAGGGAAAGTTAGCAATTTTTAATTCACCTGATTGTTGTTTACCGCCTATGTTACCTGTAAATTCAATTAATTTTTCTTGAGATTTAATTTTTAAAGGTTGTAATCGCAAAATTCCATCTTCAAAACCACCTATAGCTGTAACTGTTTCCGCAGCATAAAACCGGCTCGGTTCTATGGCCTTACCTTTATTATCTGTTTGACCCCACTTAAAATTTTCTCCAGCAAGATTGAATTTTACCTTTGGTTCGTTGGTGCTGGCAGTATTAATTGTAATATCACCATGAAAAATTCCTTTTAAATCTCTTAATTCTGGTATTAGTTTAGCTTCTAGTTGCTGTTCTTCTTGGTTGATTTTGAGGGCATCAATTTCTGATAATCTTTGAATTTGACTTAGTAGAGATTCGGTAGGTAATCCTTGGGAGTTAGTAGTTAAATCTATCGCTGTTCCATACATGGGTGATTTTAAACCACGTTGGAAATCAGGAAAATCAAACAGTTGGGCCGCCGTCAGAATATCTTCAATTTGACCTTGTTCAATTTTGATATTTGCTTCTAGCTGGGGTTTTTTGGTGGCTTGTTTGACTGTGGCTTCAAAGTTATATTGACTTTTACCTTTATTAAATTCGCTAGATTTGAGAGTGACTATATCCTGATTATAGTTAAAATTGGTACTAAATTGATCGCCTTTAATTCTCCCAATTTCTGGGTTTTCAATCTGTATATTCCCTGCTGTGGCGAGTGTCTGGGTATTAATTTTCAATTCTTTTATGTTTAATAAACCTGCGATTCTACCTGGACTTAAAAGAGTATTATTTGGGAGGGGAATATTCAAAGCTTCTAAGGGTAAATTACTGATATTTACTACCAAATTTACTCCTTTGACCACACCTGATAATAATGCTGCTTGCCATTGTACTGTAAAAGATTGGGGGTGATTTTGACTATCTAAATTAACGGCGATGCGATCGCTTTTACCTGTAACATTTAAACTTAATCCTTGTCCTGAAATGCCATTAATTTTACCAGTTAGCAATGGTTCAAAAGCAAACTGTTTCACTTTTAAATCTCTTAATCCCAATTTAGCGATAATATTGGGGGCGGTGGCTTTTCCTGTCAGTTGTCCATTAAAATCTAAGTTGCCGGCAATATCTACATTATTAGGTAATTTAACAGGCAATTGTTGGAGATTATAATTTTTCGCTTCAATGTTGAGATTTATTTCTGTTAACTCAGGTATTCCCAATTTTTTGGCATTAGCTAAAATATAACCTCTAGCTTGCAAATTGGCATTATTAGAACTATCAATAGTCAGTTTTTCGCCATTCCAACCCACATCCGCCTGAATAAATGAATTGATACCTGGCAACCCTCGATGAAATCCCAACTGACCAACGGCCACCACATCTGCTAATGTATTAGCAGTTAAATTTCCCGCTACCTGTAACTTCCCACCCAGTTGTCCTTGTAATTGTTGATTAAAAGGACGCAATTGTAGATTAGAAGTAGTTAATAATCCTTGATAGCGACCTTGATTAAGTTGTACATAAGAAACTGCAATTGTACCACTAGGCAGCTTTAAACGACCTGACCCCAAACCTTGAATAGTCTCTGGTTGGAATGATTCCACAGAACCAGTTACTTGCAACTGACCATCCACAAAACCAGATAATTCGGGAGGTACAGATGCTAACTTGGCCAGAGGTAAATTATCGGTGGCAATTTTCGCCTCATAGCGACCATCTGTAACTTGAATATTAGTGGCTTTAATTGTGCCTCCATCAACTGCTAGGAGGGCTTCACCCAGTCCTGAAAATGTTTTGAGATTGAAATTATCCTGATTGCTGGTAATCATGAAATTTCCTGCTAGGGGATAATTTAAAATTGGGTTGGCGCGTTTTAAGATTCTGCCTAAACGTAAATTTTGCCCGACTAATAGGGCAGTAATATCTTTATCTGCAAACTTAATTTGGGAAATATTAACTCTACCACCGGCGATATTCACATTAGCATTTTCTGGGACAATTGTTTCTAATTGAAAAGGTGAAGTGCTACCTGATAAACGTAAATTACCGTTAAATTCTGACCCAGCTAAAGAAATATTTTGTTGTGCTTTTTGCTTAATTAAAGATGTTAATTTAATGCTTTTGGCTTGGGCGATCGCTTGCCAATTGCCATTACTATAAATACCATTAACCTTAACTACACCACCACCAAAATTTGCGGCAATATCACGGAAAGAAACTGTACGATCAGGATTAATAATAGTTGTGCCGTTAACGGGATATTTGGCCTGGGGAGCTTGCCATTTAACCACAGTTTGGGTATTGTTAGCTACACCTATTAATTCGGCTGTGGCTGTCATTTGCCCAATGGTAAATCCGGTTTTGATCTTATATAATTGAGCGATCGCATCCCCAGGCAAATTTTCCCCACGTAATTGAAAATTTAATTCTGGGACTTTACCCAATTTGATGATCCCTGCACCTTTAACATCGCCCCCTAACGTGGTTTTCCCATAAATATCTGTAATATTTAACAGGGATTTACTACTAGCAAGCTCAAATTTACTACTAACTTTACCAAAATCAATTTGATCAATTTGAGCAGTTTTCAAGGTACTGACATTACCCGATAACACAGGTTGATTAATTTTACCTAATAGCTGCAAATCGGCCTGAGCGATACCTTTCAGGGCAACTGGTAACTTCACATTGAGAGTATTTTGGGCATTAGCTAAACTAACCGCATTAATCCGCCCTTTTAAATTAAATCCCGCTTGCTGATCAATAATCCCCGTTACTGTCACCGGGATTTGTCCGTAGTTAGTAACTATCTGATCTAGTTTAATTGCCAGCCCATCGAAACCAAGACGACCCTGACTATTATTTAATAACTGGGGTAATTTAGGGATATTCACCGTTACTGCATCTAAAGTTAGATCCCCATATAACAACGGTTTTTGATGTGGTGTTACCTTAATACGCACATTGCCATTGACTTTACCCGTCTCTAAATTCAGTGGTAAAACCACAAGCCCAGTAATATCTGCAGCAGAGAGATTTTGAGCTTTAATACTAAAATCACCTGCTAAAATTTTCTGAGAGATGAGATCCCCAGCAATAGCAATATCACCGCCCGTAGCTGGTTTACCCAGCAAATCTAATTTAATAACGTTATTTTTTGGTAATATTTGAGCCGTACCATTAACTTGGGCAAAACCCACAGAAACTGGTACAGGATTTTTGTCACCTTCTCGAACTTTAGGGACTAATACCAAATTGCCATTACTAAATCTTAACTTATCTAAATCAGTTTTAATTAATGCTTTACCAGTAGCCGGCGCAATAGTTGTTGTTAACCACCGCCCTTGATTATCCTGTTCAACATAAATATCTGGATTAACTAAAGTGACATCTAATTGCAAATGCCGGTGAGTAATTAACTTCCAAATATCATACCCGACATTAACCGCTTTAATACTTGCCCTATCTGGATCCTTCGGGGTTGGAGGTATTTCTGAAGCGGCAAACTCCACACCAGTAGCAGAAAAAGACTTGACTGCACCCAATTTAACAGGACGATTAAGTGTAGTAGTTAAACTTTGGATAGCTAATGGAACTAACTCCTCATAGACGAAATTCCGCAACCGCCAGATCCCGCCCATAATTCCTAGCAGTAAGAAAGCAGCTACAACCAGTCCACCACGGCTGAATATCATCAACCATAGACGCTTTAACCCAGAATGAGGAAGGCGAGAATTTTCTTGACTAGAAGAGTTAGACATAGGTTTTCACTCTATAAACTACCAGATGTCTGGCAAATACTACTAAAACAATTCAACACTCAGATTTTTATACAATCTTGGAGATGTCTATTGATTGCGACATAATTTCATATTGGACTATTAGAGTATAACGGTATGAAGACAAAAATTAGAGCTTGGCCTGGAGTGAAATTGGCGAATTATTTCTTTTGGTCTATCCCGGAGTTACCAAAATCTTCCGTTTAAATACTAGACTAGTAATCAGCAGTCTTTGAATTAGCAGATAATATTTTATTAACTGGCGAAGGTCAATTCCTGGTTTACCTTACGGAGAATAGTCATCAATGCATTAGCGTAATTAATTAGTAGTCTGATATAGCTATAATTGTTTAAGCAAGATTAAATGATTATGATATAAGTATTCCCACCTATACCACTTTTATTTCTGACTGCTGCTGTCATCATCGCTATAAATTCCAATGCACCCAAATTATTTGTAACTTTTGTGAATACACAACCTAGAACTTTAATATAAATTAGAGAACCGATTAAAGGATGAATAATGCGTGTTTTTGTACTGATTTTCAATGCTGGGACTGACAACGAGGGTATTCATAGTATTCGCATTAGGAATACCCAGGGGGTAGAGATTAATCAAATCCTCTTGTTTGAATTGGAAGATGATGCTACTCGCTATGCTTTAATGTTAGAAGCTCAAGACTTCCCTGTACCTACAGTGGAAATGATGGATGCTGATGATGTCAAAGAGTTTTGCGAAAGCTCTGGCTATGATTGGGAGATTATTCCAGCCAACAGTGACTTGATCATTCCACCAGAAATAAACTTGGAACAAACCGATTGGCAACCGGACTTAGAAATAGAGGACTCTAATCCATCTGTCCCAGAAATTGCTAATTCTGATTTAGACAGTATCCGTCGTCAGTTGGAAGGCTTATTATAATTGATCACTAGTCATTAGTCACGAGTAAATCATCACTGACTATTGACTATTGACACAGGATAGACAAAAAATGACAAATTTTCAGGAACGCGGGCATCTGCTCACCGAACAAGTTAATCCCAACAGTCTAAATTTAGACCAACTCAATTCTTTAGAATTGGTAGAATTATTTAATAGTGAAGACCTCAAAGCAGTAGCAGCAGTAGCAGCAGCTAAAGTTCAGTTAGCAGCGGCCATTGATATGACAGCAGACAGGTTACGGCAAGGGGGAAGGTTATTTTATGTGGGTGCCGGGACAAGTGGCAGATTAGGTGTATTAGATGCGGCTGAGTGTCCGCCTACTTTTTGCACTGCTCCCGAATTAGTACAGGGAATTATTGCCGGTGGTGCTGGTGCATTAGTCCGCAGTTCCGAGGATTTAGAAGATCGCTCAGAAGATGGAGAAAGTGCGATCGCCCAACGACAAATCACCCAAATGGATGTAGTTGTCGGCATCACGGCCGGGGGAACTACTCCCTTTGTTCATGGTGCGATTAATGCAGCCCGTCGAAGGGGTGCAGCTACTATTTTTATCGCCTGTGTCCCCGCCGATCAAGTCAGTATTGAAAGTGATCTTGACATTCGCTTATTAACAGGCCCAGAAATTTTGGCCGGGTCTACGCGATTAAAAGCAGGGACAGTCACAAAATTAGCCCTAAATACCCTCTCGACCGGAGTAATGGTTAAACTAGGTAAAGTCTATGGTAATCGCATGGTTGATGTTGCTGTCACCAATCAAAAATTACGCGATCGCGCCCTGCGGATTATACAAGACCTCACCGGATTAAGTCGAGAAGCTGCTGGGTTTTTACTAGAACGCAGTGGTAAATGGGTCAAACTATCCTTATTAATGCACTGGACAGGCTTAGATCAACAAGCAGGAAAACAACTCTTAGCAGCCCATCAAGGTAATCTGAGATTAGCTGTTAACAGTTATAATAATCAAGCAAAGTGAATCATGAAATATCAATAATTTTACTCAGTATATTAATTCTCAGTTCCGTGTTTTTATTCGGTAAATTAAGTATCTTTACTGAAAAAACTTCGGTTAATAAAGGAATATAATGTTATAAGGGTATCTAGCACAATCAAGTAACACTTGTTGTGTCTTCATATTGGTATATTGATCATTCACAAGGCACATTATTAATTTTTTTCAGGGTGTAATCTATCATTTCCAACCTCTAATTTAGAATAATTACTGGCATCATAAATAATAGAAATGTGATATGACGAGATCCTAGCGTGTCGGTTAACAGGATGTTTTTAAATCCCTAGTTAAACCATCAGATGTTTACCAAGGAAAATTAAGTAAGCATTCATTTTTATCAATACATAACATCATCAGTAAATTCTGGGGCAAAGAATGATGACTCATCCCGACGTGATAGAAGCTCAAAACCTATTTCATGAGTTTAAAAAATGTACACAATTACAATTCAATGGACAACTCAAAATTAAAAGCACGAAAGGAAGACAATGGGCTTTTTACTATCGTCTAGGCAGAATAGTTTGGGCAACAGGTAGCGATCATCCTTTTAGACGCTGGCGGCGCAACATTACCCAATATTGTCCTGATCTAGATATGGATAAAATGCGTTGTCGTTATGAGGATATAGCGATTGATTATTGGGATTACAATCTTCTAGACATTTTATTCAAAAGACAAAAAATCCAAAGGGAAAAAATTCACACCATTGTCGAAAGTACAATCGCCGAGTTATTTTTTGATTTAGCTCAAGAACTAGATTTTGCATCTGTTACTTGCAGTCGCAGTCAGGATGTGATCTTAGAAATGCCCATGAGCTTCACCAGTGCCGATATGTCCATTAAACAAATGCAGGACTCCTGGGGAATTTGGTCACAAGCTGGTTTAGCCAATATTTCCCCTAATTGTGCCCCCGTACTACGGCGGCCAGAACAGTTGCAACAACTTGTCAACCCCTCCGTATATAGAAATTTTGTCAGTTTAATTAACGGTAAATACACACTACGAGAATTAGCAATCAGAATGAAGCAGGATGTTCTCCCTGTTGCTCGTTCCTTACTTCCTTATATTCTCAAAGGGATCATTGAATTAATAGAAGTATCTGATTTACCCTTGATAGTTAGTGAACCAGGTAATACCACAGTCAAACAATCCAAAAATCAAACTGCTCCACTGGTTGCTTGTGTGGATGATAGTCCCCAGGTTTGCAAAATGCTAGAAGACATAATGACCAGCCACGGACTGAGATTTGTGAAAATCCAAGACGATGTGCAAGCTTTACCTATTATTATTCAAGAAAAGCCAGATTTAATTTTCTTAGATTTAATTATGCCTATAGCCAACGGTTATGAAATTTGTGCACAATTACGTAGAATTTCTGCTTTTGCGGATACACCAGTGATCATCTTAACAGGGCATGATAGCTTAGTTGATCGGGTACGTGCCAAAGTAGTTGGTTCTACAGACTTTATGTCTAAACCCATCGTAGCTGAACGAGTGATGAATGTAGTCCGTAAGTATATACGCGTACCAGGATTATCTGGGAATCAGAATGGAGCCAGTCCAGAAGCGAGAATGGCAGGACCCTAATTACTTCATCCTCCTCAGCAGCAACATACCCAAAACAGACAATTGGCTGATTTCGTACTTAAAGACATATTGGAAAAAATTCCTAATTTTTACGGATAAAATTTGGGTAATATAGTGTTAAGATTAACTCTGTTCAATATTGATAATTTTTGGGGATGCAATCACCATCAAATCTTTTGTAGAAGTAGTTATCAAAACCAGAATTCTTAATTAGGTATGTTAATTTATGTTGAACACTTAGCTAGAGAGAAGAAATATCTATACAATTTACTCAGTGAGATAAAATAAATCAGTTCACAAGTCTTTATTGGATCTGTCTAATACAATATTCCAGTTTTTGTTAACATTCTTAAAAGAATTCAATAGGTAATTATCATGAGTACCGTTCTAGTAGTGGAAGATGGCATAACTGATATGCAGGTTATCAGTAAATACTTACAAGATGCTGGCTATTCTGTAGTTTGTGCTACAAATAGTGCAGAAGCACAATCTAAAATAGGCAGCAATACACTAGATGTAATAGTTTTGGATGTAATTTTACCTGATAAAAGCGGCTATGAAATTTGTCGGGAATTAAAAGATAATGTCAAAACTAGCAATATTCCTATAATTTTTTGTTCCACTAAAAGTAGTGATGTAGATAAAATGTGGGGGAATATGTTAGGTGCAGATGCTTATCTAGGCAAACCAGTAGATAAGGAAGAATTGATGCAAACTTTAAAAGGATTGATTAAATCATAGATTGCAAATTAGTCACTAATTTAATAGTGACTAATCAGAATTATCTAGAGTAAAGGAAAACTAACTTTGGAAACCAAACAAAAATTTTTAAGCTTTTCTTTAGGAGTAAGAGATACGGCAGTAATTCCCCTAGGACAAATTACCGAAGTTGTGCAAATACCACTCACAGAAATATGTGGTGTACCACAAATGCCTAATTGCGTGGTGGGGATTTATAACTGGCGGGGGGAAATGTTATGGTTGGTTGATTTGGAAGAAATGCTAGGTTATCCACCACTTTTACAAGGGTCAAATTTTTTGTCCAAAATGATGGTATTAGTGCTAGAACATGAAGGCAAATATTTGGGAATATTAATCCGACAACTCATAGATATTGATTGGTTGGATACCCAACGGATGAAACAACCATCAGAGGAGGTATTTTATCCAGAAATGACCCCATTTTTACGAGGGTATTTTATTAATGATGCAGAACAAATGATTTTTAATTTAGATGCTTCCGCAATGTTGCAAACTTCTCTGTGGACAACACATAACTGAAACAAAAATCAGGAATCAGGAAAAAGACTTAATTTTTCTCCCCTGCTCTCTATCCCCTCTTCTCTATTCTTTACTAATACTTATTGAGGTTAATCCCATGACGACTTTATATCAAAACCCAAATGAAGATGCAGGAAATGTTTTTACTCCAACATCAAGTCAAGAAAAGAAGAAAGATAACGGTAATGGCTCTAATTATGATTCATCTAGCAAAAGTTTAATTGCTAAAGAATTCAAAATCTGGAGACAGAGATTTCAGGAAATAACAGCCAAAATGCGACAAGTTCCAGACATGAAGCAGTTATTATCTGTAACGGTGGGAGAAGTTAGAGACAAATTGGTATGTGATCGCGTATTAGTTTATCAGTTTACCACAGATGATACAGGCATTGTTTTAGCTGAATCCAGAGCCAGTGGTTGGACACCTGCTATTAATGAAAATCTAGCCGCTATTTTGTTTGGTGTGTATACCAGTCAAGATTATGTAGAACCTGTAATCATTGACGATATCAATCAAATTCAAGTTACTCCCTACCAAAAACAATTACTACAAAAATTTCAAGTTAGGGCGAGTTTAAGTTTACCAATTTTTGTTAATAATAAAGCCTGGGGTTTATTAGTAGTTCATAGTTGTGCGACTGCCAGACCATGGCAAGAAACTGAAACCACCCTATTAGCACAAATTGCTACAGAAATTACCTACAGAGTGCAGGGATTTAAGTTAGAAAAAGAACTGAAACAATCTTCCATAGCCAAACAATCAGCAGCGAAAGTCATTACCAAGATTTTACAACAGCCAGATGTCGAAAAAATCTTTCAAACAACTACCCAAGAAGTTCGGCAATTATTGAAATGCGATCGTGTTGGTGTATATCGTTTTAATGATGATTGGAGTGGTCAATTTATTTCCGAATCAGTTGGTAATAACTGGGTAAAAGTAGTCACTCCCGGTTATCAAATGGTTTGGGAAGATAGCCACTTGCAAGATACTAAGGGTGGTAGATACGCTAAAGGGGAAAGTTTTGTTGTTAATGACACCTATAAAATCGGTTTAGCTCAATGCCACATTGATATTTTAGAACAGTTTGAAGCTAAAGCTTATATTATTTCTCCCGTGTTCTCTGGGGAAAAATTATGGGGTTTACTCGCTGCTTACCAAAATACGGGAGCAAGAGAATGGCAAGATTGGGAAGTGAGCTTTTTAAACCAGATTGGTTCACAATTTGGTGTTGCTGTTTCCCAAGGAGAGTATTTAGAAACAGTACAAAAACAAACAGAACAATTAGGACAAATCGCCAAACAAGAAAAAGCATTAACTAAGATAGTTAGTCGAATTAGGCAATCCTTAGATATGGGAGAAATATTTAAGATTGCCACCCAAGAAATGCGCCAGGTATTGAGATGTGATCGCGTAGCCGTGTTTAAATTTCACCCTGATTTTAGTGGAGAATTTATCGCAGAATCAGTAAGTCATGGTTGGGTAAGATTAGTTAATACTGAAGGAAAAGAACTAGTTGAAGATACATTTTTTCAAGAAACCAAGGGGGCGCGATTTACTAAAGGTGAAACTATCGCCGTTAATGATATCTATGCTGCTAATATTACCCCTTGCTATTTAGAATTACTCGAACAATTTGAAACCAAAGCTTATATTAATGTCCCCATTTTCTTTGGTGATCAATTATGGGGTTTATTAGCAGCATATCAAAATAGTGGTACTCGTGAATGGCAAACATCAGAAGTTAGTTTCTTGAGTCAAGTAGCTCTACAATTTAGTTTAGCAAAAACCCAGATAGATTATTTAACAGAACTAACACAAAGAGCAGATCAAGAAAAAGCAATTAATAAGATTGTCAATAGAATTCGGCAATCTTTAGATACAGAAGAAATATTTAGAACCACTACCCAAGAAGTGCGGGCTGCTCTACAATGCGATCGCGTGGGAGTATATCAATTTCATCCAGATTGGAGTGGGACATTTATTGCTGAATCCGTGGCTAGTGGTTGGAAAAAAATAGTTACACCTGAGTTTCAAATGGTCTGGGCTGACACCCACCTCCAAGAAACCCAAGGGGGTAGATATGCTAAAGGTGAAAGCTTTGTAGTTAACGACATTTATGCAGTTGGCCATGCCCAATGCCATGTAGAAATATTAGAGCAGATTGAAGTTAAAGCCTACATGATAGTACCCATCTTCTTTGAGGAAAAATTATGGGGTTTATTGGCAGCTTATCAAAATTCTGCAACCCGTGAATGGCAACCTTCAGAAGTTAACTTTTTGACCCAAATAGGCTTACAATATAGCCTCGCTAAATCCCAAATTGACTATATCCAAAAAATTCAAGCACAAACAGCAGAATTAGCCAAAGTAGCCGAGCAAGAAAAAGCAGTTAATAAGATAGTTGGACGCATTCGGCAAGCCATCGGTGTGGAAGATATCTTTAAAACTACCACCCAAGAAATTCGCCAGGCTTTAAAATGTGATCGGGTGGGAGTATATCAATTTCATCCAGATTGGAGTGGGACATTTATTGCTGAATCCGTTGGTAGTGGTTGGAAAAAAATAGTTACACCTGAGTTCCAAATGGTTTGGCCTGACACCCACCTCCAAGAAACCCAAGGTGGTAGATATACCAAAGGTGAAATCTCTGTAGTTAATGATATCTATCAAGTTGGCTATGCTCAATGTCATATCGAGATTTTAGAGCAGATTGAAGTTAAAGCCTACATCATCGTCCCCATCTTTTTTGAAGAAAAATTATGGGGCTTACTAGCAGCCTATCAAAATTCTGGAACCCGTGAATGGCAACCTTCAGAAGCTAACTTTTTAACTCAAATAGGATTACAATTTAGCCTAGCTAAATCCCAAGTTGATTATCTAGATAGATTACGACAACAATCTGCCAAAATTGCCCAGATAGTTGAACAGGAAAAAACCTTCTCCAAGATTGTTAACCAAATTCGTCAGTCCTTAACTGCGGGAATAGACGAAATTTTCAAATCTACTACCCAGGATATCCGCCAACTATTCAAATGTGATCGCGTCGCAGTCTATAAATTCACCTCAGACTGGGGTGGCAATTTTGTCGCCGAATCAGTAGCCCCGGGTTGGATCAAACTAGTTACATCCGAACTAAAAACCGCCTTTGATGACCCTTGTTTGCAAGCCATGAACGGTGGTGATTATAAAAAAAGTAGCAAATTAATAGTCAGCGACATTTATCAAGCCAGCTTTGATACTTGTTACATTGAACTTCTTGAAGGATTTGAAGCCAAAGCCTATGCAATTGTCCCTATCCTATTTGGCGAAAAACTGTGGGGACTATTGGCAGTTTATCAAAACTCTAGTACCCGCCATTGGGAAGAGTCGGAAACCAACCTGTTAGCGCGGATTGCTGATCAATTAGGACTAGCATTGCAACAAACAGAATTCTTGCAACAACTTCAAACCCAATCTAGCAAACTATCAGAAGCAGCAACCAGAGAAAAAGCCGCTAAAGAACTACTCCAACAGCGTTCTATTCAACTGCTTATGGCTGTTAAACCTGCTCTTAAAGGGGATTTAACAGTTCGCGCCCCCATTACAGAGGATGAAATAGGAACAATTGCTGATGCCTATAACGGAACTCTCCAAGCACTACAGCAAATCGTTCTTCAGGTGCAGTCATCTTCTCAACAAGTAGCCCAAACCTCCACTAATAGTAGTACCTCCCTAGTAGGATTGACTCATTTAGCTAAACAACAATCTGACGAAATTACCCAAGCCTTGAGCGATTTGCAACAGATGGTAAACTCTACCCAAGCGGTAGTTAACAATGCCCAATTAGTGCAAATAGCAGTTCAACAAGCTAACAAAACTGTAGATTCTGGTGATACTGCCATGAATGAAACCGTGAATGCTATTCAAGCCATCAGAGAAACCGTGGCTCAAACCAGCAAAAAAATTAAACGTCTGAGTGAGTCATCCCAAAAAATCTCCAAAGTGGTAAATTTGATTAGTAGCTTTGCGACTCAAACCAACGTTCTCGCACTCAATGCAGCTATTGAAGCCACTAGAGCCGGTGAATATGGCAAAGGCTTTGCAGTGGTAGCCGATGAAGTTCGTTCTTTATCTCGTCAGTCAGCCGCCGCAACTATCGAAATTGAAAAATTAGTCCAGGAGATTCAAGCAGAAACTGGGGAAGTTGCCGTAGCAATGGAAACAGGGATTCAACAAGTTGTGGAAGGGACAAACTTAGTTAGTGAAACCCGTCAAAATCTAAATGCGATTGTTTCTGCAACTGCGGAAATTAGTCAATTAATTGAACGCATTACTGAAGCCACCCAAATCCAAATGCAGCAATCTGGTACAGTCACACAATCAATGAATGATGTGGCAGAAATTGCTAACAAAACCTTTGGTGAATCTCAGGAAATTGCCCATGTCTTCCAAAGCTTAACCGGCATGGCACAGGATTTATTAGCAACTGCTACTAAGTTTAAGGTTAAGTAAATGGGTAATAGGTAATTGGTAATGGATAAAAACTCTTTCCAATTACCAATCACCTATTTACAATTTAAAATAATTACTAAAATCTAAAAGCAAAAATTATGATTACAGATCCAGCAATTCGTGAACAAGGGTATGCCTATTTCTTGGGTGAAGCACCAGAATTGTTACACGCTATTGAACAAGATTTATTTACTTTACTTGAAAGTTCTAGTACAGCTAAAATCCATAATTTAATGCGGGCAACACATACCATTAAAGGCGGTGCTGCCAATGTTGGACTCGATACCATCATGACAATTGCCCATTCTTTAGAAGATATCTTTAAAGCTTTATATAATGTAGAAATTGATAGTGAATTACAAGCCTTACTAGTTGAAGGTTATGAATGTTTACAACTAGCAGTTACCACCGAAGTTACTAATAGTAATATTAATGCTGAAGGACTTTTGACTCGCGCAAGTTCAGCCTTTGCCGAAATTCAAGAAAAATTGGGTGATGCTTTTAGGACAGAAAACCATATTCCCACATCAGAAGAATTAGGTTTTGATATTGTTAAATCTATTTTTGAAGTCGGAGTTAAACAACGTCTCGATAGTCTGAATGAAGCTATTAGCAATCCACCAGAACGGGCTGAATTTTGTGAATTATTACATTCCCAAAGTGAAGTATTTATTGGCTTGGCAGAATCTTTAAATCTACCAGGATTGCAAACACTAGCACGGACAATTATGTCCGCTATAGATACCAATCCCCAACAGGTATTAGAAATTGCTCAAATTGCTTTTAATGATTTAAAAGCCGCACAAAAAGCTGTTTTGGAAGGCGATCGCACTTCCGGAGGTTCACCATCTCCAGAATTACAAGCATTAGCAAGTGTTATAGATGATAAGTCTTCTATAACCACAACCAGTTCTTTGGCAACAGTACCAAAATATGAGTCTGCAATTACATCCATACATCAATCTTTTGCAGAGACATTTTTTAATAGTACCACAGAATTTTATCAATTTTTAATCACAGTTAATAATGGTAATAATGAACCTTTAAAACCAGTTAATGCTAAGGTTTATTTAAAAGTTATTCGCTATATTTTTGGTTGGTTTAATCACTACAAAGAAATCCCAGAATCAGAACTCAATCTATCTTTATTAATTCCTCCAAGCCATCAACGATATCCCATTAATTATCTAGAAAGTTGGCTAGAACAATTTCTTTACTTTTTAGACGATCAAGCAGATAGTAAATCTTTATCTCTCTATCGTCGGGGTGTAATTTTAATTATTCTCCTAGCCATTGCTAAATTTCAATATACTGTTGAGAAAAACAATAGTGCTATCCCTATTATCAAAAAATTAAGAGCGCAAATCCGCTACTTAGGTAAACAATATAAGAATTATCCGCCCATCACCGAAGCAGAAAAAAACTGGCTTGATTATCCTAAGTTACAAGATTTATTAGTGATCAAAGAAATAGTTCCTGCGTTATTAATAGAAGACAATAATAATCTGCTAGAATCAATCTGGGGAGGAGAAACAATTGTAGAAAATGACCATGAAATAGTTACGACATCAATTATACAAACAGCAGAAAATATTCAACATGATAATTATTTAGAAAGTGTCACATCATCACCCGTTAGTGAAGAGGTAATTACAAATGATGAAACTATCAAAATTAATCAGCAAGGAGAAGAAAAAACTACCGATGCTGTGAATAGAAACTCTCGTCAACCTTCCTTCGTGCGGGTAGATGTAGAAGGACTACAACGACTAAATTATCTCGCAGGTGAATTATTAATTTATCAAAAAAGACGAACTTTATATGATGACCAAGTTATAGAACTAATTGATAGATTAACTCAACAACTTAACCAACATCAACAAACATTATATCAATTACGGGATTTACCATTACAAGGAAATAATGTCAAAGCTGACAATACTCAAGCGGTGAATACCGTAAATTTTGATTCTTTGGAAATGGATATCTATTCAGAGTTTCAGTTAACATTGCACTCAGCAATGGAAGAAACCCTACAAATCCAAGAGACATCCGAATCATTAGAATTACTGATGAGACAATCTACTCAAATCAGTGAGAAAAAACATACTTTAACCCTGAATATTATAGATAACTTAGTCGAAGCGAGGATGTTACCTTTAGAAACTATCCTCAATCGTTTTCCTCAAATGGTGCATAATCTCGCCAATGTTTATAGAAAACAAGTAGAATTAAAACTAACTGGTACACAAGTTCTAGTTGATAAAGCGATCGCCGAAAAACTCTATGATCCCCTATTACAACTGGTACGAAATTCCTTTGATCATGGGATTGAACCTCCCGAAATTCGTCGAGACCGAGGCAAATTAGAACAAGGTATCATTGAAATTCGTGCCTATAATCAAGGTAGTCAAACCGTTATTGAAATCCATGATGATGGTGAAGGTTTAAACTTAGAAAAAGTCCGCACTAGAGCTATAGAACTTGATCTGATTCCCGATCATCATAATGGAGATTATGGTCATCATCTCAGCGAATCTGAACTAATAGAAATGATGTTTACTCCGGGATTTTCCACAGCAGGTAAAGTCAGCGAAATCTCTGGACGGGGTATGGGTTTAGATATTGTCCGTACTCAATTACAATCACTCAACGGCTCAATTTCTGTGCAATCATCTCCCTATCAGGGAACAACATTCATTCTCAAAATTCCTTTCTCTATGACTACAGATAAACTCATGCTAGTTCAGGCAGGTGGAGTTATTTATGCGTTACTACAAGATAGTATTGAAAAAATAGTTATTCCCTCTGCTCAACAAATTAAAGAATTTGAAGGTAAACAATTTTTACATTGGCGGACAGAGGAAGATGAATTGATGATCAATCTGTACAAATTAGACAAATTAATGTATTACAATGGTGCAGTTTTAAGTACAGGAAATTTGCAAAATTTACCCGATAATTCACAAGCAGGAATGGTAAAAAATCCAATTATTCTCCTGCGTCGCCATCATGGCATGGTGGCCATAGAAGTTGATCAAATTATTGGTGAACAAGAATTAGTTATTAGACCTTTAGGAAATTCTATTACGCCACCGAAATATGTTTATGGTTGTAGTAGTTTAGCTAATGGTAATTTAATCTTAATTATTGATGGAACTTTGCTAATTGATACTCAAGCAATGCAAGCGACATTGGATTTTATGTCACCACCAATGATACCTCCAGCAAATCAACCAGCTTTACCAATGTCAGAGGAAACAATTGTTTCTACATCCCTAATTACTACATCTACTCCCCCAACTACTACCCAAAAACAGCTAACTGCTAATATGTCAGGAAATAGCAACTTACCAAAGGTAATTTTAGTAGTAGATGATGCTATTAGTTTACGGCAAACTCTCTCTTTAACTTTACAAAAAGCCGGCTATCAAGTATTACAAGCTCAAAATGGCATAGAGGCTTTAGAACAATTACAGTTACATCCAGAAATTGAAGTGGTTATCTCTGATTTAGAGATGCCAAGGATGAACGGATTTGAATTATTAAGCCATATCCGTCAAAATCCAGATGTTGCTAAAAAACCGGTTGTGGTTCTCACTTCTCGCAGTGCAGAGAAACATCGTCAATTAGCTTACGAATTAGGAGCAAATTCTTACTTAATTAAGCCTTATTTAGAGCATGAATTTATCTCTACGGTGAATAGTTTGACTAATAGCAATAAGGAGGGTTTAAGTCAGGGATTAATAGCCGCAGGGACATGAATATAGGAAATTTAGGTTGGGTTGAGCGACAGCGAAACCCAACAAAATCGTTGATAAATAGGGTGTGCTGAATAAGTCTTCTCGTGAAGGGATGTGACAGTTTCAGCTATCTGTCATCCCCAAACTTTTAAGGTTTGGTTGCTCTTTCGACATAACCTCCAGCGTAAGTAATTACGCACATCGTTCTGTAGGATTTATGAGAACCGTAAGCAACACCAGTCACCCGAAAAGCTGGGTTAAAAATATTTGTCCGATGTCCACGGGATGGTACACCATCATCAATAATTAATTGCATGACAATATCTTGGGCGGTATCTGGTCCATAACTGATGTTTTCGCCGGCGGTAGTTTGCCATTTACCATAGCGACTAATGCGAGCGCTAGGATTGCTACCATCACTGCCATCATGGCCTGTTGCACCCTTTAATCCTTGATCTTTAACGTGATCCCTCGCACCTAAAGACATTCCTTTAGAGGGACGTAATGCACCCACAGGAGAGACAGACTTTAAAAAAGCGATCGCTTCATCAACCGGTTTTACCCCTTCTTGAGTGATTAAATAGGTATTATGGGAAATTTTGACTCGATTTCCCTGAAACCGCTTTTTATAATTTTCTAAAATGGGTAGATATGACTGAGGATTTGTTCTAACTTTATTAGTTTCATCAATTACTTGTTTTTCTAAGGTAGAGAGGTAACTTATTGTTCCTGATGAGGTTTGATTATTTTTATTTCCAATCAGTTCACCAGTAGATGCTCCCAATTTTAGTAATTGATCAGAAAAAGTAGTTGCCAGCATAATAGGTAATAATACCAAAAATCCCAGGTGACGCATTAATAACCTCGTTTTCTTGTACAATTATTGCAGTAGTAGTTTTTTAGATAACTACCTATTATCTGTTGTAATCTTTTTGGCTATTAAATGTAAAGATTATTTTTTAATAAACTAGATGATGGTTAAAAAATAGGAATTGAGAAGTGAAAAGCTATACTCATCACTTCTCATCAGACTACTCCTTACACTTATTGCAATTAGAACATTTAATCAATCGGTGCAACCTCTAGCTAAAGATGCAGATTTATGGGCAAGGTTGATAAATCTGGTATAAAAAAAGACTGTTACTCCAAAATTATTGTTTGTCCTGTAATATGTATTCGATTTCTGCCAGCTTGACAGGCCCAGCAAACTTCTCGTTACTCATAATAAAAGATGGTGTACCACCCAATCCTAATTTGCGGGCTAATTCTAAATCTTTTTGAATGAAACTATTAGCTAATTCGCGGTCAGAGTTAAATTTGATGAGATTCAAATTTAGTTTTTTAGCAGTATCTAAATATAAAGTCTCACCCAATTTATTTTGATTGGTAAACAAGGCATCATGATATTCCCAAAACTTACCTTGCTGATAAGCTGCCCAAGCTGCTTTGGCTGCTGGTAAGGCTTGTTGATGGATTTGAAAGAGGGGGAAATGTTTATAAACTAAGGTGAATTTATCTGGATATTTTGCTAATAAATCTTTGAGTGTTTGATGTGCTTCAGCGCAATAAGGACATTCAAAATCCGAAAATTCTATTAATACAGTTTTTGATTTTGTTGCACCAGTGGTAGGAGAATCGCCAATGATAGCTTTGGGTTTAGACTGTAAATCATTGATGAATTCTTCCCGTGATTGTTGTAGTTTTTCTTGCTGTTTTTGCTGGTATTTCTCTACAGATTCTAGAATGACTTCTGGGTTTTTGCGAAGAATTTCTAAAACTTGTTGTTCTAGTTGGGGGCTAATTTTAGTATCAGCTTGGACAGGTAATGACCAGGTTAGCATTAGGCAGAGTAAGCTGATAATTACTAATTTTCGGAAACGGTTAAAAATTTTCAACATTTGTTAAATGTATAACAGTAGCAATGCGATTTTATCAAGTAGCGGATAAAACAGCAATTTTTTCATTTAAAAATTAAAATTTATATACTGAAAAATTTTATCAAACAGGAGTCAGTATTTCAGGAGTAAATAATCAAAACAAGAACAGTTGTATAGCAGAAGGCAAGGGTGAAACACTTGCTAAGTAATTGGACAAAAATATTTACAGTCATTGCGAGGGAAGGGAAGCAATCACAACCCTTGCGATTGCTTGATTTCACTTCGTTCCGTATGGCTAACGCAATGACATTGTATAATTAATTCTGTCTCACTACTTATTATTAAGTCTCAAGTATCAATAATGTCCTAATCATCCTGGCTACAGCTATATATTTCCTGTTCTCTGTTCCCTTTCACTCAAATAGGAAAATTATATGTTAATTAGTTGGCTTTATCTAATCGCAGCAATTATTTTTGAAGTTTCGGGAACAACTTGTATGAAACTTTCAGAAGAATTTACGAAAATTATCCCTTCAATTTTCATTTTTGTATTTTATGGACTTTCTTTAACGTTTTTAACCCTTTCTTTAAGAACAATTCCGGTAAGTATAGTTTATTCTATTTGGGCAGGATTGGGTACTCTGATAATTGCTACTATTAGCGTGATTTGGTTTCATGAGTCTTTTACTGTGATCAAAATTATCTCTATGTCTTTAATAATTATGGGTATTATTGGTTTAAACTTGGCTAAATAGCAAGCAGGGGCGCAGAGGAGAATATTTTCCTTACCAATTACCATTTACCAGATTAAACTAGAAACTTGGATGAATACAAAAATTATGAACAGTAGAATTCTAGCTACATCTGTATTTCTAGTCACACTCAGTTTATCAAGTGCCGTCCAAGCTGGGAGTTATGAAGATATTAGACAGTTATTAGCAAAAAAACAATGTCCTAAGTGTATACTAACTAACGCCGGATTAGTGATGGCTGATTTAGCTGGGGCAAATTTGGCTGGTGCTGATTTGCGGGGTGCTAATTTGAGTCGGGCAAATTTAGCTGGTGCTGATTTACGGGGTGCTAATTTAAGTGGTGCAAGTCTATTTGGTGTGAATTTAAGTGAAGCTAAACTCAGTGGTGCAAACTTAACTGGTGCTGATTTACGAGATACCTTTTTAATGAATGCTGAATTAAAAGGTGCAAATATTACGGGGACAAATTTTCAAGGTGCGGTAGGAATACCTTCACAGATTGCTAAATCGGAAGATTTTTATGCTTGGGGTGTAGCAGCCGCCCAAAAGGGGAATCTTAAACCAGCTATTGATTATTTTAGCCAAGCGATCGCTCTTAAGCCAGACTATGCCGGCGCATATTTAGCCCGTGGTATCGCTAGTTATCAAAGTTTAGACAGACAAAACGCCTTAGAAGATGCCCAGAAGGCAGCAGAATTATTTGAAAAAGAAAAAAATACTGAAGGACTGCAAACAGCAAAAGCTTTTATTACAGAATTAAAAACACCCTACACAGAAACAGTTAATGCAGGTAAACCCAGCTTTATGGATTTTGTGGGGAGTTTAGGTTCAGTCTTATTACAGTTTTTACCTTTCTAATCGCCATTTTCTCCAGAAAATTAGGTTTAAAACCCTTTGCTAATTACTGAGAAACAAGTATTATTGTCACTAGGGATGCTTAACCACTACTAAGACAATCATGCTACTGACAAGATGGATATTAAGGATTTTCATAAAGCCACCAACCCTGCACGGACTCTGAAAACTCAGAATGTGGAAGACCAAAAATGTTATATTGACTTTTCTGAAGTGCGTGGCGAGGATATCATCAGCACTCTAAAAGAGAGTATTACAATTTGGAATGCAGATCAGCCTACCTGTAACCTATTTACTGGACATATAGGTTGTGGTAAATCCACAGAATTATTACGGTTGCAGGTAGTATTAGAAGCAGCAGATTTTCATGTTGTCTATTTTGAATCTAGCGAAGATTTAGAAATTACAGATGTAGATATTGCTGATGTATTTTTAGCCATTGCTAGTCGCATTAGTAAAAGTCTTGAGAACATTGTCCTCGAAGAACCAAGAAGATTTCAGGAATTACTGCAAGGTGCATGGAATATTTTAAACTCTGAAGTTACAGGTTTTAAAGGTAAATTTGCTGGTCAAGATATTGGTTATACTGTTGACGGACAAAAATTATCTTTGTCATTGGGTATTGGGGAAATCACCACAAACATGAAAAGTGATCCCACATTAAGAACCAGAATAAATCAATATTTAGGACCACAGAAAACAAACTTAATACAAGCAATTAATCAAGAACTTTTAGAACCAGCCATTGCTAAACTTAAACAACAGGGTAAAAATGGTTTAGTTGTCATAGTTGATAACCTAGACTGCATAAATAATACCGCTAAACCCTGGGGTCGAACACAACAAGAATATCTATTTGTAGACCAAGGTGAATATCTGACTAAACTTAATTGTCATGTCATTTATACCATGCCTTTAGCTTTGAAATTTTCCAATGAATATGCGACATTAACCCAACGATTTCCACAAGACCCAAAAATATTACCAATGGTCCCTGTTAAGTATTCAGATGGTAGAATTCATGAACGGGGATTAGCACTAATGCAACAGATGATTTTAGCTAGGGCTTTTCCTAATTTAGCCCCAGAAGACCGTTTAAATAAAATTACCGACATTTTTGATACTCCAGCAACTTTAGACCGTTTGTGTCAGGTTAGCGGCGGTCATGTGCGCGATATTTTGAAGTTATTAAACCCCTGGATTATGAAAGATAGAAACTTTCCTCTCCAGGGTAACACTTTAGAGCAGATTATTCGTGAACGATGCAATGAAATGTCTTTAACTATTTCTGCCGAAGAATGGGAATTATTACGTCATGTCAAAAAAACTAAGCACGTTAGTGATGATTTAGGATACCAGAAATTAATCCGCAGTAGATTTGTATTTGAATATCGAGATAAAGGTGAATTATGGTTTGATGTTAACCCAATTTTAGCAGAATCAGAAAAGCTGCAATAAATGTAGGTTGGGTTAGCGATAGCGTAACCCAACATTATCTTTTTCTAAATCAGAATTTAAGCGTTTTCAGGATTTAGATATTTAATTACTAATACCAATATGACAAACTCACCACAAATAGAAAATAAACAACAACTAGAAGATTTAGCATGGTCTTTAGAAGCATCTCAGGGAGACTTTAAACTCATTTTAGCTAAATGCAATTATCTCGACTTACAAAATCAACTTATTCAAGAGTTACAGAAAATATGTGAGATTCAAACTCAGATTTTACGGCTACAAACATCAGAAAGAACATTATATAATGCTATTCGAGAAGAATTTAATCAGGAAGTTGCAGCATTAATGATTGTCGGTTGGGAATCTTTACCGAATTTATCAAAAATGTTCAGTTCAGCTAATCAAGTCAGAGAAGAATTTAGAAATAATTGTCAATATCCTGTAGTGCTATGGATTAATGATCAAATATATCAACAAATCATAGAATCTGCACCTGATTTAGAAAGTTGGGGAATTACTATCAATTTTCCTCTTCCTTTTGATGAATTAATTAATTTACTCAAATCAATAATAGATAAAATATTGCATGATGATTTGAATGTAAATCTACAAGAACTTGAATTAGCATTACAAGACTTACAAAAAAATGGTCAAGAGTTAGAACCAGAATTTGCAGCTAATTGTAATTTTTTAAAAGGATTTATTGCATATAACGAAGAACAATTAGATATAGCTATTAGTTATTATCAAAAAACTTTGGATTTTTGGCAAACAACCGATGATTTAGAAATTCAAGGGAAAATACTTTATAATCTGACAATTTGCAATTATGAAAAATTAAGACCTAACCCCCCAGAAGTTGGAAATTATTTACAACGAACCTTAGAAAAGTTTAAAAATGCTCAACGTCTGGATTTAATTGTTAATTCTTTATCAAGATTTGGGTTAATTCTGCAAGATTTACAAGCATGGGAACAATTAAAAACATTATCTCAACAAGCTTTAGAAATACATCAAGCTGAAAATAATATCTTGAAAATAGCGGAAGATTATCTATTTTTAGCTACTGCTAATTTTGAACAATTTAATTTTTCAGAAACAGCCAGAATTGCTAATCAAGGGGTAGGGGTAATTCATGAATTACCCCTACTAAATTATTATCGTCAAAGTCTATTTTTAATTTTAGCACAAGCTCAAGAAAAATTACAACAATATGAACAGGCAATTAGTAATTTAAAATTGGCTAAAGATATCGGGGTGATAAATAATCAACCAAATCTGTATGTTAAAATTCTCAATCTTTTACAAAAACTATTGTTTCAAAAAACAGAATATCTGGAGGCTTTTAACACCAAATTAGAAAGTCGTTCTATTGAACAACAATTTGGGTTGCGGGCTTTTATTGGTGCGGGTTGGTTAAAACCAGCAAAAAATACATCTTTTGTCAATAAAGAAAATATTTCTCCAGAAATTGAGGCATCTGGACGGAAAATAGATGTAGATGAATTACTAGCAAGAATTGGCAGAAATGATAAAAAAATCATT
>JACCDP010377456.1_pt1 | contig 37830 bp, 24 predicted proteins | sample 7445841 | NCBI WGS metagenome assembly JACCDP01 (sample SAMN15323441, study PRJNA562643) | freshwater metagenome | isolation source: river surface water | place: USA:Blue River Watershed | collected 2017-08-17 | reverse complement strand
TTTGGTCGTTCATCTGGGTGTTTTGCCACGGCATACCCGCTCCTCTCACGCGGGCCCCGCCTTCGGCGAGGTGTTACCCATGTCCTGAAACAATTGTGTCACCTATGTCCTGATACTGCACCGAAGATTGGGAGACGTGGAAAACTTGGGAGAGTGGGAGACTGAGGAAGGCGCGAGGGAAGTCCTTCGAAGGGGCGGTCGGATTGGAATCCTACGCGCTACTCAATACCCGCTACTGGCTACTTTCCCGCCCCTACCCGCTACTGGCTACATGCTACTCTCCGCCGACCCGCTCGCTACTGACTCCTAGCTCCTAACTCCCAACTTCTTCCCTCAAGACAGTTTTAACGCGCCTTTCAGCAAAGGCAGCAGCGCTCGTGATTTACGATGCCATCCGGAAAGCGATTCGACGCGAGCTTTGAGAACTTTCCCCGACTTTCCCGGAATCTTGGGAACGCTGGCCTTCATGGCCTTCAAACGGGTTTGTCCGGCATCAAGCTGAGCCTCCACCCGGCGCTCAAGGTAATGTATAAGTAGCTTACGAAGTTCGATGTCCGGGGCGTACCGGGCGGCGCGCTCGGTGGGGACAGACACTTCGATGAGGGCCCCGAGGCCGGTCAGGAACCGCAGGCCTTGGGAAAGCGAGCCGGCGCTCAGGTCGACCCGGGCGCGGATTTCCGCCGGGCTGAGGGGTTCAGCGCTGGCGAAGCAAATGCCGTAGATGACCGCGAGCGACTTCGGAACTCCCAGGAGATCGGCGGCGTCGAGAAAGTAAGAGATCACGGCTTCCTCGAAGGCCACGACTTCAGCCGCGCGTCCCTCCGGAACGACCACGTCGGCAGCCGGGAGCACATCCACGGGCAGGGGGGGGTTGGAATGAGGGGAGATGGGCAATGAGGAAGGGAGGGAGGGCGAGAGATTGGGAGAGTGGGAGATGGCGGGGGGCTTCGTGGGCGAGAGGCTAGAGGCGAGGGATTAACGGTTATAGGTCATGGTTCGGAACGGAGCAGGACAGGACTTAGGGCTGCCTTTCCGAACCTTGCGCTTTGCGCCTGAGACGGCTTCGCCCCGTCGATTCTCCCCTCGGGGAAAACCCGACGCGCGAGATTGCAGACAGATTTCGTGTCTGATTTCAAATGAAATTGAAGCTTGGTCGCGAGCGGGGGCCCCCGGGTCCGGGCCGATCGGGGCCAAGGGCGGGCGGACGTGACGCCAAACCGCCCGGGAGATGGACCGTCTTCCCGGGTGAGGCGTGGATTCGCCTTGAAGGCGGGCGGGCGGCGCGGCGTCGTCGGCGGGCGTGCAGGGAGATCCAACGGAACGCGGCGGGGGTGAGTCGGCGCTGGGGAGGCGCGCGGGCATCGCCCTCGCGGGGATGCTCATCACCGCGGCTTTCCTTCGCCCGGAGACGGGGGACGGCGCGGACGGGGCGGGTTTCGCGGGCTGGGGTCCGGGTCGCAAGGGCGTGGCCGTCGTGATCCCGCGCGAGGCAACGCCGGCGGAGCGGCGGGCGGCGGAAACCGTGCGGTCGACCTTCGTGAAGGCCTCGGGCTTGCCCGAGCGGTATTTTCCGTTGGCGAAGGAAGGATGGCTCGCCCCACGGAGGGCGGTGGAGGTCGGCCTGACGCGACGCGGGGAGGCGGCGCGGCCCAAAGGCGGGAAGCCGCCGCACGACAACGCGGTCGCTTTTGCCGTGGTGGACGGGGCGCTGGCGATCGCCGCGGAACGGCGCGAGGCGATCGAGGGCGCGACGGGTTGGTTCCTTGCCGAGACGCTCGGGGCCCGCTGGTACCTGCCGGGCCCGTTGGGGGAGGAGGTTCCGCCGCGCGCGGAATTCGCGCTGCCGCCCGGAAGAAAGGAGACGCGTCCCGCCTTCGTGCACCGCGACCTCGGTCTCGATGGGACAAACGGCAACCGCATCTGGTACGCGCGCAACGGCCTCGAGGCGCGCTTCGAGCACGGGCACAACCTGCGCACCCTCTACCGCACGGAGGATCTGGAACGGGAACCGGACCTGGCGCCGGTGCGGAACGGCCAGCGGTTCGTGCCGCCGGGGTGGTCGGCCAACTGGCAGCCCAACTTCCTCAGTCCCGCCGCGGTGCGGCTGGCGGCGGAGGCGGCGACGCGGGCCTTCGACCGTGATCCGCGGCGCCTCTCGTTTTCGCTGAGCATCAACGACACCGACCTGTACGACGAGTCCCCCGCGACGCTGGCGGCGGTGGCGCCGGCGCGATTCTTCCGGAACCGGCCCGACTATTCGCCGCTGGTGTTCGGCTTCGCGAACGCGGTCGCGCGCGCGGTGGCGGTCAAACATCCCGACCGCTGGCTGCCGGCGTACGCGTACTACTGGTGCGAGAACACCCCGGGCTTCCCGGTCGAGCGCAACGTCGTGCCCTTCCTCACGGCGGACCGCAGCCAATGGTCGCACGCGGCCTTCCGCGCGGAGGACCGGGCGCTGATCGAGCGTTGGTGCCGCTCGGGTGCGGAGATCGTGGGGGTGTACGACTACTTCTACGGCAATCCGCATTTCGCGCCGCGGCCGACGCTCTACGCCGTCGCGGACTCGATCCCGTTCCAGCACCAGGCGGGCGTGAGGGCGTATTACGCGGAGACTTACTCGAACTGGGCGCTCGACGGCCCGAAGGCGTGGCTCGCCGCGCAGTTGCTCTGGGATCCGACCCGCGATCCGGCGGCGCTGCTTGACCGCTACCACCGGGAGTTCTGGCGGGAGGCGGAGGGTCCGATGCGCGCCTTCTTCGCCGCGGCGGAACGCACGTGGCTCGAGCAGCCGGGCCCCCCGCTGTGGCTGCGATACTACAAGGACGAGGACCAGGACCACATCTACCCCGCACCGCGGCGCGCGGAACTGCGGGAAGCCCTTGCAAGGGCGGGACGGGCCGCCGTGAGCGATGTCACCCGCGCGCGCGTGGCGTTCACCGCGGCAGGCTTCGCGGTGACCGAGGCCTACTGGGATTTCGCAGCGGCGCGGGCGGCGGCGGCGCGGGCCGCGCGGGCCGGATCGGAGCCGGCGGCGTTGATCGACGCGTGGAAAAAATACCGCGGCGCGCGGGAACGCTTCACGACCACGTTCGCCGCGACGCGGGCACGGCATCCGCTGGCGATGGCCGCCCAGGATCTCTCGCCCTACCTGCGCAACGAACCCGACAGCCGCCTCGCCGCCGCGCTGCGCGCGACCCCGGCGGGACGCGCCGCGCTGGCGGACTCGGCCGCCGGCCTCCTGCGGAGCCACGTCGGCGTGGAACCGGCCGTCCTCGACCGGCTGGAGGCCACGGGTGTGGAGGTGCTTGACGACCCGGGCTGGCGTAACGTGGCCGTGCGGGCCGTGGGCCCTTCGAACGTGAGCCAGTGGACCCTGCCCGGCACGCGCTGGACGGGACAAGGCGAGGCGTGGCAGGGGCGCACGGTGGAGCTCCGGGAGGAAGCCGGCGGCCGGCGCGTGCTGCGGATCACGGGCTGCCGCACGGAAGATCTCGGGCAATGGCTGCCAGCGGAGCCCGGCGCAACCTACGCGGCCGGCGTGGACGTGAAGGCGCGGGTGAGCCCGGGGACGGCGACGCACCTGATCGTCTCGTTCCTGGACGAGCGCGGCGGGCACATGGGGTTCGGGCGCGTCGACCGCCTGCCCGCCGGCGGCGGTGAGCAGGCCACGCGGCTGCACGTGATCGCGAAGGCGCCGCCCGGCGCGCGATGGGTGGGGTTCGGCCTGCGGGTGCTGAACCAGATCAACGACGACTTCGCCGAATTCTCGGGGGCGAGCCTCCGCCGGACGCGGTGACGCCGGCCACGGGATCCACGTCGCCTGCCTTCGCGCCGCTCGCTTTTTTCGAGGCGACCTCTCCTCGCCCGGTCCCGGCGATTTCCGCGGGAGAGCGGGAGCCTCCGACCGGGCGCGGGACACGAGCCCAATTTCTTCTTCACACGGCGAACGGCGCGGCCCACTCCTCTCGCGTGCCCAGCACCGACCTCACCTTTGCCAGCCGCGCGGAACACCGCGCCTGGCTCGCCACGCAGGCCGCGCTGCCCGCCGGATTCCGCGTCGGCAACGCCCGCCTGGAATTCATGCCGCGCGAGGCCCCGAAGCCCGCCCGGATGACGCTCACGCTGATCACGCTCGACGAGCCCACGCCCTCGTTCGCGGCGATGTTCACGCGGAACGCGTTCCCGGGCGCGCCCATCATCGTGGGGCGGCGCCGGCTGCTGGAGCCCTCGCTGGGCGCGGTCATCATCAACAACAAGATTTCCAACGTCTGCGCGCCCGGCGGCGTCGAGGCCTCCGAGCAGGTCTGCGCGGCCGTCGCGCAGGGGCTGCGCCTGGCCCCGACCCAGGTGCTGCCCAGCTCCACCGGCGTGATCGGCTGGGGGCTGCCCGTCGAGGCGATGCTCCGCGAGGTGCCGGCCGCCGTCGCCGGCCTCTCCGCGGAATCGGTCCTGCCCGCCGCCGAGGGGATCGTCACGACCGACCTCTACCCGAAGGTCCGCCGCGCATCGGTCGGCAGCGGCAGCATCGTCGGCATCGCGAAGGGCGCCGGCATGATCGAGCCCAACCTCGCCACGATGCTGGTGTACCTGCTCACCGACATCGCGGTGCCCCGCGCCGAGCTGCGGCAGATGCTCGCCCGCGCGGTCGACGCCAGCTTCAACGCGATCAGCATCGACAGCGACACCAGCACGTCGGACTCCGTGGTGGCGCTTTCGTCGGGCCGCGTGCCGTTCGGCGACTGGGGGGCGTTCGAACGCGGCCTTCACCAGGTGTGCCGCGACCTCGCGGAGGACGTCGTGCGCAACGGCGAAGGCGTGCGGCACGTGATCCGCGTCACGGTGCGCCAGGCCGCCAGCCTCGGGCTCGCCCGCGCGATCGGCAAGGCGGTGGTCAACGGCCCGCTGTTCAAGTGCGCCGTGGCGGGGAATGATCCGAACGTCGGCCGCCTCATCCAGGCGATCGGCAAGCAGGTGGGCGCGCACGCCCCGGGCACCGACCTCTCGCGCCTGCGGGCCTCGATGGGCGGGGTCGAGCTCTTCGCCGAAGGCGCCTTCCAGCTGAATCCCGCGAAGGAGGCGGCGCTGGTCGCCCACCTGCGTTCCGCCGAACTCTACGTGAGCAAGCCGGCCGCCGACGGCACGTTCTCCGCGCCGATCGACTACCCGCCGCACGAGCGTGCGGTCGAGCTGGAGATCGAGGTCGGCAACGGCGCGGCCTCGGCCTCCGTGATCGGCGGCGACCTCACGCACGAGTACGTGAGCGAGAACGCCGACTACCGCAGCTGAGGCGCGGCCGGCGGCCGGCGGAACGAGACCCGGCCTCCCGAGACGAATCCCGCCGCCGACGTGAACGCCCCTTGGATCGAGTGGTTCGGCTACGGCGCCTCCGTGGTGGTGGGCGTCTCCCTGCTCATGACGTCGGTCGTGCGTCTGCGCTGGATCAACCTCGCGGGCTCGCTGCTCTTCACCGCCTACGGCCTGCTGATCCATGCGTACCCGGTCGCGGTGCTCAACTTCTCGATCGCGCTCATCAACGTGTGGCATCTCTCGCGCCTCCACCGCCGGCGCGACCGGCTGACGGTCTTGCCGACCGATCCGGCCAACCCCGTGCTCGCCGAATTCCTGCGTCACCACGAGGCCGGCATCCGGAAATTCTTCCCGGAATTCCGCGCGGGCGCGGCCGACGCCGACCTCGCCCTCCTCTCCCTGCGCGACGCGCAGTTGGCCGGCGTGATCCTCGGGCAGCGGCTCGGATCCGGCACGCTGCACGTCACGCTCGACTACGTCGCGCCCGAGTACCGCGACTTCAAGGTGGGCCGCCACGTGTTCGTGGAAAACGTCGCCGTGCTGCGCTCGCTCGGCTTCACCCGTGTCGCCGCCGAGGCTCCGACGCCTGAACACCGCGCCTACCTCGAACGCGTGGGCTTCACGCCCGACCCGGAAGGGGAACGCGGCTGGCTCGTCCGCAAACTCTGAAACCGGTCAGCGGGCGAGCTCGCGCTCGATGCCGGCGAGCACCCACTCGCGGTCGCGCCGCATCAGCTCGCCCTGCTGGGCGAGCGGCCGCAGCAGGCCCGCCGCGCGCGTAAGCGCCCGCCAAGCCGCCGGGTGCCGACCGAGCGTCCAGCCTTTCGGCGGGAACGCCGGCGCCACCGACCTGCGGGGGAATGGCCCCGCGCGGAGTCGCACGCGAAGGCCGGAAAGCAAAACGCCGCCGGGCGGCCTTGAGGGCGCGCCGGCGGCGGAACTTTCAGCCGGGTAAGGCCGGGCTACGCGACCGCGTCCTCCCGGGACGAAGCCCGAAGCACGAGTGCGTTTTTCTGGCGTGGGGCGCTGAGGCCGCCCGCGACGTATGGTTTTGTGGCCATGAAGGAGGATCGATCGGGAAAAACCGCCGCCATCGTTCCCGGAACGGACCGCGACCGTGGCGGCGGGCCCGCGGAAAGCGATGGGATTGCCGCGAAGATGGAGGGCCCGGACGCAAGCCGCACGCGGGCCAGCCGATTGCGGCGTTTATTTCGCGCTGCGATCCTTGGAAGACCGCGGTTAAAGACCGGGGTCACCACGAAACACACGATAGGCACGAAACGGAGCTGGTCTTCCCACCCCTTCGCCGGGCCTTCCTCAGCCGCCGAGCCTGCGGAGGACGAGTCGGCCGTCGTGCCCACGACATCGTCCGCGGCTGGCAGCCGCCCCTACACCGTGCCCTCCTTGTTGGTGTATCTGGGTGTCCCGTCGTGGTTTTTCCTGGCTTGGAGGTTTGAACAGGAAGCAGCGGCGCATTCCGCGCCGCGGTTGGGGTTGGAAGTTTAGGTTTAAAGCGACGGGCACGGTAACGATTCCACCCCTCTTCAACTTAAACCCTCCACATGAACTCGGACGCCGCCGGCGACCGTCGTCTTGCTCCCTCGCGCTCTCACCTGTCTTCCACTCTTTTCCCATGCGACGGCGCGCGGGTCCCCGACGAAAGTCTAGACGGCGGCGGGCGCGCGCGCTTTGCTCCGCCCGCCCCATGTCCACCAGCACGCAGCGCCTTGGCGTCGGCATCATCGGCAGCGGCTTCATGACGCGCTTCCACCTGCAGTCGTGGGTGGCGGTGCGGGACGCCGACATCCTCGGCCTCTGGAGCCCGAACGCGGCGCACGCGGCCGACACCGCCGCCTACGCCCGCTCGCTGGGCGTCGGACCGGCGCGCGCGTACGGCTCGATCACCGAGATGGTCGCCGATCCCGCAATCGACGCGCTGTGGATCTGCGGTCCCAACCACAAACGCGTGGAGAACCTGGAGGAAATCGTGGCCGCGCTGGAGTCGGGCCGCGGGAAGCTGCGGGCCATCGCCTGCGAGAAGCCGCTCGCTCGCAACGTCTCGGAGGCGCGGCGGTGCGTGGAGCTGATCAGGCGGGCGGGCGTGCTGCACGGCTACCTCGAGGACCAGTTGTTCATTCCGGCCCTGGTGAAGGGCCGCGCGCTCGCTTGGGCGCGCGGGGCCTCGATCAGCGGCCGGCCCTACCTCGCGCGCTCGGCGGAGGAGCACAGCGGCCCGCACAAGCCCTGGTTCTGGCAAGGCCACCTGCAGGGCGGCGGCGTCCTCAACGACATGCTGTGCCACAGCGTGGAGGTCGCGCGCAACTTGCTCACCGACCCGGCCAAACCGCGCTCGAGCGTGCGGCCGGTGAAGGTCACGGGCCACATCCACAGCCTGAAGTGGTCGCGCCCCGAGTACGCCGGGCAGCTGCGGAAGACGATGGGCCCGGAAGTGGATTACACGCGCCGCCCCGCCGAGGACTTCGCGCGGGCGACGATCGAGTTCGCCGACGACGAGGGCCGGCCGCTGATCGCGGAAGCGACCACCTCGTGGAGCTTCGTGGGACCCGGGCTGCGGCTGAGCATGGAGCTGCTCGGGCCCGAGTACTCGTTCTCTTACAATTCGCTCAACGCCGGCGCGCAGCTCTTCCTGAGCCGACGGGTGACGGGCCGGTCGGGCGAGGACCTCGTCGAGAAGCAGAACGCCGAGCAGGGCACGATGCCGCTCGTGGGCAACGAGGCGGCGGAGTACGGCTATGAAGCGGAGAACCGGCACTTCGTGCGCTGCTTCCTCGAGGGCCGGCAACCGGAACTCGGCTTCGAGGCCGGGCTGGAGGTCGTCGAGCTGCTGATGACGGCGTACATGAGCGCCGAGCAGGGCCGCACGCTACCGTGGCGCCCCGAGGGGCTGGACGCGTTCGTGCCGGCGGTCGCGCGCGGCGACTGGCGGCCCTGAGCGCGGCACCGCGCGGCGGCGAGGCACCCTTTCCATGACGATCCAACCCAAACCCACCCCGCGCGGCGCGCTGTTCACGATGATGGCCCTGGAGTTCTTCATCTGGGGCGCGTGGCTGCCGCTGATCTTCGGCTACCTGCCGAGCCTCGGCTTCACGCCCGGCCAGCAGGCGTGGATCCTCAACGCGTTCCCCCTCGCCTCGATCGTCGGCATGTTCTTCAGCAACCAGTTCGCCGACCGGAATTTCGCCGCGGAGAAGTTCCTGGCGTTCTCCCACCTCGTGGGCGGCCTCGCCATCCTCGGCTGCGCGTTCACCCGGGACTTCTGGCCGTTCTTCCTGCTGATGCTCGTGCACTGCCTGCTGTACGTGCCGACGATCTCGATCACCAACTCGATCGCGTTCGCCAACATGCGCGACCCGGCGAACGAGTTCGGCCTCGTGCGCATGGGCGGCACCATCGGGTGGATCCTCGCCGCGTGGCCGTTCACCTTCATCCTCGTCGACTGGGCCAAGGTCGACGCCGCCGGCGCCAAGGGCCTCGTCGACTGGCTCGGCGCCGTGCTCGGCTCCGGCCTCTCGGGCGACGCGCTCAAGGAGGCCACGCGCTACACGTTCATCGTCGCGGGCATCGCGTCCCTCGCCCTAGCGGCCTTCAGCCTCACCTTGCCGCACACGCCGCCGCGCAAGGCGGCCGCCGGCGAGAAGCTGGCCTGGCTCGAGGCGCTGCGGTTGCTGCGGCATCCCTACGTGCTCGTGCTCTGGCTCGTCACCCTCGTCGACTCGTTCGTCCACAACTGCTACTTCAACTGGACCGGCGTTTTCCTAGGCACGGTGCCTTCCGCCGGCGGCGTGGGCATTCCGGGCAATTGGATCATGCCGGTGATGAGCATCGGCCAGGTCGCCGAGATCCTCACCATGTTCGTCCTCGGCGCGACGCTCCGGCGCTTCGGCTGGCGGACCACCATGATCGTGGGCGTGCTCGGCCATGCCGCCCGCTTCGCCGTCTACGCCTTCCTGCCGCAGAGCACCGGCGCCATCATCCTGATCCAGGTGCTCCACGGCATCTGCTACGCGTTCTTCTTCGCGACGGTCTACATCTTCGTCGACGCGTACTTCCCCAAGGACATCCGTACCAGCGCGCAGGGACTCTTCAACGTCCAGATACTCGGCACCGGCGCGCTCCTCGCCAACTCGCTCTGCCCCTGGCTCATCCAGCAGGTGTACACCGTGAAGGGCGTGACTGACTTCCGCGGCCTCTTCCTCGTGCCCCTCATCGTCGCCTCAGCGGCCGCGATCGCCCTCGCGCTCTTCTTCCGTCCTCCACCGGCTCCCGCGGCGACGGGCGGTGGCGCAGTCGCGGCCCCGCATTGAGCTGAGCCCGGCGATGACCGCCCGGCTCGCGCTCTTGGTCCTGCCCTTGGTCCTGCCGCTGCTCGCGGCCGACGCAGCCCGTGCGGCTCGCGTTGAGCTCGTGGCCGGTGGCGGCGAGGACCACACCGGGATCCCCGCCGCGCGCGCCGCCCTGCGCGAGCCGTTCGGCGCGGAGTTCGATGCCGCCGGCAACCTGTACGTCGTCGAGATGGCGGCCGGCAACAGGCTGCTGCGGATCGATGCCCGCGGCGTCCTCGACCACGTGGCGGGCGACGGTACCGCCGGTGACGCCGGCGACGGGGGACAGGCTATGGCGGCCCGTTTCAACGGCCCGCATAACCTCGCGGTGCTGCCGGGCGGGGACGTGCTCATCGGGGATACCTGGAACGGGCGCGTGCGGCGCTTTCATGCCGGCGACGGAACCATATCCACGGTTGCCGGCTTCAACGCACCGCCCCCGGCGGCCCGCTCCAACGGCCCCTACTGCATCGCCCTCACGCGGGACGGAGCCGCCCTTGTCATCGCCGACCTGCGCCGCGTGCACGTGCTCGAACTCGCCACCGGCCGACTGCGTGTCGTCGCGGGCAACGGCGCCAAGGGGATTCCGCCCGACGGGGCCGTCGCGACCGAGGCGCCGCTTTCCGATCCGCGGGCCGCGGCGTACGACCGCCGCGGAAACCTCTACATTCTGGAGCGCAACGGCCACGCCTTGCGTGTCGTGGGCCGCGACGGGCGCATCCGCACCGTCGTGAACGCCGCGGGCATTAAGGGAGCCGCCGGCGACGGTGGCCCCGCCCTCGCCGCCACTCTCAACGGACCCAAGCACCTCTGCATCGACCGCGACGATTCGGTGCTCATCGCCGACGCCGAAAATCACCTCATTCGCCGCTACGCGCCCACCACCGGCCTGATCACACGTGTGGCCGGCACCGGTCGGAAAGGCGCGGCGGGAATTGGTGGGCCGCCCGAAAGCTGCGAGCTTAACCGTCCGCACGGCGTGACCGTCGGACCCGACGGCACACTCTACATCACCGACAGCTACAACCACCGGCTGCTGCGGATCGTGCTTTAGCCGGAACCGTTTGGACGTAGAACCAACCAGGTAAACTCAGGCGCCCGGATTTCGGCGAGGACCGTTCAGGGATGCCCGCCTTCATTCGTGTCGATGCGTGTCGATTCGGGGTTGGCCCGAAGGCTTCCGACGAAACGTTCCTTCGAGGCCTTCGTGGTTCAATCACCCCGGCCGGCCACCACGGATCACACGGATGGCACGGATCAAGACTGCAATCCGCGTGCACCGTGAAGTTCGCGTCGCGCCCGGCTTTTTCCGCCGGGCCGGTTCCGCTTCCGTGTATTCCGTGTGTTCCGTGGTAAAACCACCGCTTACCGTACGCCCTGCCTCGCGCGAGGCCGTCCTCCGTGGTGATTGAGCCTTGTGGATGTTCGCCTTCATTCGTGTCCATTCGCGTCGATTCCTGGTTGGACCGAATCCTTCCGCCGCAGGAAACGGGTACGGCCCGTTTGCCCCTGCGCCGGCGCGGGATTACGTTTCCGACGCCATGAACGACATCATCAGGAAGACGCTGCTCGCCGGGGTTGGCGCGGCGGTGGTGACTCGTGAGAAGGTGGAGTCCGCGCTTGGGGACTTCGTGCGGCAGGGCAAGGTCTCGTCCGCCGAGGCGCGTGAAATGGCAGGCCGGATCGCCGACGAAGGCCGGCGTGAGTTCGAGACGTTGAAGGGTGATCTCGAGGAACGGCTGCGTGGGGCGTTCGACGGCGTGGACGAACGCGCCCATCACCGGATCGATGCCCTGGAGGCCCGCGTGGCAGCACTGGAGCACGCCGCCGCCGGGGCGGAGGGCCGCGCGGCCGACGAACTCGGGGCTCCGGAGCGCGACTGACCGTGTCCGGTGCCCTGCAACGGGCGCTCCGCGCGAAGCGGATCCTGGCCGTCCTTGGGCGGCACGGCTTGGCGGAGGCGCGCGGCCGGATCGGACACCCGAAGCCGGAGGGCGGAGAGCCCGGCGGGCTGGCCGGCACCGGTGTGCGGTTGCGGAGGGCGGCCGAGGAACTCGGACCGGCATTCGTGAAACTCGGGCAGATGCTTTCGATGCGGCCTGACATCGTGCCGCACGAGATCCTGCTGGAGTTGCGCCGCCTTCAGGATCGGGTGGAGCCGCTGCCGTTTGCGCTCATGCGGCCGGAGCTGGAGGTAGGGCTGGGATGCGACCCTTCGGAGGTGTTTGGGGAGCTCGATGAGCGGGCGGTTGCGGCGGCCTCATTGGCGCAGGTTTACTTCGGCCGACTGCGCACGGGGGAACGGGTGGCGGTGAAGGTGCAGAAGCCGGGGCTGAGCGGACTGTTGGAGGCCGACCTTGAGATAGCGCGCCGGCTGGTGGTCCGGTTGCAGGCGCATGTACCGGCGTTGCGGGCAGTCGACCTCGCGGGAGTGCTGGACGAGGTGCGCGATGGGGTAAGGAGGGAGCTCGATTTCCGGCATGAGGCGCGCAACCAGGAGTTTTTCCGCTCCCTTAGGCCCGGGGACAGGCTAGTGTTCGCCCCGCGCGTGTTCGCGGAACTTTCCTCGACGAAGGTGCTAGTAATGGAGCGGGTCGACGGGGTGCCGGTGGCTGCGGCGGCGGGCGTTCCGGGGGAGGTGCGGCGTAGGCTGGCGGCAGCCGGGGCGGATTCCCTCCTGCGCCAGGTGTTCCTCGCGGGATTTTTTCATGCCGATCCTCACGCGGGTAATCTACTGGTCACGCGTGACAGCAGGCTGTGTTTCCTGGATTGGGGACTGGCTGGTCAATTGACGCCCCGGTTGCGCACCGCCTTGGCGGATTTTTGGGAGGCGGCAGTCGGACAGGATGCCGAGGCCGTCGTGCGAATCGCGCTGGAACTGGCGCCGACGGAAGCGCGGACCGAGACGCGTGAACTTGAGCGAGAGGTGGCCCTGGTGCTGCGCGAGGAGATGGATCTCGCGGCCGAGCGGCCGGCGCTTGGTCGGGCAATGGTACGTTTGCTGTTTATTCTTGGGCAGGGAGGAATCTCGCTTTCGCGGGATTACGCCCTGATGGCAAAGGCGATCCTCGCAGTTGAGGAGGCGGGCCGGTTGCTGGATCCCGCGCTTGACCTACGACCGCATGCCGCGGCGGCGATGCGCGCGCTGCGGCGCGAGCGAACGGGAGCGCGGGCCATAGTGCGCCGCACGCGCGAGGCGGCGCGACACCTTCTACCCGGACTACAGGAGCTGCCTGTGGAGATGAGCCGGCTGATACGGCGGCTTGGCCACGACAGCCTCGCCATCAATCTGCACCACCGCGGGCTGGACGAGCATGACGACGCGATGAAGGTGGCGGCGAACCGGATTGCCCTGGGGGTGATCATCGGCGCGCTGATCATCGGATCATCGCTTATCGTGACCACCGGTGCCACCCCTCATCTGATGGGTTATCCGGTGCTGGGGATCGTAGGCTATCTGGTGTCGGCCCTGCTCGGCCTGCGAGTTATCTGGGACATAATCCACCACGGCCGGCACCGATAGTTTCAAGAGGGACAGGCTGTTTGACCGAAGGGACAGGTTGTTTACGTACCGGAAAACTGGAAAACGGGGGGGGCGGAAACGACCTGAAACAAATACGTGAACCGCTCTAGCGGTGATCCGGCAGGCGGGCCTAGATCGTCCACATTTTGGGGAAGAAGAAGCGTTTCACCGTCAACTATCAGGCTCCGCCTTTCTCTGCGCATGCTATCACGGAGGCAGTCGGGCGAGTTCAGCTCTCAGCAGGAAATTGGCGCACGCACCGCGACCATGGTCCTCAGGTCGTCCCAATCTGTGAGCGGCAGCAAGGGCGTCGCTGATCGCCCGGGCGCCGAGGCTTCACTCGCGAGCGAGCTTGCGAACTGGGTTTTCACAAACGCCTCTCCTCCCAGCACTGCTCCGAACGTGAAGTAACGGACGCGACACATCAGGACCGTCGCCAGGGGAAGCTTTCCCCGCTCCGATATCACTCGAGCCAAGTCAGCGGGAGCTATTTTCGCCCCGCCCTCGCGTTGCGATGAGCCTGAAGCGAAAAGCCTCATGCGGTAGGCGGCCTGGACGGACTCCCAATCTTGTGGTGGAAATATCGCCCCGAGGCCAACCCGCGCAACCCGACTGCCGGCCACCGCCTCGGCATAGCCGCAAAATCGGTAGTCCTTGGGATCGGAGACGATGCCGGCGCGAACGGAGTTGAGGTCCACGTAGGCTGCGACCGTAGCGAGTACGAACTCACTGGACTCAATCAGAACGCTCCTGAAGCGCTCGGCCCACAGGGTTCCGAACCGATGATGTGCCTTGTTGAACCAAATGCTGAACCGCTGCTTCAGGAGCTTCATGAACTGGGAAACGTCGCCCATGAGAGCGAGTTGCCTGCGCCGCCACCCCTCGGCTGCGGCGTCGCCAGCGGCAAGCAGGGCACGGACCACCGATAAACGCGATGCCCCGCGCCCGGAGGAACTTGAGTGAAGCGAGGCATAGCGGCGAAACAGCTCCTCGTCTGAAACCGGCTTCTGGCGCGGCACGCGCACCAACACGTGGAAGTGATTCGACAGGATCGCATAGGTGAGAACCTCCAAGCCGCAGAAATCGGCTACCTTCCAAAGCATGCACCGCAGCACCTCCTTGGACGCTTCGTCGAAAAGAAACTCACCGTTTACCGTCCGCGTTACGCAGTGGTAGCAGGCGGCGCCCTCACTTGGGTCAATTTTTATCCGGTTCCGACGCACCGGAGCAGTTTCATGCTCCCCACCGGAAACGTACACGCGATATCATACCCAAATAGCAGAGGAAGGACTGTATTTATTCCGTAATGACGAGTTCGACCCGGATAGATGAGCGTGTTCCCAAAAAACCCGTGATCCGACTGCCCTGGAAGGGGAAAGAACCGGAGTAGTTTGATGGGGAGGTACGCGCTGTGGCCGTCGCGTCGGTGGCGAGGGGATAAGCCCTTTAGTAAGAATCGTTCACATGCTGCGGGTTTGCGGGGCCATTCGTTGGATTCGGTCAACTCATACGGAGTGATGAACACGCTTCCCGCGATGGGGGAGGCGAAAGCCATAGCGAGCCAACGGCGTCTATCCCCTACAGGCAGAGGAAGTCGAAACGGCGTCGCTCGCAGCGGTCGAATCAACGAGCTCCGGCACGAAACATCCCAGACGTGCGAAGCGAATGAGTCGCATGGCGCACCGCGTCGGAAGTACCCAAAATAAACCCAACGCCCTCATCTGCCATCGCTTTAACAATAGCCTGTCCCTAATGAAATGAGCCTGTCCCTGATGGATGATGGATGGACTAACAACCTGTCCCTATGTGCATGTGAACTAGCCTTCAGTCTCCGTTCACAGCCAACGGACGTACCCGGGCACCGGGGCCAACTTTGTCGCCGGGATACACGATGACTTGCTCACCCTCGCGGAGCCCGCCCGTGATTTCGGTCTGCACCCCATTGGAGCGGCCGGGCTGCACGGTCCGAAGCACGGCGCGCCCGCCTTCCGCCACGAACGTCCGCCACTCCCCGCCTCGCCGGAACAAGGCCCCAGCCGGCGCCTGCAGGGCCGAGGCGCTTTCCCACGTCACGATCCTGGCCTCAACCCGGTAGCTGTCGCCAAGCGTGGGCCGTTTACCGGCCGAATCCGTGAAGTCGGCGATGACGTATACTCTCTGTTCCTCAACCCCGAGGGCGGAGATCTTGGTGAAGGCCGAAGGCTCCACCAGGCGTACCCGCGCGGCAAGCGGTTCGGATCCGCCCCATTGCTCCAACATCACGCGCGCCCCGGGTTGGATCGCGACGCCGTCGCGCGACAGCACTTCGATGCGCACCTCAAGGTCGGCAGGATCACCCACCTCGAGGAGCGGAAACCCACCGGCGACCATCCGCGCGCTCTCCTGCATAACGCGCAGGATACGACCGCTGACGGGTGAGGTGAGCACAAGCGGCTCCGCACCTCCACCAGCCAGGCCCCGCGAGAGCAACGCCTCCGCCTGCTGAAGCTCAAAGGCCGCGACCTGCGCGGCGAAATCCGCCGCGCGCAGCTCGGCCGCCGCCGTCTCCTCCCGCGTCCGCGCAAGATCGGCCTCCTGAGCCGAGATCACCCGCTCCTCGCGGAGCCCGCGGGCGCGGGCATTTTCCGCGGCAGCGAGGCGCGCGGCCGAATCGGTCCGGGCGCGTTGGGCCAAAGCCGCCTCGCGGGCGGCCGCGGCGGCCTTCACCCGCGCCTCCGCCTGCGCCTGCAGACGGGCATCCAGGAAGTCGGCCCCGCCCGCCTCGATCACGGCCAGCACCGTGAGGCCGGCCTCAACCTCGGCTCCCGCCTTCCAATCGATGCGCCGCAGCTGCCCCGCGACAGGGGCCGTGATGACGTAGCGGTTCTTCACCCGCGTCATGCCCTCCTCATCGACCGTGACGACCAGCGGCCCACGGCGGACCGGCGCAACCTCCACCGGAACCGGCTCGGGCCAAAGCCCGATCACGATCAAGGCCACCAGCGCCACAGCCCCGACCCAAGGCAGCCGGCGCCGCCAGGCAGGCGCGCCGCTTCGGGGCGAAGAAGGTGCGGGGGACGGAAGAACGGGTTTCATGGAAGACGGCGGCAAAAGCGTGTTCAATCGGCGACCTTGAGCGCGCTCACGAGGTCGATCTCCGCTAGCTTGCGGGCGGCGAACACGGCCGACAAGACCGACGCGACCGCCACGACGAGAACGGCGTAGGCGTAGTTGGCGGACGTGAGCACGAGGGGCAACCGGACGGTCTCGGTGTTGACGGTGGTGATGATGCCCCCGGCGAAAAGCGACCCGACGACCAACCCCAGCGGCAGCGCGATCAACGTGAGGATCACGAGCTCGCCGACCAGCACGGCGCCCACTTCGCCGCGGGTGAAACCGAGCACCCGCAGCGTCGCGAGCTCACGGGCGCGTTCGGAGAGCGAGATACGGGCGCTGTTGTAGATGATGCCGAAGGCCACGACCGTCGCGAAGAAGCTGTAGATCTTCTGGAGCAGGCCGATGCTCTCAGCCGTGGTCTTGCGGAAGCCGTCGCGCAGCGCGTCCTTGATGATGCAGCCCCCGATGCGGGGAGTCGCTTTCACCGCGGCGACGAATTCACCCCACCGCGCCTTGTCGACCAACACGTGGGCGCCGGAAACGCGATCGCCCTCCAGCATGAGCCGGTTCAGGGCGTGCCGCTCCATGTAGGCCGCCGTACCGGCGAAGTCCTCCGCCAGCGCCACAACCGGGACGGTCACCTCGCGGTCGCGTCCCTCCAGCACGCGGGCGACAACGCTGTCACCGGGCCGGAGGCGCATCACCTCGGCGAGCTTCGCCGACATGATGATCCCGCGCTCCGGCAGCGGCAACTGGCGCGGCCTCGCATCGATGACACGGCTAAGCGTGCCCTCGGTCGGAAGCCCCTGCAGGAGGAGGCGACGCGTGATGGGCCCGGCCTTGAGTTCGACCGGGACGAAGCGGAACGGCTCGGCGTGGATCACGCCCGGCAGGTGCCGGAAATCGTTTAGCGTCCGCTCCGGTCCAGGCTCGACGAGCGAGAGCGTCACGGTCTGCCGCTGGATCACGTCCCATTGGAAATCGATCACGTAGGAGATGCCGTCGCGGAACGAGTTCGGCACGATCAGTATCCCGGTGGCGAGCGCGAGCGCGAGGCAGGTCAGCGAGCTCCGCACAGGCCGGCGCTGGATGTTGCGCAGGGCCATCCGCAGGGACGGACCAGCCCAGCGCGCGAGGCCCATCTGCTCGGCGAGCGAAGGCCGGTAGCGCGCCGGCGGCTCGGGCCGCATGGCTTCGGCCGGCGGCAACCGCACGGCCCGCCGCACGGCCCCTGCCACGCCGGCGAAGGCGGCAGCGGAACTCACGGCGGCCGCGATGCCGAGGACACCGTAGTCGACGCGGAACCGCAGCGAGGGAAACCGGAAGAACAGATGGTACATCTCCACCAAGCGCTCTCCCAGCAGGATGCCGCCGAGGGAACCCAGCACCACGCCCGCCGCGACGATACCAAAGGAGAACTTGAAATAATGCGTACCCACCTGCCGGTTGGAGAAACCACAGGCCTTGAGCATCGCGATCTGCTCACGCTGCAGCGCGATCTGTCGGCTCATCACCGAGTTGGTCATGAACGCCGCCACGCTCAGGAATACGAGCGGGAAGGCGATCGCCAGCCCCTCGAGGATGCGGATCTCGTCGTCGAGCCGGCGATGGGAGGGATGATCGATCCGCCCGTGGGCGCCGCGCCCACCATAGGGCTGAAGGATGCGGTTCACGGCTGCGATCACCGCGCCTTCCGAGGCGCCGGGGGCGAGTGTCAGCGAGACGGAGTTGAACGCCCCGTAGAGCTGAAATGCCGTGGCCAGCTCCCGGTACGGCATCCAGAAGACGCCGTAGGTGCGGTTGTCGGGCAGGGCCGCGCCGGGCGGAGCCTCGAAGACAAACTCGGGCGAGAGCACGATGCCCGAGAGCCGGAACGTCTCCTTCGCGCCATTCAGCAGGGCGGCGATCGTGTCACCGGGCTTCAGCCCGTGCGCCTCCGCGAAGGCCTCGCCCACGGCCAACTCACCTTGGTTCGTCCGGCCTTCCGGCAAGCGCCCAGCCCGCACGTAGGGGCGGTTGAGGCGCACTTCCCCGCGTTCGGGCAACGAGTTGATCAGCCCGACCGCCGGCTCGGCCAGGCCGGGCACATCGAGGGTGACCTGCACCGAAATCCCCGTCTGCGCCTGCACCACGCCCGGGATCGCCGCAAGCTCCGCCTCGACCGAATGCGGCGCGCGTTTCAGCCGGGCAAACACCTCGGCGAAACGGTTCGCGCCGTAGTACTCGTCGCGCGTCGTCGAGAGCGAAAGAATCAGCGAGCGCGTCATCACCATCATCGCCAACCCGCACGCCATGACGAGCGAGACGGCGAGGGCCTGGGAGAAAAGCGCGCGAAGGTCGCGGCGCAGCTTGCGGTCGAGCATGCTCATCGCGTGACGCCGCTACCAGGCCAGTTCGCGCACCGCACCGCGCACGGCGTTCTCGCGGGTATGAATGATCCGACCGTCGGAGAGGGTAAACACGCGGTCCGCCATGTCGGCGAGGATGGCGTTGTGCGTGATGATCACTGCTAGAGTGCCGAGCTCCCGGTTGATGCGCTCGATCGCCTCCAGGACGGTGATGCCGGTGTGCACGTCGAGCGCCCCGGTGGGTTCGTCGCACAACAGCACCTCGGGCCGCTTCGCGATCGCCCGCGCGATCGCCACGCGTTGCTGTTCACCGCCCGAGAGCTGTGCGGGAAAGTGATCCAGCCGGTCGGAGAGGTCCACCATCGCGAGCGCCTCCTCGGGTGTCATGGGGTCGCGGCAGATTTCGGTGATGAGGGCGACGTTCTCCCGCGCCGTGAGGCTCGGGATCAGGTTGTAGGCCTGGAAAACAAACCCCACCGCGTCGCGGCGAAACTGCGTGAGGCCGGCCTCGTCCATGCCGGCGAGATCGCGGCCACGGTACTGCAGCACGCCGCTGGTCGGCGAATCGAGTCCGCCCAGTTGGTTGAGCAACGTCGACTTACCGCTGCCCGACGCGCCCAGCAGCACGATGAGTTCGCCGGCGAAAAGATCGAGGTCGACGCCCGCGAGCGCCGTCACCGCCGCCGTGCCCTCGCCGTAGATGCGCTCCATGCCCAGCACATGGTAGACCGGCTCGCCGCTTCGCCCCGCGCCGGGCGCGGAAGAATGAGGGGCGGAGGGGGAGCTCGACATGGGACGGTGAACGAATCCGGAAGCCGCGGGAGGCGCAACCGGCAACACGGGGCGTCACCGCGATTCCCGGCTGATCGAACAAGGAGCCTTCACCTTCGGCCGAACCCCGCTTGGCTGGACCAGGCGCCCGCGTCGCATTTTCACTTTTTCCGGAATGCCCACCCCCACCGCTTCCCTCCCCCGCCGAGGTTTCCTGCAACTGGCCGCGCTGGCCCCGCTCGCAGCCGCGCCGCTGCCGGCGCTGGAGCCGGTCAAGCGCACCGGGGGGCCGTTTCTGCGGCCCGCGCTCAACGTGTACTCGTTCCTCGAGCCGCTGAACGAGAACGCCAAGGACTCTTCCAAGGGCATCGACCTGTTCGGTGTGTGCGACTTTTGCGCGCGGCTGAACATCGAGGCGATGGACGTCACCGGCTACTTTTTCCCGGGCTATCCGAAGGTTCCGACCGACGGGTTCATCAGCCGGCTCAAGCGTCACGCGCACGCACGCGGCGTCGTGATCAACGGCACGGGCATCCGCAACGACTTCACCGCGGCCGACCGGACCGTGCGCGCCGCAGGCGTGCAGGTGACGAAGGAATGGATCGAGGCGGCGGCGCGCCTCGGGGCGACCGTGATCCGGGTGTTCGCGGGACCGCAAAAACCATTCAGCGACTGGCGGGTGGCCGCGGGTGGCGCGAAGCGGGAAGACGTCGAGCAGTGGATGGCCGATGACCTGCGCGCCTGCGCGGAACACGCGGAAAAGTTCGGCGTGCTGGTCGGCGTGCAGAACCACGGCGACTTTCTTAACACGGGCGCCGAGCACCTGAGCCTGCTCCGGCGGGTCGGTCATCCCTGCTGCGGCGCGCTGGTCGACACCGGCAAATACCTCACCGCCGACCCCTATGCCGACATCGCGCGGATCACGCCCTACGCGGTGGGGTGGCAGATCAAGGAGACGATGGGCAGCGCGCTGAAGTCGCCGCCGGCCGATTTGAAGCGGCTGATGCGCATCATCGCCGACGGCGGCTACCGCGGCTTCGTGCCGATCGAGACGCTCTCGATGGGACGCCAGGACTACAACCCCGCCACCGAAGTGGAGAAGGTGCTCAACGGCATGCGCGCGGGGATCGCCGCGCTCGGGTAAGAACCGCGCGACCGCGCGCGGAACGTCGGCGACCGCTCGCCGGGCCCGGGAGCGGAAACTTAGAACGTGTCACCTGCTTTCGTCGGCCTTCGCCTTCCGCTTCCCTTTTCTTTCCCGAACCGGCTCGCCGGCCTTCTCCGCCTTCGGCGGCCTCGGGTCCTTGTCGGAGACCTTGTAGTCGACCGGCGGCAGCAGCATGGGCGTCTCGAGCCTTCCACGGTGAACCTCGATCAGGCTGAAGATGTCGTCCTTGTCGTCAGTGTTCACCAAGGTGAAGTCCGCACCCCTGGCGCCACCGTGGCGCAGCACGGCGTCCTCCACCGTGACCGTCTCATGGCGCCATTTCCGATCACCTGTTCCCGTGACGGACAGCGCGGTCTTCATGCCGGCGGAACCGGCATCATAATCGAGCCGCCACGATGAACCCGCCGTGGCGTCGTACCAGACGACGGTCATCGACATCACCTGGGGCCCGCCACCTTGGGAGAAACCCTCGTGCAGCCTGAAGTACATGGCGTCCTTGCCGGACGCGTGTTCGAAGCCGCGGGCGAAACGGGAGTAGATGGGGGACATCTTGGTGATCGGCCCGCCGACGCGCCAAAGAGGTATCGAGGTGGCGTCAGGGTCGATCTGATGGAGGAAACGTCCGTAATTGTCGGGCCAGATGTCCCAGCCGACGTCGTTGAAGCCCCGCTGCGTGTCGCGTTGCCGCACCTGCCCCAACACAAGGGCGTTCCGGTCATCCACCGCGGCGCCGTACTTCGCGTAGGCGGCGACGATCTTTTCCATGCGCGCCACGTTGCCCGGCGAGGCGGGCCCGAACTCCACCTCCGGGTAAGCCGCGGTGTCGGCGGCATCTAGCCCCTTGTGCAGGGCGCAGAAGGCGCCGGTGGCGGCCTCGGGCCGGATCTGTCCCGCGTAGCGATTGAAGAAGTGGAAAGCGTAGTCGAAGCCCTGCTCCTTGCAGGCCTCCATCGCACTGGAGGAGATGTCCCAGATGCTCTGGCCGCCTTGGAGACCGGTGAGGGCGCCCCAGTAGAAGCTGAGCGGAACGTTCAGTTGATACCACGCGCGCTGCCACGTCTGGTCCATCTCCGAGCGTGCGAAGAGCGGGGTGCCCGTGGCGGCGACGAGACGCGGCTCCCAGATCTGGATCTTGCTCCGCTCCCCGCTCAAGTGATGCCCGCGCCCGCTGCCGGCTATCTTGATCCCGAGGCCTCCCTTGGCGTTGGCCATCACCCAATTCCACTCGGTCGCGAAGCCGCGTCCCCCGACCGTGTCCTCGCCCGGAGCGACGTGGTTGAACAAGAGGCTGATCTGGGGCTCTCCGGGAACCTGCTGGAAAGTCTTCACGAAGACCTCGAACGCCCACAGGCGGAACTCGCGCCACGCGGGCGATCGGACGGGTAGCTCGTACTGCTTCTCAAGCACCTCGCCTTTGTAGGCGCACTCGTCGCCGGTACACCCCGTCTTCACCTGGATGAATGCGATGCGCTCCTGCTTACCCTTCGGGTAAGTGCGAATGTGTTTCCCGAGTTCCGCGATGAGGCGCTCAAAGAATTTCCGATAGGCGGGGGACGGATAGTACGGATAGACCGGCCAAGCATCATGCATCTGGCCGTCGGTCTTAACGGCCGGCACACCCTGCTGGTAAATCCACGCGGGCGCATCCGGCCCCACGCCGATGGAAAGGTAAATGTACTGGTTCTTCGCGACGGCGCTTTCCATCGCGCGGTCCAACGCACCCCAGTCGAAGACACCGGGAACGGGCTCGATTCCGGCCCAATCCTGATTGAACGCCAAACCCTTGAGGAACGGATAGTCCTTGGGGTCGTACGCGTTGCCCCGGTCCCACACGCCGAACGAAGAAGGCGGCGGCGTGGCGCGCAACGAGCACAGGAAACCGAATAAGCCGATAAACCCAATGGCTTTGGCGGAACAAGCGATGCGGTGGCGAATCACGTGCATGGAAGGTGCGAGAGGAGATGCTGGAAATTTCGCGTGTGGCGCGGGCGCGCGTTCCTAGTGATCGCACGGCTGCGATCCGAGCGTAGCGATGGGAAATTGTCAGAATGCGGGGCACGCAAGCGATGCGGATTTCGTTCGTCGACCAGCGGCTGCCGGCGCAAAGCGGCCTCCGGGCGTCGTCGCAGTTCCCGCCCCACGCCCGTTACACGCGAAACTTCCGCGCGCGTCCGGCTTCAGTTCGGACGCAGCGGCGGGCGCAGCGGATCGTACACTTCGTCGAGCGGTGCCACCGGCGGCAGGAACGAACCCGGGGTGGCGTTCTTGAGCTCGGCCTCAATCTCGCCCACGCGCCGCTCTGACTTGGTGAGGAGTGAGGTTTGTTTCCCCAATTGCTGACGCAGGGAGGCCTCAGTGCCGTTGTCAGCCCCGTGGCGTTTCGCGACCGTCAGCCACGCGAGCGCCTCGGCGTAGTCGCGCTTCACCCCACGGCCGTTGGCGTGCGCGGCGCCGAGATTGAAGAACGCCTCGGGCTCGCCGGCCGCGGCGGCGGCGCGGAAGTAGGCGACGGCACGCGCCGGATCGCGGGCGGCACCGTTTTCCCCGCGCGACAGCAGAAGCCCGAGGCGGAAGGCGGCGGGGCCGTGGCCCGCGCGGGCGGATTTCTCCAACAAAGCGAGGGCTCGCGTGTCGTCCCTCGGAAGCCCGTCACCCCGCAGCAGCAATTCCCCGAGCGCGGCCTCCGCGCGGGGGTTGCCCTTCGCCGCGGCAGCCTCGAGATCGCGAACGTCGGACCACGTCTCGCCCTTGCCGCCTGAGGTGGAAATGAGCTTCGGTGCCGACTCGGCGGAAGGAGCGGACTCGGCGGCGGAGAGGTGCCCGTACGGGATCAGGCCCCAAAAGACTCCCAGCACGCGGAATCCACGACCAAAGGCCGAACCGACGGCGGAGAGACCGATTCTGGTACGCGGGCGATCGCTCGATGAGGTCATGACGGGGTGGGAGTTAAAAACCAAAGACCGCGGGATCCGCCGCAGGTTCAGGGAATCTGCACCGACGCAAACCGCGGCGGGGCGAACCCAACAGCGAATGATCCACAGGATACTCGCGCTTATCCGGGTTTCCTCGGCAACGGACCGCGGCCTCGACCGGACAAGCGTCACTTCCGCGGCGGCAATTCGCGGATGAAGGCCCAGGAGACCTCGGCTACCTGACCCTTGTCGTAGTGGACGAAGAAGCCGTGACGCAGTTTCTCATCCATTTCGACCCGGGCCACCGTGGCTTTCGGTAAAATCCGATTGGCACGGCGGATCGTCCGGTGCGGCTCAAGGAACGAAAGCCCGTCATCGAACTCCACCTCGAAGGCATCTTCCCACTGGCGGTAGGAAACATTCTTCAAGCGGGAAAATTTGGCCTTACCGAAAGGCGCCTTAAGCGGGTTGAGCAGCTTCATAAGCGACCCTCTTCCTTGGGGGCCTTCAGAATCCCCACAACCTTGCCCGGGGGACGCCATTCATCAAGCGGCGAAAAGTCATCAACCGCGACCCGACCAAGCAAGTTTCCATCGCCATCAGAAACATGCACATGCCGGGGATCGTGGTCCCCAATCCACCAGTCGAAGATGAATCCCCCACGCCGGACGCGGCCCATCGACTTGCCCGCGGGGCTACTCCGCGGCCTCGCCGGTGACGGTGGCCCCGCCGGTCACGCTGACCTTCTCGAGGATCGCCTTATGGATCTTCTCCGCGATCTCGGGCTTTTCCTTGAGCGCCTGCTTGGCGGCGTCTCGGCCCTGGCCGACGAGGTTGCCCTCGTAGGCGATCCACGCGCCCTTCTTCTCGAGGATGCGATGCTCAAGGCCGAGGTCGAGGAGCGAGCCCATCTTGGAGATGCCCTCGTCGTACATGATGTCGAATTCGCACTCGGTGAACGGCGGCGAGACCTTGTTCTTCACCACCTTGATCTTGGTGCGGTTGCCCACGACCTTGCCCTCGGGGGTCTTGATCTGGTCCTTGCGGCGGATGTCGATGCGGATCGAGGAGAAGAACTTGAGCGCGCGGCCGCCGGAGGTCGTCTCGGGGTTGCCGAACATCACGCCGATCTTCTCGCGAATCTGATTCGTGAAGATGCAGATGCAGTTGGTCTTGCTCACGACGGCGGTGAGGCGGCGCATCGCCTGGCTCATGAGGCGGGCCTGCGCGCCGACGGTCGCGTCGCCCATCTGGCCGTCGAGCTCGGCCTTGGTGGTGAGCGCGGCGACGGAATCGAGCACGATGACGTCGATGGAGTTGGAGCGGATGAGCGTCTCCATGATGTTGAGGGCGTCCTCGCCGGAGTCGGGCTGGGAGACGAGGAGGTCGTCGAGGTTCACGCCGACGACGCGGGCGTACTTCGGATCGAGGGCATGCTCGACGTCGATGAAGGCGGCCAGGCCGCCGCGCTTCTGGGCCTCGGCGATGACGCTCAGACAGAAGGTGGTCTTGCCGGACGACTCGGGCCCGTAGATCTCGATGATGCGGCCCTTGGGCAAACCGCCGACGCCGAGGGCGAGGTCGACCGCGAGGGAGCCGGTGGTGAGGGTCTCGACCTTCATCTTCTGGGCGTCACCCAGGCGCATGATCGAGCCCTCGCCGAACTGCTTGGTGATGGAGGAGACAGCCAGCTCGATGTTCTTGTCGCGCGCGACGTTGGCGGCGGCGAGGGCGGCGCTGGGAGCGGTCTTGGCGGGAGCGGGGGCGGCTTTGGACATGACGGGTGCGGTAGGACGGACGGTTGTTGGTTGAAAATCGGGCAGGCGAAGAACTGAGGCGCGGCCCGCGGGAGGGGCAAGGCCCGCCTGACCCTTGATTCGGGGCCACGCCGGCCTTGGACGCACCGCAACCGGATAGTGTTCACATGAACACGTCAAGCCTCCGCCGGCGTTTTTTCGCCGGAGGGCGCCCGCTCAGGAGGCCCCGGGCTTGAAGCCCACGGCGAAGTACACGGCGCCGAGAATGAGCAGGAAGCTCACGCCGTAGTTCCACGTGAGCCGCTCGCCGAGCACGAGCCAAGCGAACACCACGAAGACCCCGAGCGTGATGACCTCCTGCATGACCTTGAGCTGGTAGCCGGTGAGACCCTGCGCGTAGCCGATGCGGTTGGCGGGAACCATCAGGCAATATTCAAAGAACGCGATCCCCCAGGAGAGCAGGATCACGAACCAGAGCGAGCGGCCCTCGAAGACCTTCAGCTTGAGCTGACCATACCAGGCGAAGGTCATGAAGATGTTGGAGGCGAGCAGGAGCAGGAAGGTGCGCATGGAGACGAGGGTGGTGGCGTAGCGGATGTGCCGACCGCGGGCAAACGGGACCTCGTCCGATCGCCACGGAGCCGAGCTCCGCAGAAAACCCTCGCGCCAGCCAAGGCCGCGGCAATCTTCCGCCCGATGCCAGCCAACGCCGCCGTCTTTGAGTCGTCGTACCCGGACCGGGCACGGACGCGGAGGGAACGGCCGCGGATCCATCCCGTGGAAAAGCTGCTGCTCACCCTCGTGACCCTCCATCTGGTGTTCATGCCCTGGGCGCTGGGCGCGATGCACCTGCCGGCCCAGATCGCGAGCGCGGTGCTGGCGGCGCTCGGTTTCGCGGTGAGCCTCTGGCCGCGGAATTACACGGCGGAGAACTCAGGGAACGACGCCTTCCGACTCACTCCGTGGCCGCGACTGGCGCGCTTCCCCGTCTTCTGGCTCGGCCTGGCGCTGCTAGGCTACATTGCGTTGCAGGCGCTCAATCCCGTCTGGACCTACATCACCGACGGCAAGGTCTTCTGGATGATGCGCATCAAGGGCTCCGAATGGCTGCCGCCGGGGATACGGGTACCCTTCGAGAAATGGGGGCCGTGGCGGGTGTTCATGGTCTTCGGCAGCGCCTGGCTGACGACCTGCGCGGTGTGGGTCGGCTTCACCCGACGCAGGACGTTGCAGATCCTCGTCGGCGCCCTGGCGGCCAACGGCGTCCTGCTCGCGATCCTCGGCGTCGCGCAGCGGATGACCCGCACGAACCTGATCTACTGGAACTTCGATTTTCCGGGCGCGATGCCGTTCGCATCCTTTGTGTACAAGAACCACGGCGCCGAGTACCTGCTGCTCTCACTCGCGGCGGCCTGCGGATTGGCGGGTTGGTTCTACCTCCGAGGTCTGCGCCGCATGGAGAAGTCCAACCCCAGCGGCGTACTGGCCTTCGCCGCCACGTTCGTCGCAGTGGCCGTCGTGACGAGCTACGCCCGCGGGGCCACGCTGACGATGCTCGCCTATCTGCTCGCCTGCATCGCCGGGTTCGTCGCCCACCAGCTGAGCCTGCCCAAGGAACACCGCCGGACGCCCATTCTGGTCGTGATGCTCCTCGTTTTCGGCTATTTCCTGAACACGGGACTCGACGCCCTGCGGGCCGGCGAGGCCTGGGAACGCATGAAGAGTGGTCTCACGCGCCAGGACCTGTCCTGGGAAAGCCGCGAATGGGCCAGCGCCGCCACGTGGGAAATGATCAAGGACGCCCCGTTGACCGGCGCCGGGGCGGGAAGCTTCCAGTACGTTTTCCCCCTCTACCAGCATCGGGATCCGAAGCTCGTGAAGAACGAATCGGGGGGCCCGATGTTCTGGCAACAGGCCCACAACGACCTGCTGCAGTTCCCGGCAGAACTGGGGATCATCGGCTGCGCCTTGATCGCCGCGATGCTGGGATGGTGGATCCTGCAGCTCGTGCGTTGTCACTTCTGGGACAACGCCCTCAGCGTCTGCCTCGTCGGCGGGCTGGTGGCGCTGCTTCTGTACTCGTGGTTCGATTTCCCGTTCCAATGCCCCGCGATCCTCATCACGTGGTGCGTCCTCTGGCCGGTCGTTACGCTTTGGACGCAGTTCGAGGAGCAACGCGGTTAGCGCCCGCCCCCGCATTCGAAGGAACATCGGCGGCCGGCGGGTGACCTAAACCGCCATGGCCCGCAGCGCGCTCCTCCGCGGCCTCGCCGCCCTCCGCCGGTTGGTCCTTCCGGCCCTCCCGCTGCTTCTTTCGACGGAAACCCTCGTTTCGGCCGCGGAACCCGTCCACCCGGCCGACCCCGGCGTCATCGTCGCCCCGCAACCCACGGCCCTCGAGACGGAGGAAGGCGGGGTGCACGGTCAGCTGGTCGTCGCCCCCGAGTTGATCTCCGCGGAGACGCGCGCCGACCTCGTCTTCATGATCGTGGCGGAACCCTTGCACGGCCGCGTGGGGCTGGCGGGCCCCGAGGAAAGCGCCGACATCTTCAAGAACAAGACCTCGCGGCTCGGGTACTTCGCCTACCGGCCGAACGACGGTTTCGCCGGCGAGGACTCTTTCACCTACACGGTGCGCAACGAGACCTCCGGCCTGGTGTTCCGGAACACCGTCGCGATCACCGTGAAGCCTCCGCCCGCGGTGATGCTGCAACGCTTCGAGGTCGGTGCCGCGCGTGAGCGTTCCGGCGGGACACGCGCCGTGCCCTTGCTCACCCGTCCCAACACGCCCGTGGCGCGCAAGCTGCCCAGCCATGAGGACTTCATGTCGGCCGTCGACCTCGCCGGCGTCGCCAACAGCCGCATCGCCTATCAGTTGGACCCGCAGTCCAAGCCCCGCCATGGCACCGCGCGTCTCGACCGCACCACCGGTCAGTTCACCTACGCACCCAACCCCGGCTTCATCGGGGAGGACCGCGTCCGATATTACACCGTCGACGAGGCCAATCCGCACCTGGGGGCGGAGAACGAAGTGGTGATCACGGTCGAACCGGTACGCCAGCCGCGGCGGCTGCTTGCGGACCGTTCGCGCAGCCGCGACGTCGACCTCGTCTTCGTCATCAACAACTCGCCCTCGATGGCCGCCCACCAGGACCGGATCGCCGGCGCCCTCGGCCGGTTCCGCCGGCTGTTCCACGAGCGCGACCTCGACTACCGGATCGGGGTGCTGACGACGGACTTCGTGGACGCCGATCCCCGACTCGCGCCCGCGGAGCAGCGGTTCTTCAAGGAAGTTCGCTCCACGCGGATCGACGCGGGAGGTCACCCGGTCCTCGACGCCCGCGGGCGCCCGGTCTCCGCCCCCAAGGTCGTCGCCAGCAACGGCACGCTGGTGACCCTGCCCGCGCTGCCGCAGCCATGGGTGACGCGCGCGACACCCGACGGCGTCTTCGCCGAACTCGTGAAGGTCGGGACCAACGGCGACAGCAACCGCACGGCGTTCACCGCGGTTTATAACTTCGTGGCGGGCTACCACGGCGGCCAGCATGCGTTCCTCCGTCCCGAGGCCCCGACGATCGTCGTGTTCTTCATGGACGAGGAGGAGACGCGGATGGCGCGGTGGAGCGCCCAGCGTGACGGGACCCGGCGGGCGGAGTGGATCGAGGACGGCCGCCTGCCGGAACTGATCCGACGCCATAACGCGCGGCACCCGCGCGACCCGCAAACGCTCGACGGCTACATCAACCATTGGGTGCTGCGGCCCTTCGTCATCGCGAAGGGCAACCGGCGCGGCAGCGTGGAGATGCACGCGGTGGTCCCGCCCGGAAACGTCTCGCACCGCCGCGCGGCGGAACTGAGCGGCGGCAGCGTGTTGAACCTCGCGGAGGACTTCTCGGCGCCGCTCGCCGCGCTCGGCGACCGCATCGCCGACACCGTCGCCGTGCCGCTGGAGCCGGTTCTGGCCGGGGCGATGTTCCAACCCGCGACGTTGCGCGTGCAGGTCGACGGCCGCGCGGTGGCGGCCGATCCGCGGGAAGGATTCACTTACGATCCGCAGGGACACACCGTACGTTTCCACGGGGAATCGAAACGGCGGGCCCAGCGTGCGAAGATCGAGATCTCCTACGAGGAGCACCTTTAGGCGCGGTCCCAGGCGCCTCAGCCGGGGCTGGAGTCGTCGTGCGTTTTCCCTAGCCTCCGGAAACCCCCATGGTCCGAGGCACGTTCTGGAAACGACTGGCCCGCGGCGCAGCCGCCGCGGCCGCGCTCTCGTTGGTCGCACTCGCGCTGCGCACCGCGTACGCGTTCCGCGACCGGAATCCGGGCTACGCCGTGCGGATCTCGGTCTCCGCGGAAAAATCCCGCGCCGAACCGCGGCCGCTCCGGGCCGGCTTCGCGCGCGAACGCATGAATCCCGACCTCGGCGACCCGTCGCGGCCGGTCTGGCTCGCGGGTTTTTCCCAGAACCGCGCCGCCACCGCGATCCACGACGACCTCTGGGCGGTCGCCTGCGTGGTCGACGACGGCCACACGCGCGTGGGGTTCGTCGCCCTCGACGCGATCGGGCTCTTTCACGACGACGTCATCGTCATCCGCCAACGCCTCGCGCCGGAGCTCGGCCTTACCTACGCGATCGTCGCCGCGACGCACAACCACTCGACGCCCGACCTCATGGGCCTGTGGGGCCCGCACCCGCTGCGCAACGGCGTCGATCCCGCCTACCGCGAACGGGTGATCGCGACCGCCGCGCGTGCGCTGGCTTCGGCCGTCGCGGCGCTGGCGCCCGCGCAGGTGGCATTCCACGAGATCGCCGTGCCGCCGGCCGGACTCGTCGCCGACACGCGCCGGCCCGAGGTCTACGATTCCGAGGTGCGCGTGATGCATTTCACCGCGCCCACGGGCGGCGCGACGCTCGGCACGCTGGTGACTTGGGGCAACCACCCCGAGACGCCGTGGGCAGGCAACACCGAGGTCACGGCCGACTTTTGCGGCGTGCTGCGCGACGTCCTCGAACGCGGGGCGTCGGGCCCGGCAGGATCACTCGCAGGACTAGGGGGCGTGCATTGCTTCATCAACGGCGCGGTGGGCGGGCTGATGACGACCCATCCCAGCACGACGGTGCGCGACCCACTCACGGCGACCGACCATCGCCAACCCTCGCACGACAAGAGCGCGGCCGTCGGTCGCCAGCTCGCCGCCCGCATCCTGCCGCGCCTGCGGGAGCCGGCGGTGGCGGCGACGACGCACGCGCCGATCGCGATCGAGGCCCGCACGCTCGAGCTGCCGGTCGACAACGTGAACTTCCTCCTCGCGCCGGTGCTGGGAATCATGGACCGCGGCCACAGCCGCTGGCGCCACGTGCGCTCGGAGGCGGCCGTGCTGCGCTTCGGCGAGGCCTCGATCGCCTGCGTGCCGGGGGAGATTTACCCCGAGATCGTGAATGGCGGCGTGGAACGCGCTCCGGGCGGGGACTTCGACGTGGAACCGGTCGAGGTGCCGCCCGTGCGGGCGTTCCTGCCGGGCCGGGTGAAGTTCGTGCTCGGACTCGCGAACGACGAGGTCGGCTACATCATCCCGCGCAGCGAGTGGGACCGGGAGCCACCGTACCTATACGGCGCACCCAAGCCGGTCTACGGCGAGGTCAATTCGCTCGGCCCCGAGACCGCCCCGCGCCTGCACGCCGCCCTGCGCGAACTCAGCACCGCCCTCCGCTGAGGCAGGCGGGTCAGCCGAGGAGGGCAGGCCACGCCGGAGGCGGAGAAGCCCCGCCGACGTGTCCGCGGCTACAGCCGCAGCCACACCCGCCGAGCCGAAAGTAGGCCATGTTTCCCAGTTTCCCACTTTTCCAATTTCCCGATTTCCCACTTTTCAAGTTTTCCGCCGCTCCCGTTTTCCCGCTCGCCCATAGCGCGGGCACATTCGCGTTGACCGTGCCGCGGCGGAACGGTGCCTTTTCCCTCGGTGAGCTCACCCCGCACCCACCCCGCCACCCCCGCGCGTCCCGGTGCCCGCACCTTCGCGCTCGTGGCAACGCTTTTGCTCGGGTTTTACAGCCGAACCTTCGCGGCGGCTCCGCCTCCGATGGCGCCGGCGGAGACCACCGACCAACCCGTCAGCTACTGGAAACAGGTGCGCCCGGTCTTCCAGGCCCATTGCCAGGGCTGCCATCAGCCGGCCAAGGCCCGGGGCGGTTATGTGATGACGGACTTCGCCCGCCTGCTCGCGGGCGGCGAAAGCGGACACAAGGCGGTCGTTGCCGGCCAGCCCGACGCCAGTGCGCTGCTCGCCTCGATCACGCCCAAGGACGGCGAGGCGGAGATGCCCAAGGACAAGGCCCCGCTGAAGCCCGACACCCTCGCGCTCATTCGCCGCTGGATCGCCGAGGGCGCCGTCGACGACACGCCCCGCAACGCGGTGCAACGCATCGACGCCGAACACCCGCCGACTTACGTGCGGCCGCCCGTCATCACCTCGCTGGCGTTTTCTCCCGACGGCTCGCTGATCGCCGTCGCCGGGTTCCATGAGGTCCTCCTTCACCGCGCCGACGGCGGCGGGCTTGTCGCGCGCCTCGTCGGGCTCTCGGAGCGCATAGAGTCGGTGCGTTTCTCACCCGACGGCACCAAGCTTGCCGTGGCGGGCGGCCTGCCCGCCCGCATGGGCGAGGTGCAGGTCTGGGACGTGGCGCAGCGCAAGCTCACGCTCTCCCTGCCCGTGGGCTACGACACCGTCTACGGCGTGAGCTGGTCGCCGGACGGGCGGCGGGTGGCGTTCGGCTGCCCCGACAACACCCTGCGCGCGATCGACGCGCAGACGGGCGAGCAGGTCCTCTTCCAAGGTTCGCACAACGACTGGGTGCTCGGCACCGTCTTCAACAAGGACGGCTCGCATGTGATCTCGGTCGGCCGCGACATGAGCACCAAGCTCACCGAGGTCGAGACGCAGCGCTTCATCGACAACGTCACCTCGATCACGCCGGGAGCGCTACGCGGCGGGCTGCACGCGGTCGCGCGCCGGCCGGGGCGTGACGAGGTCGTGATCGGCGGCGCCGACGGCGTGCCGCAGCTCTACCTCGTGTTCCGCCAGGCCGCGCGGAAGATCGGCGACAACGCCAACCTGCTCCGCCGCTTCCCCGCGATGGAGGGCCGCATCTTCGCCGTCGACTACTCGAACGACGGTCGCCTCGTCGCCGCCGCCAGCAGCCTCAACGGTAAGGGCTCCGTCCACCTGTTCCCGGGCGAGCATGATACGGCTATCCCGGAGAATATCCTCAAGGCCTACACCAAGGTCGCGACGTCGTACTCGGCCGATGAGAAGAAGGCCATCGAGGAGTTCACCACGCGCGGCACCACCCGCGTCGCCGCCGCCGAACTCGCGACCGCCGTCTACGCGCTCGCCTTCAGCCCAGACGGCGCCCGCGTCGCCGCCGGCGGCGAGGACGGCCGAGTGCGCTTCATCCGCACCGCCGACGGCGCCGTCACCGGCGAGTTCGTCCCCGTCCCGCTCGCCGGCGCCCCCGTTTCCCTCCGCTGATCCCGCTCGCATGAAGTCCCTGCCGACCCTGCTGCTCGCCACCCTCGTGGTCCTCGGCGGCCACGCCGCGGCCGCCCCCGCCGCCAACCCGCCCGAGCCCGAGGCGCTGCCCGCCGGCGCGGCCGTGCGTACGCTCACGATCACGCCCGCCACCGTGCGGCTCGACGGCGCCTTCGATGCCGCGCAGCTGCTCGTCACGGCCGAGCTGGCCGACGGCTCACGCATCGATGCCACGCGGCTCGCGCGCCTCACGGTCGACGCCAAGGTCGCTCACGCCTCCACCGCCGGCCTGGTAAGCCCCGCGGGCAACGGCCGCGCCACCCTCGAGGCGAGTCTCGGTGGCCGCACCGCCTCCCTGCCACTCGAAGTCGTCAACCACGACCCCGCCGCGAAGGTCGACTTCCTGCGCGACGTGAACCCGGTGCTCAACCAGCTCGGCTGCAGCTCCGGACCCTGCCACGGTTCCAAGGACGGCAAGGGCGGCTTCAAGCTTTCGCTCCGCGGCTATGACCCGATCTTCGACGTCCGCTCGCTGGTCGACGACCACGCGGGTCGGCGCGTCAACCTCGCCTCACCCGATGACTCCCTGATGCTGCTCAAGGCGACCGGTGCGGTGCCGCACGAGGGCGGACAGCGCACCGCGTACGACGACAAGTACTACCGCATCCTCCGCGCATGGATCGCCGGCGGCGCGCGGCTCGACCTGTCGACGCCGCGCGTCACCTCGATCGAGCTCGAGCCGCGCGACCCCGTGCTGCAGCGGGTCGGCTCGCGCCAGCAGATGCGGATCATCGCCACGTACGCCGACGGCCGGAAACGCGACGTCACCGCCGAGGGTTTCATCGAGTCCGGCAACCAGGACGTGGCCGTGACCGAGCGCGGCGGGCTGGTGCGCACGCTGCGCCGCGGCGAGGCCCCGCTGCTCGCGCGCTACGAAGGCGCCTACGCGGCGACGACCGTCACGGTCATGGGCGACCGCGCCGGCTTCGAGTGGCGAGAGCCGGAAAAGTGGAACCGCATCGACGAGTTCACCGCGGCGAAGTGGCGGCGGATGAAGATCCTGCCGTCGGAGCTCAGCGGCGACGCCGAGTTCCTCCGCCGCGTGCACCTCGACCTCACCGGCCTGCCGCCGACGGCCGACGAGGTGCGGGCGTTCCTAGCCGACGCGCGGCCGGCCCGCGAGAAACGCGAAGCCGTGATCGACCGGCTCATCGGGTCGCCCGACTACGTCGACCACTGGGCCAACAAGTGGGCCGACCTCCTGCAGGTGAACCGGAAATTCCTCGGCGAGGATGGCGCGCGGCAGTTCCGCGACTGGATCCGCGGCGAGGTCGCCGCCAACACGCCCTACGACCAGTTCGCGCGGAAGATCCTCACCGCCTCGGGATCCAACCGCGAAAATCCCGCCGCCAGCTATTACAAGATTCTCCGCACGCCGACGGAGACGATGGAGAACACGACGCACCTGTTCCTCGCCACCCGTTTCAACTGCAACAAGTGCCACGACCACCCGTTCGAGCGCTGGACGCAGGACCAGTATTACGACCTCGCGGCCTACTTCGCGCGCGTCGACTTCAAGAAGGATCCGCAGTCGGGCAACCGCACCATCGCCGGATCCGCCGTCGAAGGCGCCAAGCCGCTCTACGAGGTGGTCTTCGAGAAACCCGACGGCGAGATCCGCCACGACCGTACCGGCCAGGAGACCGCGCCCGCGTTTCCCTACGCCGCCAAATTCGAGCCGCCCGCCGGCGAGAAGCCCGGCCGACGTGACCAACTCGCCGCGTGGATGACCTCGCCGGACAACCGCTATTTCGCCCTCAGCTACGTCAACCGCGTGTGGGGCTACCTCACCGGCGTCGGCCTCATCGAGCCGATCGACGACATCCGCGCCGGCAATCCGCCCTCCAACCCCGAGCTGCTCGCGTGGCTCACCGAGGAGTTCGTCCGCGGCGGCTTCGACGTGCGGAAGCTCCAGGCTGTGATCTGTAAGTCCCGCACCTACCAGCTCTCCCTCGCCACCCACCGCTGGAATTCCGACGACACCGTCAATTACTCGCACGCCCTCGCGCGCCGCCTCCCGGCCGAGGTGTTGCTCGACTCCGTCTTCCGCGCGACCGGCTCCACCCCCGAGTTCCCCGGCGTCAAGCCCGGCACGCGCGCCGCGCAATTGCCCGATTCGGCCGTGGACTCACAGGGCGGCTTCCTCGCCAGCCTCGGCCGGCCGCCGCGCGAATCCGCCTGCGAGTGCGAGCGCACGAGCGACCTCGGCCTCGGCTCCGTGATGGCGCTGCTCAGCGGCACCACCGTCTCCGGCGCGATCAACGACCGGAAGAACGAGCTCGCCGCGCTCGCCGCCAAGATCGGGGACGACCGCAAGCTCGTCGACGAGGTCTTCCTGCGCACGCTCGGCCGGCACGCCACCGAGGCCGAGGCCGCCACCGCGCTCGGGTCGTGGCGCGCCATCGACGAGGAACACCGCCGCCTCGCCGCCGATCTCGCCGAACGCGAGAAGTGGTGGGCGCCGATCAGCGCCGAGAAGGAAGGCGTCCGCACCCGTGCCGTCGCCGCCGCCCAGGCCGCCGTCGAGGCCCGTCTCATCGCCGTCGCCCCGCAGGCCGCCGAGGCCGAGCGCGTGCGCTCGGAACGCATCGCCGCCGCCGAGAAGGCCCTCGCCGCCCACGAGGCCGCGCTGCCGGGCCGGCGCGAGGACTTCGAGCGCTCCCTTGCCTCCTGCGCCACCGGCACGGCGTGGCACCCGCTGGTCATCAATACCGTCAACGTCACCAACGGCGGCAACCTCAAGCGCCTCGAGGACGGTTCCTACCTCTCGACCGGCCCCATCAACGGCCTGCAGGACTACACGTTCAACGCGGAGTCGCGGCACGGCGGCGTCACCGCGCTCATGCTCGAGGTCCTGCCGCACGAGAGCCTCCCGCGTTTCGGGCCGGGGCTCGCGAAGGACGGCAACTTCGTGCTCAGCGAGTTCTTCGTTCGCTGGAGCGACAAGGGCGGCGACCGCGATCCGAAGGACGCCGAGTTCCGCGCCGCCCGCGCCGACTTCACCCAGGCCAATTACGACGTCGCCAATGCCATCAACCTCAAGGCCGAGGGCGCACGCGACGGGTGGGCGGTCGGCGGCCGCTCCGGCGAGCCGCATTGGGCCCGCTTCGCGTTCCCCGCCCCCGTGGGCGACGCCAAGGGCGCGCGCTTCCAGATCTTCCTCCAGCAGCGTTTCCGCGAGCCGTACCTCATCGGCCGCTTCCGCCTCTGGTACACGACGTCCGACGAGCCCCTCGAGCAGGGCGTGCCCGCCGACGTCGCCGAGGCCCTCGCCCTCCCCGCCGCTGAGCGCAACACCGCGCAGGCCACCGCGATCGCCACCCACCAGCGCGATTCCGATCCGATGCTCCGCAAGCTCACCCAGGCGCTGTTCACCGCCCGCCTGCCCGTACCTGAGGATGCCGAATTGGCCAAACTCCGCGCCGTGCTCGCCACGGCCGAGCAGCCCGTGCCACTCGATCCAAAGCTCGCCCAGCTGCGCGCCGATGCCGAACAAAGCTCCCGCCAGGCCGCCGACCGCCGCCTCACCGGAGTCCAGGACCTGACTTGGGCGCTCGTGAACACGCCCGCATTCCTCTTCAACCGCTAGCTCACCCCAAGAGAAAGGCCCCGCCATGATCCGTCTGCCCGGTGGACTGAACACCGACCTCTGCGACACCCACGCCAAGATGACCCGCCGCGACCTCCTGCGCGTCGGCGGCTCGAGCATCCTCGGCCTCTCGCTCGGCCAGATGCTGCGCCTCAACGCCCAGACCCCCGCCGCACCCGCCCCCGGCCGCCACGGCGGCCCGGGCTGGGGCAAGGCCAAGAGCGTCATCATGGTCTACCTGCAGGGCGGTCCGTCGCACATCGACCTGTGGGACCCGAAGGAGAACGTCCCCGATAAGATCCGCAGCGCGTTCAAGCCGATCCCGACGCGCATCCCCGGCGTCAACTTCACCGAGATCATCCCCCAGCTCGCGAAGGTGAACGACAAGTTCACCATGATCCGGTCGATGAGCTACACGCCGAACGGGCTCTTCAACCACACCGCGGCCATCTACCAGATCATGACGGGCTACACGACCGACAAGGTGAGCCCCTCCGGTCAGCTCGAGCCGCCCAACGCGAAGGATTTCCCCAACTTCGGCTCCAACATCGTCCGCCTGAAGCCCGTCGACCAGCCGATGCTGCCGTTCGTCATGCTCCCGCGCCCGCTGCAGGAGTCCAACGTCGTCGGCAAGGGCGGCACCGCCGGCTTCCTCGGCAAGGCCTACGATCCCTACACGCTGTATCCGGACGGCGATGACCTCGACATGGCCAAGCTCGACCGCATCCGCACCGACGACCTCCGCCTGCCGCAGGAGGTCTTCGCCATGCGCCTCGAGCGCCGCGCCCGCCTGCGCGAGTCGATCGACGCCGCCATGCCCGACATCGAGAAGGCCACCGCGTCGTATAATCTCGATGAATACTACCAGCGCGCCCTCAGCCTCATCGTCTCGGGCCGCGCCCGCGAGGCCTTCGACCTCGCCGCCGAGGGCGAAAAGCTGCGCGACCGCTACGGGCGCAACACCTTCGGTCAAAGCCTCCTTCTCGCCCGCCGCCTCGTCGAGGCCGGCACCCGCGTCGTCGAGGTCATCTGGCCCAAGGTCGCCAATTCCGACAATCACTCGTGGGACCACCACCAGGGCCTAACCGAACGCATGAAGGACAAGTCCGGCCCCATGCTCGACCAGGGCCTCAGCGCGTTGTTCGAGGATCTCGACCAGCGCGGCCTCCTCAGCGAGACGCTCGTCGTCGCCCTCGGCGAGTTCGGCCGCAGCCCAGAGCGCGGCGTCAGTACCTCGGGTAACAACAACAGCGCCGACGGCCGCGACCACTGGCCCTACTGCTACACCGCCCTCATCGCCGGCGCCGGCATCCGCCGCGGCTACGTCCACGGCGAGTCCGACAAGACCGCCTCCGCGCCCGTCAGCGACCCCGTCCACCCTACCGAGCTCCTTGCCACGATCTACCATGCGTTCGGGATCGATCCG
>JACCDP011001828.1_pt1 | contig 37847 bp, 29 predicted proteins | sample 7445841 | NCBI WGS metagenome assembly JACCDP01 (sample SAMN15323441, study PRJNA562643) | freshwater metagenome | isolation source: river surface water | place: USA:Blue River Watershed | collected 2017-08-17 | reverse complement strand
CCTGCTCGCAAACGGCATCGATGCGCTCCAACCGCTCCGGCGACACCCCCGCCTTCTGCGGCGCCGCCTCGCGCAAGGCCGGTGAATGCCGCACAGAAGCCGTTTGGGCCGCGGCCCCCGGCACGCACGCCGCCACCGCCGACAAGGCCAAGCCCAACAGCACCGCGCGGCCACCCGCAGCGGACACATCTGACAACGAGATCGGTTTCATGAGGATTCAGGGGGAAGCAGGAGCGCAGGATAAATCGATGACTGTCGGTGAGCTCGGAGAATCAGTAATGTCTAAAATTCCCCCAAACCCATACCCAAGTCACGCCCAACCGGGAGGCCGGACCGGGCAAGAAACCCAGACAGACTGGCGAGTTTCGTGGCTCGAGGCCCTTCCCGAACCCAAAAAATGCGCAAGATCTTCCGACCCTTGAAGGCTTGGTAAAACACCGGCATCCGTCCCGAGTCGCTCGCTTGCGAACATCAATGCGGTCAGAGGATCCGCTTTCAAACCAAGGTCAGCCTCCGTTGTTTTCGAGAGGGGGAATCTTCCGAGGGGAGCCAAGCGAAGCGGCCTGCAAGGAACAAGCCGGGGAGACCTGCAGGGAGCGAGAGAGTCTCCATTGAAACCCCACCAAGGGAAATTCTACCGGTGTTTGGAAACGCGAAGCGAACTGGTCGCCATCGGGAGGACCAGACTCCCGGCAAGGCACCCCGAAGGACGGGGTCAATTCCGGCAGGGCTGCTGTTAAAGCAAAGCGGCCGTCGTCACTGAAGAGAGGGCCGCTTGAATGCGAAACACCTGCGTTGCGCGAGCCCGAAAGGCTTAATTTCCGCCGTCTTTCTCTGGTAGCGCGCGTCTGGGCACAGTTCCGTTCTGAGGGCGGAGATCTAGGCGAGCACGGCCGGAGTTCTCAGCGCTGCCGGATGAACCGACAGCGGGTTGGGAATTCTGTGGGACCACGTTGGACCGGCGGTTGGGCACAGTTCCGTTCTGCGGACGTGGATCTAGGCCAGCACGGCCGGAGTTCTCAGCGCTGCCAGAAGAACCGACAGCGGGTTGGGGGTTCTGCGGGGCCACGTTGGGCCGCCGGTTAGGCACAGTTCCGTTCTGCGGGCGTGGGTCTAGGCGAGCACGGCCGAAGTTTTCGTCGCTACCAGAGGAACCTACAGCGGGTTGGGCATTCTGCGGCGCCACACTGGGCTGGGTGACGGGTCTGTTTGGCGGCGCGAGGGTGATGCCCGGTGTGCCCGGTGTGCGACTCGGCTGCGACTCGGGCTGTTTTGTCTCTGAAAGGTTCTTGATGGACTTGTAGGTGTACTTCACGCCCTGCAGCAGGGTGTAGGTGTCGCCGTCCTTCAGTCGGCAATCCTTGAAATTGTCGGCGCCGCTGGTGACGATGTGGGACCAGTCGCCTTTAGGAGTGAAGGTGCCATAGGGTTTGAGTTGAATCTTACGGTTGACACCCAAGGTAAAAGATTTTCCACCGACGCAAGCCAGGTCTAGGTCGACGTCGACCACCAACTCGTATTCCTCGCCAGTGTTGTTCTGCAGGGTAAAGAAGTATTCCTCGCTGCCGCCGAGCTTGCTCCAGTATTTTTCTATGGTAAGCGAAAAGCGGGAATCGGCCTGACGGATCGATACCAGCTTGCGCTGTGCTTGGGCGGATTGGGCCCCGAGCAGGAAAAGCAAACCGACGGCCAACGCTTGAGTACGAACTTTGAAAGCGAACATTGGTCTTTGTTTAATGCTCTGCTGTGGCCGGGCAATATTTTTATAGGGTGTCGGCTACTTGCAAACCGCTGATGCCAACGCTTGGGCTTAATGACGCTCACTGTCCATTGAAGGAGACGAAAACTCCGCTACCTTACTGTGCACCCCTGAATTTCAGTTCAAGGATGTCTGGATGCAGTTGGCCATGCGCACGATGGAAAAGTTCGCTTTTCCGCCCCGTGAAAAGGCCAAACAGTAAGTTGGAGAGCATCCCGACCACCAACTCCGAGATCGGTGCTGGAGAAGCTGGGCCAGATGAAGATGGTGTATGTCCACGTGCCGACGAATGACGGGCGTGAGTTGGTGATGTCCCGCTACACGGATCCGTCAGCCGAGCAACGGTTGCTGATGGACCGGTTACGGTTGATGTTGCCGGAGCAAACCAGCCCCAAGATCACGCCCCAACAGGCCGACCTGTCGCCAGACCCAATGTAGTGCAGACCTTTGACCTGAGAACCCCGCTTTTGCTGGGGTTTTTCACGTTCAAAGTGCCTAGTAGCGAAAGTCCGTTTAGAATGGGGAACTGATGCTCCTCAACTCCCACAACAAGACCTAACTACCCCCCTCAGAACTCTCCGAGTGCATCGGGCGATGGTGGGGATTAGTCTCTGTGGCCGATGATGAACACGAACCCTGTCTCCCGTCGGGCGGCCGTGAAAGCAATGGCCGGAGCGGCCGGTGCGTTGGCGTTGGGCGGATCTGCGGCACCGCTGGCCCATAACAGCGGGCTGAACAAAATCCGGCTCGAGAATCTGAACTCGGGCACCCGCGATTGGATGCTCACCAAGACCCGGATCGATCCGACGACCCGGTACCGATGCCCGTGGATCGAAGGCTATGCCTCACGAACCAGTATCAGCGCGGGACAGTACCTCACCTTCCACGTCAGCACCAATCCGGCGTCGGACTTCACCATCGACATCTACCGCATGGGTTTTTACGGCGGGAAGGCCGGGCGATTCATGAGACACTTGGGACCCTTCAAAGGTCGCGTTCAGCCCGACCCCGAGGTGGGACCAAAGCGGGAACGCCTTTGCCAGTGGGAGCCCTGCGCTCAACTGCTGATCCCTGAGGATTGGGTCAGCGGCGTTTACATGGCCAAGCTCACCGAGCTCAAGGAAGGCATCCAGAGCTACATCATCTTCATCGTCCGGGATCAGCGCGAGGCGAGCTACCTGTTCCAGTGCTCTGACAACACCTGGCAGGCGTACAACCGCTGGCCTTCGCAGTTTTCGCTCTACGACGACGGCAAGAACGAGTGGTACTGGGGCGGCGGTGTGCGCGTGGGCTTCAACCGGCCTTATGGCAAGTACTGCCAGATCGTCGACCAACCGCTCTCCATCGGTTCCGGGGAATTCTTTCTGTGGGAATACCCCTTCGTGTATTGGCTCGAGGCACACGGCTACGACGTGAGCTACATCTCGAATGCCGACACGCATTTCGACCGTGCCGGTCTGTTGCGCGCCGACGGCTTCCTGAGCGTTGGCCACGACGAATATTGGACGATCCAAATGTACCGCAACGTCGAGGCGGCGATCTTGGCGGGCGTGAGCGTGGGCTTCTTTTCGGGCAATGCCGTCTGCGGACGCATCTTGGAGGGCGATTCCAAGTTGCGATCCTTCGAGCGGGTCGGTGTGTACGGACCGCCGGGAGGAACGCGCGAATTCGTGTCCATGAGTTCGCTGGCGCACGAGCGACCCTACGCCAATGAATTGGTCGGCGCGCACAGCACGGGGCCTGTCACCGGCGGCGCCGACTGGATTTGCACACGGCCCGACCATTGGATTTACCGTGACACCCGCATGAAGGAAGGCGATCGCATCCCCGGACTGATCGGCTGGGAATGGCATGGAGATCCTGCGCCGATCAAGGGCTTGGACATCGTGGCCACAGGCCCCACGCAGGACGCCCCGGGTAAGCCCAACGGCGGTATTTACACCGCGACGACGTATCCGGGCCCCAAGACGAACATTGTCTTCAACGCCGCTACCTGCTGGTGGGCCGACGGCCTCGCCGAGCCGCCCGGCTACCTGCATCCCAAGGCGTACACCGAGCCCAAGGGGCCGGATCCGCGGGTGCAGCAAATCACCCACAACGTGCTGCGACGCATGTTGGGTCGATGAACCCCGGGGCCACGCCCAAGGCCGAACTCAAGGCCGCCCTCGTACAGAAGGCCGAGGAGTTGGGCTTTGACGCTTGCCGGGTCACCACGGCCGAGCCGCCAACGTCCGCGCCAGACTTTGAGCGGGCGTTGGCCGAGGGGCGTCATGCCGACATGGCCTGGCTGGCCAAGGCGCCGGAGAAGCGGGCGGATTTGGCCCGCGTGCTGCCGGGCATTCGCAGCGTGGTCACTCTCGCGGTGAGTTATCATCGCGATCCACATCGCGATACATCGGCCCCAGACGCCGAACCCAGTTCAGCATCAAGGGGGATCGTGGCCCGCTACGCACAGCATCCGGACTACCACGACTTGCTGAAGCCGCCCCTCCGGAGCCTCACCGAATTCCTGGATGCGGCAGCCAGCGGGTCGCATCGATCGCTCTGGTATGTCGACACTGGCCCCATCCTCGAACGCGATCTGGCCCAACGCGCGGGCATTGGATTCATCGGCAAGCACACCAACCTGATTTCGCGGAACTTGGGCAATTGGTTCCTCTTGGCAGAGATCCTGACGACGGCCGAACTGGAACCCGATGCGCCCGAGCACAACCGTTGCGGGTCCTGCACCCGCTGCCTGAGCGCTTGCCCCACCGGTGCACTGCCTGCGCCCTTCACGTTGGATGCCCGTCGGTGCATCTCGTACCTGACCATCGAGCATCGAGGAAGCATCCCGGAAGACCTGCGTGCGGCCATCGGTGACCGCATCTTCGGCTGCGACGATTGCCTGGCTGCCTGTCCCTGGAACCGTTTCGCTCAGGAGGGATCCATCCTGCGCGCTCACCATCGCGCCGACCTCGCCCGGCCTGACCTCGTCGAATGGCTCGAGCTCGACGATGCGGCCTTCAAGTCGCGATTCGCGGGCACGCCCCTGATGCGCACCAAACGCCGCGGGCTGCTGCGCAATGTGTGCGTGGCTCTGGGCAATGTCGGTGATGCCCGGGCGTTGCCGGCCCTGCGCCGGGCGTCGCTGGATCCCGAGCCGCTCATTGCCGAACACGCCGCCTGGGCCATCGGGCGCATCGAATTGCGCAGCCGATCCGCATTCACCGCCATGCCTGCGGAAAACGACTGACGCCGAAGATCGGATCGCTCCGAACGAAAGCGTTTTGCACATGATGCCCCGCCCGCCCCGGCTTCCCTTTTGCACGCAGATTCCCGAATGTCTCCGCCTTCATGAGTTCCGCACCGGTCCTCGACATCACCAAGCTAACCATCCTCCGCGATCGGATCCCCATCCTGACCGACTTGTCGTGGCGGGTGATGCCCGGTGAGCACTGGGCGCTTCTCGGCGGGAATGGCTCGGGGAAGACGAGTCTGTTGTCGGCGCTGGCGGGTTACCTCATGCCCACCACCGGCGACATCGCCCTCCTCGGCGAACAGTACGGCCAGGCCGACTGGCGGGAGCTCCGGATGAAGCTGGGCATCGTCAGCTCATCGGTGCGACAAATGATGAACGACACCGAGCCGGCCCTCGACACGGTGGTCAGCGGCCGGTACGCGATCATCGACTATTGGGGCACTCCGAAACGCGCCGATGCCGCGAGGGCCCGGGAACTGATGGAGTCGGTGGAAATCGGCCACCTGGCCAAGCGCCCCTGGGCGGTGTTGTCGCAGGGTGAGCGCCAGCGCGTGCTCATCGCGCGGGCCATGATGTCAGACGCTCGACTGCTCATCCTCGACGAGCCGTGCACCGGTCTGGACCCCGTGGCGCGCGAGCTGTTCCTGGAATTCCTGAACCGGCTTTCACGCCGACCCAATGCTCCGACGCTGGTTCTGGTGACTCACCACGTGGAGGAAATCACCCCAATCTTCAGCCATGCCCTACTGCTTCGGGGCGGCACCGTGCTGGCCTCCGGACCCATGGCCCGGTCGCTGACCAGCCGGTCGCTGAGCCAACTCTTTGACCACCCGGTTCGGCTGACCCGGAGCGGGGGCCGGCTTTCCTTGCGGGTGGACCTTGCCTTGAACCAAGCCTCCTGACTTCGAGGCCGCCGGGGCAGACGCTCCGTCTTTGCCATCTTTGCCCCCTTTGACTTCTTTACCCGCGGGGCTCAAGGGTCGCCGAGGGCGGGTTCGCAAGTCTTCAGGGACGAGCAGCGGATCGTAGCCATAGCGGCGGCAGAACGCCTCCGTCGGCGCGATGATGAGCGTCGATCGGCGCAAGAAAGGGTCGGGGTATTCCAAACGAAAAGCCCGCAGCGCCAGCCCGTGAAAGTCGCGGCGGCCGTACAAAATATCCCCGGCAACCGGGCAACCGGCATGGGCCAAGTGCAGACGGATCTGGTGGGTACGTCCTGTGACCGGCAACGCCAATACCAGCGCCCTGCCCTCGCGGGCTCCCAGCACACGGAAAGCCGTCTCTGCGGGCTTGCTCTCTGGACCATAATCCACCCGATGCTTGCCGTGCTCGGCCGGATCGGGCCCGAGCGGTTCACGGCAAACCCATTCACCGTGTCGGGGTACGCCATCGGTCACCGCGAGGTAGGCTTTCTTGACCGTCCGCTCGGCGAACACGCGCGACAACGCCGGCATGGCTCCTTGGCTCTTGGAGAACAGCAGCACCCCGGTGGTCGGCGCATCCAGGCGGTGCACGAAGCGCAGAAACTTGAGATTGCGCGACCGGGCCCACCACTCCCCGGTTTCGATGGCGTCAACCAGGGCCCGATGGAGACCGCGATCGGCATGTTCGCCATCATCCGGGCCCAACATCCAGCCCGCCGGCTTGTCGATGGCCAGCACCCCGCGATCCTCGTAGAGGATGTTCACAATCGTTCCGTCAGGCAGTTCAAAGGAGTCCGGCTTGGCCACCCGCCCATCGAACCACACCCCGCCACCAATCTCACGCCATTCTTGATTCGTTGTGTCAGGCACCAATGGCCGTGTGGCGGAACAGAGACGTCGGAAATGAATGTGTGACCCCTTTTGTGTAAATATGCGGGACCGACCCCTTCAGAGGCAAAAATCCTGATGGCAGATGGCCAGTTCAGGGTATCGTTGAGCCGTGCAAATCGAGTCCTTCAAAGTTTTCTGCGACCTCGCCGAGACGGAATCGTTCACCAAGGCGGCCCTGATCAACAACATCACCCAGAGTGCGGTCAGCCAGCAGATCACCTCTTTGGAACGTCAGCTGAAGACCCTTCTCATCGAACGCAGCAAGAAGAAGTTCCGGCTCACCCGCGAAGGCGAACTGCTCTATGAACACGGCAAACAAATCATCCTCACCTACGAGGGATTGGTCCACCGTCTCCAGGAGCTGCGGGACGTCATCTCGGGCACCATCCGCATTGCCGCCATCTACAGCATCGGCCTGCACGATCTGCAGCCCTACGTGAAGCGTTTCCTCAAGGCGCACCCATCGGTGAAGGTCCACGTCGAATACCAACGCGCCAATCAGGTGTACGACGATGTCCTGGGCAATGTGGTGGACATCGGCCTGGTCGCCTATCCGCAGAAGGAATCCAAGCTCGAGACCATTGCCCTGAAGCCAGAGAAACTGGTGCTCATCTGCGCTCCGGGACACGCCTTCACCAAGTCCAAGGGCCTCAAGGTCTCCCAGTTGGAAGGTCAGAAATTCATCGGTTTTGAACCCGACATCCCGACTCGGAAAGCCATCGACCGGGAACTCAAGGAACACGGGGTCGCCGTGAAGCACGTCATGGAGTTCGACAACATCGAAACCGTGAAACGGGCCGTGGAAATCGGGGCGGGCGTGAGCATCGTTCCGGCAGGCACCGTCGCCCAGGAGGTTTCGAAGAACACCCTCGTCGCCATGCCCTTCGCAGACATCGAACTCAACCGCCCCATCGGACTCATCCACAAGAAGTCGAAGGTGCTGTCGCCGGCCATGAAGCAGTTCATTGCCGCGCTGCAAGTCAGCCAACCCATCGGTTGACGGGACCTTCAGCCTTCATCGGGCCACCCCAGGTCAGTGGATGCCGTGCACGCCGGTCATGCGACCGGGGCCGATGACTGTTCGCGAGCGGCAATCAACGTGGAGCGGTGCACCCAGTGTTCGACGCGAAACTCCGAGGTACGCAGCACTTCGGCCATCCAGACGAAATCGCCCTCAAACGGCGGGAACACCGCATCACCGGGCGCTGTGATGGGCACACGGGTCAGGAACAAATCGCTGCATCGGGGCAGCAGCAATCGGTAGATTTCCGAGCCACCGCAAACCCAAACCGGGCGGGGATCATTCTGAAGTTCTTCCAACAACGGTTCCAATTCGGCGACCGTGCGCACTCCAGGGATGGGTGTTCCACTGCGGGAAAGCACGATGGTCTGCCGTCCGGGCAATGGCTTTCCGATGGAGTCGAAGGTTTTCCGCCCCATGACCAAGATCCCGCCGAGCGTCACCTGACGAAACCAGCGAAAATCGGCCGGAAGGTGCCATGGTATCTTGCCGGAGTCGCCGATGACCCGGTTCTCCGACATGGCGGCGATGGCTCGCAGACGGCCCATGGTGATCAACCTCTGAATCCTGCCAACCGGCGACAGGGCGACACCGAAGCCGCCCTGCCCCCTGAGAAATTCAACCCTCCGTCGGCACCGACAACCCGGCGAAGGGGTTCTGTCCGAAGGACGCCGACTGCGAGGCCGCATCGGTGGCCACACGAACCGGTTCCGGCTTGCCGTTGGATTCTGGATTGGACGAAGCCTTGGAGCCGGCCTTGGGCGGTGCAGCGGGCTCCTCTTCCCGGACTTCCTTCGGGTTCTTGGCCCGCTTGTTCTTCGGCAGGGGGCTGATCATCACATTGATCGCCTTGCCCACCAGCTTGGGCGGAAAATCCGGATGCCCCCACGGAGCCAACTGCTCCAGGAACTTGTTCATGACTTCCTTGCCGACTTCCGTATGGGCCATTTCGCGCCCTCGGAAACGCAAGGTCGCCTTCACCTTCATGTCCTCACACAAGAAGCCGATGGTGTGCTCCTTCTTGATGCCAAGATCATGCGGATCGATGCGGGGTGAGAGTTGAACCTCCTTCACCAGATTCACCGCCTGATGCTTCTTGCTGTCGCGCTCCTTCTTGGAGAGTTCGTACTTGAACTTGCCGTAGTCGACGATGCGGCAAACCGGCGGAACCGCCGTCGCGGCAATTTCCACCAGGTCGACGGCATTTTGTCGGGCCAGGTTGATGGCAGCGGCCAGATCCATGATCCCCACCTGCTGACCATCGATGCCGATGACGCGGACCTCGCGTGCTCGGATCTTTCCGTTGATCCGGTGCTGCGGCTGACCCGGTTGAGGGCGTGAAAACGGGCGGCTCAAAGTGCCGCCTCCGGTTGAAGATGCATCATGCGTTCGATCAAACCAACTGACTGCTTTAGGAGACTTAGGTCGCTATAGGAAGCTCTGGCCATCCGGGCAAGCCGAAAGTCCAGAATTCCGCAATAAATCGACGAAAACCTGAAATCAGACCCTCTCATTGCTGAACACCTTGCGGTTGGAGCACTTCCCGGATGTTGACCCCACGGAAGTCAAACAGGCGCTTGATGGTGTCCTCGATCAGGTTGTTCGGGCAGCTCGCGCCGGCGGTGATTCCGACCGTCAGGGCCCCTTCAGACCGGTACCAATCGGCGGTGGTCACTTCGGCCGTGATGTGCTGATTCCAATGCCTGATGAGGGCAGGAGACTGCATCATGGCCGCGTTCTTGATGAAATAGGTGGGAAGCACCTTCTCACCCATTTCTGCCAAATGGGAGGTGTTCGAGGAATTGTAGCCTCCGACGACGATCAAGAGATCGATGGGCTCACGGAGCATTTTTTCCAGAGCATCCTGACGGTCTTGAGTCGCACCGCAAATGGTGTCGAAGAACCGGAAATGATCAGCCACCTTTTCAGACCCGTGCTTTTGTTGCATGGCCCGCTGGAAGCGCTTCTGAACCTCCTCAGTCTCCCCGCGCAACATGGTGGTCTGATTGGCGACACCCACGGCCACCAGGTGGAGGTCCGGGTCGAATCCGGGAGAGTGAGCCCCTTTGAAGCGGTCCAGAAACTCGTTCCGGTCGCCTCCTCTGAGGATGTAATCGCAGACGTAATCGGTCTCGGCCAGGTCGAAGACCACCAGGTAATGCCCCGTCCCGTAGGCCGTGGCCTGCGAGGTGGTCGCCTTGGTTTCCTCATGCTTGGCCTTGCCATGAATGATGCTGGTCACCGACTCCTTGCTGTACTGGCGCACCCGCTTCCAGACCGACATCACGTCGCCGCATGTTGTGTCCACCGTCTGGCAACCGAAACTCTCGATGCGCTGGCGGGTGGAGACCTCGGTACCGAAGGCCGGGATGATGACCACGTCATCGGCATTGAGCTTGAGGCCGGACAGTTCCAGATCACTGGGCTTGGGCGAGATGCTCACGATGCCCATGCCCCGGATCTGATCATTCACCTCGGGGTTGTGGATGATCTCACCCAGCAGGAAGATGCGGGTTGGTTCCGGGAAGACCTTCCGTGCCGCGTAGGCCAGATCAATGGCCCGTTCGACACCATAGCAAAAACCGAATTCCTTGGCCAATCGGATGGTCAGGCCGCCGTAGGAAAACGTGCCGCCATTGGCACGGAGACGTTCCACCAACTCGCTGCGGTAGTGCGTCACCACCTGCGCCGAGACCGCCTGCATGACGTCCGGCCTGCGGAGATTCACTTTCTTGGATGCGACGGGGGCGGCAGGCCCCGACGGGGCGTCGTTGAACATGACGGGCTGACCGTACCCGCACCCCGCCGAACGTCGAGAGTGGAGTGGTGGGTAAAAGGTTTAGAGTTGGCGACTGCTTTTCAGGATTCCACACGCATCCAAAGCTTCCAGACTGGTCACCGAATCACCAACCCGTAACCTCCGAAGCGTGTCCGCCGACTTCGACCTCGCCATCGTCGGTTCCGGATTTGCCGGGACGCTGCTGGCCATGATCGCCCGACGTCTCGGTCTCTCGGTGCTGATCATTGAGCGCGGACGCCACCCGCGCTTCGCCATCGGCGAATCGTCCACACCCTTGGCCAATTTGTGGCTGGAAACCCTGGCTGACCGCTATGACTTGCCTCGCCTGCGCCCCCTCTCCCAGTGGGGCACCTGGCAGGCCTCCCACCCGCATATCGGCTGCGGTCTCAAGCGTGGGTTCAGCTACTTCCATCACTCACCCGGAAAAACCTGGGAAGCCCGCGAAGACCGTTCCGATCAACTGCTCGTTGCGGCCAGCCCCAACGATTTCTTGGCCGACACCCATTGGTATCGACCCGATTTCGACTCCTTCCTGGTCGAGGAAGCCATCCGACTCGGCGTGGAGTACCAGGACGAAACAAACCTCACAGCCTGCCATATCGAAGCGGGTGGGATTCAGATGACTGGGGCACGTCACGGAACCGCATTCCGGGCGCGCGCCGATTTCTTGGTCGATGCCAGCGGCCCTCGCGGTTACTTGCATCAAGCACTGGGGCTGCCCGACGCCCAATACGAAGACTTCCCCCGGACCCGGGCCGTGTTTTCACATTTCACCGGAGTCGGTTCCTGGGCCCAGGACAATCCGGTATTCAACCAGGCCCCCTTTCCTCCCGATGACGCCGCCCTGCACCACGCCTTCAACGGCGGTTGGATGTGGGTGCTGCGCTTCAACAACGGCGTCACCAGCGCCGGCTTTGCGGAGGTATCCACTCCTTCCGCGGTCTCCGTCTCCGATCCAACTCAGGCATGGAACCAGTTCCTTGATCGCTTTCCTTCCATAAGAAAACAGTTTGCCTGCGCCCAGCCCATCCGTCCTTGGGTGCGTGCCGAACCCCTGGCGTTCCGAACCACCCGCTGCGTCGGGCCTCGATGGGCACAATTACCCATGGCAGCCGGGTTTGTGGACCCGCTCTTTTCCACCGGTTTCGTGCTGTCGCTGCTGGGGATTGATCGATTGGCCCGGGCGTTGGAACAGGGTTGTCCCGAAACAGCCCTCGTCGCTTATGAAACCGAGACGCTGGCCGACCTTGACGCCACGGCACGCCTCATTGGCGGCGCCTATCGGGTGCTCGGCAAGCCCGAGGCGTTCGAAGCCCTGACCATGCTCTATTTTGCCAGTGCCAGCTTTTCTGAAACGGCATTGCGATTGAAAAAACCTGGACTGGCGCCGGGTTTTCTCCTGAGAGCCCACCCCTGTATCGGACCCGCCCTGCGGAATCTCCTCGCGGATGCCGGCCGAGCGCCCGACGACGCTTGGATCGCCCGGGTGGCAGCAACCATAGAACCCATCAACGTGGCCGGCCTGTGCGATCCAGAAAAACGCCACTGGTACGGGGTGGACACGGCAGACCTGCTCCAGGGTTCCTCAAAATTGGAATCCAGCCCGGAAGCGATTCAAACCATGCTCCGGGACTGCGGCCTGTAGCAGGGGTGTCGGCCCGCCACTCGCTGGGCCGGAGAACTCCGCATCGAGGAGGCGTCCGAGGCCGCGCCCGGACTTCATCAGATTTCCGTCGCCCGCCGGGCTAGGACCGTGTTTCATCCGCCAGCTTTTCTGACCATGCCGAAGCGCACCGACATCCACTCCGTCCTCATCATTGGCGCAGGCCCGATCATCATCGGACAAGCCTGTGAGTTCGATTATTCCGGAACGCAGGCCTGCAAAGCCCTGCGGGAAGAGGGTTATCGTGTGGTCCTCGTGAACTCCAATCCGGCCACCATCATGACCGATCCGGAGTTCGCCGATCGGACCTACATCGAGCCGGTCACCCCGGAGGCGGTGGAGAAGATCATCGTGCGCGAGCAGGCTGAGATGAAGCGTCTGGGCGCCACCGGCAAACTGGTGCTGTTGCCGACGCTGGGCGGTCAAACAGCCCTGAACACGGCCATGAAGTTGCACCGCTCGGGTGCGTTGGAACGGCTGGGCGTGGAGATGATCGGCGCCAAGGCCGAGGCCATCGAGAAGGGCGAAGACCGCCAGATCTTCAAGGACCTGATGCTCTCGATCGGGCTCGACGTGCCCATCAGCGGCACGGCCCACACGCTGGACGAGGCCCGGGCCATCGCGGCCAGGATCGGCCGCTACCCCCTGATCATCCGACCGGCGTACACGCTGGGCGGCACCGGCGGCGGCATCGGCTACAACCGTGAGGAATTCGAGGAAATCGCCAAGCGCGGCCTGGACCTGTCGCCGGTCAGCGAAATCCTCGTGGAAGAGTCACTTCTCGGCTGGAAGGAGTACGAGATGGAGGTCATGCGCGATCGCGCCGACAACTGCGTCATCATCTGCTCCATCGAAAATTTCGACCCTATGGGTGTACACACCGGTGCCTCCATCACGGTGGCCCCGATCCAGACGCTCACCGACAAGGAGTACCAGATGCTCCGCGACCAGAGCTTCGCAGTCATCCGCGCCGTCGGTGTCGAGACGGGCGGCTCAAACATCCAGTTTGGCCTCCACCCCGACACAGGCCGCATCGTCATCATCGAGATGAATCCCCGGGTCAGCCGCAGCTCGGCCCTGGCCTCCAAGGCCACCGGGTTCCCCATTGCCAAGATCGCCGCCAAGCTGGCGGTGGGCTACCTGCTCGACGAGATCCGCAACGACATCACCCGTGAGACTCCGGCCAGCTTCGAGCCGACGATCGACTACGTGGTGACCAAGATCCCACGCTTCGCCTTCGAGAAATTCCCGCAAGCCGATCCGACGCTGACCACGCAGATGAAGAGCGTCGGCGAGGCCATGGCCATCGGACGCACCTTCAAGGAATCCCTGCAGAAATGCCTCCGCTCTCTGGAGATCGGCCGCAGCGGCATCGGCGGCGACGGCAAACCCTGGCGCGTGGGCACCCACAGCTACGGAGACCGCGAAGTGCTGCCGAAGGACCTGATCTCCCGCAAGCTCAGCGCCCCGAATGCCGAGCGCATCTTCTTCATCCGCCACGCCTTCCGTGCCGGATTCAGCATCGAGGAGGTCTTCCACCTCACCAAGATCGACCGCTGGTTCCTGATCCAGATCCATGAACTGGTGGAGTTCGAGGAGACGCTGGCGAAGTCGGTCAACTGAGTCGGGCTGCCCGACCATCGGTTCACGGGTCCGGGTTGCGAGAGCCTTCCGCCGGGATTCCGAGTGCTGAGAGCAATTCCGCGGGCAGCCGACGTGGTTTGTCCTCAAGATTGGTGCACACATGGTGGGTATGCCCCTCGACACAGAGACGACCGTCGGCTCCCAGGATGCGATAGGCCACTCGGAACCTCACTCCGCGGGCCTCCAGGACCCGAATCTCGATCGTCAGCACCTCATCATATCGGGCGGGGCCCCGGTAGTTCAGTTGCACCTCGAGGACCGGGAAGATCAACCCCTGTCCTTGGTGCCAATGATCGAAGGATTTGCCCAACGCGCGAAACCACTCACCGCGCGCGGCCTCGAGTATTTCAAGGTATCGGCCGTAGTAGATGTGGTTCCCGACCGTGCAGTCGGCATAGGTCACCCGGTGGCGATATCGGAAAGGCTCCATCGGCCTGCAGTCTGTCGGACAATCCCCAACGATTCAAACCGACAAGCCTGTCCCCAAAGGAGCCTGTCCCCAATGTGTCGGCAAGAGACCCCATTAGGCTGAGTGTCCCCGATCGCACACCTACAACCCTTTGACAGCCGGCGAGTTCGGGTCAGTTTATTGGTTCATGGTCCCATCTCAGACAATCGCGACAGTTCCCTGTGAACTGTGTGGAAACCAAGGCGTGGACATTGTTGCGACTCATGACCGCGATGGATCGCCCCTGCAGGTGGTGTTGTGCCCGAACTGCGGACTGGTCTGGAATGACCCTCGGCCCAGCGCGGAGGCCTTGGCTGCCTATTACCGGGAAGAATACCGTCAGGATTACAAGGGAACCTTGGAACCCAAACCGCGCCACACGCTGCGGGCGGCCCGCGTCGCTGTGGAACGCTGCCGCCAGTTGCGCAGCGAACTGACCCGCGGAGAGTCGGTCCTCGACCTGGGTGCCGGTGGTGGAGAGGTCGTGTATGTGCTCCGTCAGTTGGGATTCCCGGCGAGCGGCATCGAGCCCAATGCCGGCTATGCACGGTTCGCCCGGGAGCGTCTGCAAGTTCCGGTGGCCTCGGGTAGTTGGCAGGAGGCTTCCGTCGAACCGGGTTCCCTCTCAGCCGTGACGCTCTTCCACGTGATGGAACACCTCGACAGCCCCCTCCAGGCCATGCGGCTGATTCGGGGATGGCTCCGCACCGGGGGGGTGCTTTGGATTGAAGTTCCCAATGTGGAGGCTGTGTGTCAGGCCCCGTCCCACCGATTCCATCGGGCCCACCTTTACAACTTCAATGACGCCACCTTGGCCGCGCTCGGACGCCGAGCCGGTTTCGAAGTGGTACGGACGTTCACTTCGGGCGATGGCGGCAATGTCACGGCGGTGCTCCGGAAGACCGATGCTCCGGCCGCGCCTGCTCCGTCGTTACCGGGAAACGGCGACCACATTCGAGGCATCATCCAGGCCCACACACCGCTTCGGCACTGCCTCTCAGCCGCACCATTTATCCGACCACTTCGGAAACTGCGCCAACGGGTGTCTGAAACCCTCGGGCTCCTCGGCAAAAAAACACCCAAAGAGCTCATGGATCGGGCCATTCAAGAAGCCTTCCGATCCGGAGTACTCTCAGTCGCCATCGACCTGAGTGAACTGGCGGCCGCCGCGATCTGAACCTCAACGCTGGCGATCAACTCAAGGCACAGCAACAGGCCGCGGGCGCCGGTCTTTGGGTCGCGGGCCCACTGTGCTGATATCAATGGGCCGAAATCCCACCGCGTAAGCCGGTGAGTTTTTTCGGAGCCCCATCTCGGGATGCGCCTCATCCACGAGCAGTGGATCGACAATTCGGGAATGAACTTCTTGCCCGCGCTGCCGCCACTCCTCCCACGACTGACCGGCAAATCGATAGGCCGACACGTTGGTGCCCTGACGGCGGTCGAACCATACATTGCCATCGCTGGTGAATTGGTTCGTGCCCCCGCTCCAGTCGCTCCCCAGCAAGGTGCCTGACTGGGTGATGATCACGTTGTTCGTGAACCAGAAGGAACGGTGCGGCTCCGACCGGGTGCGCATGACGGAGTGGTTGGTGTTCCAAGCCAGCAAGTTGTTGCGGATCACGTTGTCGCGGCCGTAGTGCTGATGGAAACCGGCATCGGTGCAACGGGTGGCGATGTTGTTCTCCACGACGATACCCGTGCTGCCCTCGTCGGTGTACAGCGCCCAACCTCCATAGCGGTAACTCTGGATGTCGCGGAAGATGTTGTTGCGGATCACCGTGCCGGGCTGAGGCCCGAGGGTGTAGAAACCACCCATGTCGCTGAGGCGACCTTGGCCCACCCGTTCGACCAAATTGTATTCGATGACGTTGGCGCGGCACGGGGTCTCCTGATAGCCCCAGTTCCAACCCACCGAGATGCCGGTGTAATACAAATCGGCAATGTGGTTGTGGGCGATGGTGTTGGTGCCCGACTGGAAGACAATCACCCCGCAACCGGCCGGGAAGACCCGGCCCAGCCGAAGGATTTCGTTGTCGGTGATCTGGTGGGAATGACAGGCGTCCCGGGCACAGGGCTGAGTATCTCCCGGTTCACCAAGGCGCAGTCCACCGGCACCGATATCGCGCACCACATTGCCCGCCACCCGCCATCGCTGGGCACCCTGGCCCAGCTCGAGGGCATACCCGCCCAGGTTGGCGAAGGTGCAGTCCTCGATGACGCAGTCCGTCGCGTGGGTCGCGCGGAATGCGCCCCGGATGGGGACCGCCGACTGAGGAGACTGAAGTCCTTCGCTGGGGATACCGTCATCGGTCTCGGCAAAGGTGATGCCCGAAAACGTCACTCCTTGAACGACACTCTCCGAGGCAGACTCGACCGAACCCGGATCGCCCTCGACCCGAACCAGTTCAGTGAGCCGGGCAGCGACGACCGGCACCCGATTCAGACGAAGCCCCTTCGGAGCCAAGTACCTCAACCAGCCAGTCTGGGTGTCGAGATACCATTCACCGGGTTGGTCAAGGGCATCCGGCACGTTCTCCACCCAATAGCGGGCGTCCGGCTCGTCCATCCACGAGGCTCGAGGTCCGCCCAGAAGTTCTGCGACTCCCTTGTCCGTATCCACAGCCACCAGCGGCAGGTGCCAGTCGGTCCACTTCATGAGCATTACCACTTGAGCATCCGGGTATCGGGCCCATTCCTGCTTGAGGTCGCCCACACGGAAAGGCAGGTCGATGGGGGACTGAGTTCCCAGAGCGGCACGGGTTTGGAAAAAACCTCGGTTCGGCGTCCGAGCCCGCTGCGCCCGCTGGCCGTTGACGAAGAGGTGATGGAAGGCCGGCCGGCCGTTGGTGAATTCCGGAAGGCGAACCTCCCAGAGGCCTTGACCTCCAGGAGCCTCCTTCCAACCGGTGATGCGACGGCCACCGCTCAGCACGGCCTGGCCGGGAACCGCGGCCCGCAGCGTGATTCCCGAGTGGGCCGGGCCGATCTTCAGCGTCTCCTTCAATTCATATCGACCGCGCTGCAACAGCAACGTCACTGGCTCATCCGGATTGGCCACGCGCGCCGCTGCGGCCGCCGTCAATGCATCCGGCAAGTTCCGAAACGGGTGATGAGGCGCGCCATTGCCCCCGAGATTGGCGTCCGGTCGGACCACCAGGAAGGCCGCCGACACGGGCAGGACCCAAGCAGAGAGCGACGATAAAATGGCAATCCAACGCATGCCTGTGTCCGACGCGCTTACCGGTGCCCGGCATTCGAACGATTTTGATTTGACTGTCATAGTGTCATATGACAGTTTTCATTCGTACCTCCGATGATCGCCCGAATCGACTTCCAATCCGGTGTCCCGGTCTACCTGCAAATCGTCCAGCAGGTGAAGGCGGCGGCAGCCACCGGTTTGATACGCCCCGGCGACCCGCTGCCCTCGGTTCGGGCCCTGGCCGAAGACTTGCGCATCAACCGCAACACCGTGGCCCGGGCCTACGCCGAGCTGGAATCCGAGTCGGTGATCGAGACCCGTCAGGGTTCGGGCTGCTTCCTGAAAGACGGCGGGGCCTCGCCGCTGCGCAAATCAGTGCGCTCAGGCCGACTGGCCGAGGCGCTGGATGCGGTGATCGTGCAGGCGCATCACCTTCAGATTTCCGACAACGAACTTCGGGAACTTCTGGTCGAGCGCCTGGAGGTTTTCCACGAACGCCAGAAAGACCATCGGGCCCCGTAAAACCGACTCCTCCCGCCTCCATCCCCCTGGGTCCCATCCCTCACCGCTCCCGACTCCAACCCCCGAACCGACGCCCCCATGAGCATCCCCGCGATCGAGATCCGTGACCTGAGCCTCCGCTATGACCGCACCGAGGCGGTCCACGGACTGTCCCTGACGGTGGAAAGAGGCCGCTGCTACGGCTTCTTCGGCCGCAACGGCGCGGGCAAGACCACCACCCTCAAGTGCCTGCTCAACTTGCTGCGTCCACAGCGGGGAACCATCCGGGTCTTCGGATTGGATCCGGTGCGCGAGGAAGTGGCCGTGAAGGCCCGTCTGGCCTATGTGCCCGACTTCGTGGCCTTCTATCCGTGGATGCGGGTGGGTGAGGCGCTCGACTACCTGGCAAGCTTCCGGCCGCGCTGGAATCCGGACCTCGAGAGATGCCTGCTGGAGCGCTTCCAGCTTGATGCCGCCGCACCGACCAGCGGGCTGAGCAAGGGCCAGCGCACGCAGTTGGCCCTGATCGGCGCCATCGCCGCCGAGCCCGAACTGCTGGTGCTCGATGAGCCGACCTCTGGCCTCGATCCCCTGATCCGCCGGGAGTTCATCCAGACGGTCATCGGCGCCTATCAGGACGCCGATCCCGGGGAGCGCACCGTGCTGGTCTCCACTCACCTGATCAGCGAGTTCGAGGGGCTCATTGACCGCTTCACCATCCTGGACGGCGGAAAGGCCGTGATGACCGCAGACGCCGACGAGGCCCGATCGCGATTCCTGCGCGTGCGGGCGGAGTTCGCCCAAGACCCGCCACCCGATTCGGCCATGCCCGGGGCGCGTTCCATCCGTCGCCAAGGCCGAACCCTGGAAGTGCTGCTCGAAGGCGATCCGAACCCGATGCGTCAACGCCTGGAAAGCCTGGGCGGCCGCGATCTCACAGTGAGTTCCCTGACGTTGGAGGAGATCTTCATGGAAGTGGCAAAATCGGGAGGTCGGCCATGATCGCCGCAAGGATTCCCTGGCGCAGCCCCTGGCCCCGGCTCATTCCGCTGATCCTGCTGGTGATGGCCCCGGCGGTCGGCCAATGGTTGCTCTGGATGATGAACTCCGAGAGAGGGGAGCCGGTTTCCCTGCTCCCCGGGCCGGTCTCTTGGGCCGTGATCCTGTCGGTGCTGGTCCTGCTGGTGAAGTGGAGCGGGCTGCTGACAAGCCCACGGCTCCGCATGGAAACCGGGGCCCAGGTGCCGGGAGCCGCCCTCGCGTTCCTCGCCGTGACCGTGAATGCGATGTCCGCAGAGGCGGCGGCCGGAAGTGGCGTGTTCGCGATGTTCGAACAAGCGCAATCCAAACGTGAAATCTCCTTTGCAGCCGTAGCGCACGCCCTCGCCTGCCTCTGGCTCTGCGCCAACGCCTTCGGCAGCGAATACGAACACCGCACCGTGGGCCAGTGGCTGGTGCAACCCCGGAGCCGCGGTGAACTCTTTCGCGAGAAACTCGGGGTCGCCGGTGGGATCGCCGGAATGGCCGCTGTGATCTTTTTCCTCACCACGAGGCGGTCCTTGGCAGGCGACCCGCAGTTCTTGGCCATGATCCTGGGCCCGCTGATCCTGGGACTGGCCTCCGCACCGTTCTTCACCCTGATCAGCCGCAGCACTCTCGCGGGCTTCGTGTTCACCCTGGCGGCGCCGATGGGCCTCTACCTGATCCTCCAAACCCTGCTGGATGTTTACCACGCCCGGGTTCATCCAGACCTTCTCGATCGAAGCAGTGAGGAGAGGGCACTGCTCTGGGCCGGCGGCGTGGTCTACCTCGGTGCGACGGCCCTGGCGGGCTGGCGGATGTTTGAACGACTGGAATGGCGAGAGAGTGGGGCCGGTGGAGGCTCGGCACCGGGCCTCCATGCCCTCACCGGAATCGGGGATCGATGGATCGGCCGTCGGTGGCTCGGGCAGCACGCAACCGCACAACTGATCCGCAAGGAGCTTCGCCTGCATGTCGTTCCCTGGCTGGTGGCAGGCATCCTGGTGGGGCTCTGGGGGCTGAGCTTGCTCGTTCGCAAGTGGGCGTCCAACAGCGAGTTGGGAGTGGCCGCAGCCAATCCCTCCACGGTGACTCTTTTCGCCGGTATCCTCGGGGCGTTCATATTCCTCATCACCGGGGCCTGCGCCATTGCCGAGGAACGGGTCCTGGGCACCCTGGAATGGCAATGGACCCAGCCGATCCCGAGCGTGCGCCAATGGCGGATCAAGGTGGGTGTGGCCACGGCTTTGGCCTTGAGCCTGGGGCTGATCTTGCCGGCCGCCTTGGTCTGGCTCGGCTTCGACGCGGAGGCCCTGAAAACCACGTTTGGGGATCTGGAGTGGCAACCCATCGCCACGTATGCCTTGGCTTTGGGGGGGCTCTTCGCAACGAGCCTTTACGCCTCCTCCGTCAGCCAGAGCAGCATGAAGGCTGTCGCCCTGACACCCGTGCTGCTGGGCGGCCTCCCGGCACTCCTTTTCCTGACGGCCTGGGTTGTGGAGACGACACTCGACGACCGATGGGGCAACCTGTGGCTTTGGAGGGATTTCGACGGATTGCGGGATCTGACTCTTCTGAATCAGAAATCACCCGCTTGGCTTCCGACCCTGGGTACTCTCCGACGGTTGGCTGAAATTGGCGCGATGGTCCTCAGCGCCATCTGGATCGGGTCCGTGGTCCGATCCGCGCGAGTCAATGCTCAACGCCTGCGGAGGGAGTGGTCCAACGTATCGCGCCAGTGGGGGCGACTTGTCGGAGGCCTGTGGCTGGCCCTGCTTTTCGGGGGCCTGCTGCTCATCGGTCTAACCCGCCAACGGTCCACTTTCGACCGACTCGCTCTCCTCCGGATGCAGCGCGAGGTGTTCATCCAATTCGCCACCCAAGCCGAGAAGGAAGGCAAGCTCACCCCCGAATATCTGAGCCCGTTGGGAATCACGAACCGACCGTCGCCCGAGGGGTTGGTGGATGCCCTCATCCGCCAGCAAGGATTCCGATGGCTGACGGAGAATTTCGTGAAGCATTTCCAACGAAAGCCCGTGGTGGATGCCCATCCTCGCTTCCTCATGGACCCGGCGTTGGCCCGCCGCTACGGGCTTCAGACCCGACCGACGACCCTGACACCGCCGGTGCCGACGACGACGTCCACGAACGCCGCCTCCCCGGAGTCGGCGTCCCCGGAGTCGGTGCCGGTGATGAGTCAGGAATTGATGAAGCGCTATGGACTCCTGCCCAGAATGACAACCAACCGCGCGGCTCCGACACCAGGGAAAGTTTCCACCCCCTCTCCGACCAACCCAGCGCCAGGCCAGTGACGCGGGATCGGATCAGCGGGTCGACTCGTTGAAGTACACCTTCAGGTTCCGGGTGGATCGGCCCGAGGCGACGATGTCCAAGTCTCCATCGCCATCGAGGTCGGCGAGCGCGAGGTCTTCGCAGGCCATGCCGTCGTCGTCGACCCACACCTTCATCCACCGGCCCGCCACCGGCACGTAGAGCGCCACGCCGACCTTCACCGAGCGCGGCCGGCCCATCGCCCGCCATCCCGCCACGATCTGCGGTTGGCCGAGGCCCAGCAGGTCGCCGCAGGCCAAGGCATGGCCGTCGATCAACCCGTCATCGACGACCTCTCGCCGTCCCGGCCCCGGGGCGGCCGTCGTCGCACCGGCCCCGGACGCCGGCGGATGGAAGATCACCAACTGGTTGCCGTGCATCGGAGAGATGCCGACCACCGAACCCTGCGCATCGCCCAGCGAGCGGATCTCGCCCACGCCGCCATTCTCCGGCCCTCCAACCTGGGTCCACGACACCGGCCCGCCCACACCGTTCGCACCGCCTGGACCGGACAACACGCCGCGGAACGCCCCCTCGGCCGAACCCACGAGCACTTCGGTCACCGCCACCGACCCGGACCGGGCCACGGGATCGAAGTTGTGGGTCTTGTGCCACTGGTTGGCCACCGTCTCGACGGCCCAGGGCTGTCGGCGATCGGCCGGCGGGCGGTGGCGCTGGATGCGAGCACCCACGCCTTGCCCGTCCTTGTTCCCGCGCCCGTGCAACGGCACCGACCACAGCGCCCAACCCTGTGGCTCCTTCACCCAGCGGATGCGGTGCATCGTGGGTTCATGGGGCAACCGGATGGGGGTCCAGCGCGCGGTGCGATCGGCAGGCGAATCCAGGTAGAAGAGCGCCCCGCTGTTCACCGTGTCGCCGGGATTCCAACCGGCCCCCACCGCGATCTCAGCCTTGCCGTCGCCATCGATGTCAGCGGCGGCCACGCACACGTGGTCTTGCGGCGTCAGGTTTTCGGCGATGACATGCTTTTCCCACTTGGGGTGCCGGTACCAGGCGATCTGCTTGGCATCGCACAAGACGATGTCCGGACCACCATCTCCATCCACATCGGCCACGGTCACCCCGTAACCGACGGCCACGTTGGTGTCGACGTTGACGGCACGGAACCGAGGAACCAACGGCTCCACCGCCAAAGCAGTCAGAGAAATACCAGCCAGCGCTGAAATCAGCGATAGAAAGGGAGGCATGGGAATCATTCTTCCCAGTTCCATCGCAGGGTTCAGCAAGAAAACAGCAGAGGCCCTTCGATCGTAAAAAACCGAACCCTCAGAAATCGCCCCCGTCAAACCTTCTGACCAAGCAGAAGGTCGAAAGGAACCGCCGCCATTGCAGCGCAGGCTGCAACTACCGCAAACCGGCCCACTTGCGGAGTCGCTTCAACAGGGATTTGGAGCCGCCCTTCAGAGGAGTGGATTTTTCCCCGAAACGAACTTTTCCTGCGGTCACCATTTTATCGTCTTCGGCGAACTGATCCGGCTCCCCCAAAAACACATTCAGTTGACCGACACGAGTCACTCGAATCACCCCATCCGATGCCCTCACCGTCTGCCCCTGGGGGATCAGGTGACGGCCGGTCGTTGCATAATAAACCGCGCAGGCCGCCGTTAAGTCACAAATCTTCGGAACCTGAATATCGCGTGCCGCCAAAAAGGCTTCCAGTTTTGCCCCCTTGAGTCCTTCTGTGCCTGGAATCATTGCACAAATCCGAATCTCAGTCACCGTCAGCACCGGTTTGCGAAAGGCAGTTTCCTCCATCAATCGCCCCAGCATGGCCTGACTGAGCGGAGGGTTTTGACCACTGGAAGATCGAACCCTGTTGCTGTCGATCAAGACGTCTCCGCGGCTCACATGTTCCGGCAAGGTCAACAGTGCAACCCGCTCTTTATGGATATCAATCAACAGGTACTTGTCCCGCAACGCGTGAGGAGATTTGATCAGCGCATCAACCATCGATGCTTCTGCCCTGAGACTCGGACGTACCGACGTACGCAGTTGATCCTCCGGCACCATGACTCCACCGTCAAAAACCGGACCCTTCGGCTCTGGATCCAAAGGGGTCGACACCCGAAACAGCTGATAAGTTCCCGTCGGGATTCCTCCAGGTTTCATAGCGTCGGGATATTAATAATTTGCGCAGTTGATGTCAAAATTGATCGGAAACAGTATCAGTCCCCTATCGATTTCCATAGTTACCCGCAAAAGACCTTTTTGATAGCAAAATCAGGCCACCCATGGATCGATGAGATCCCGTTTTCAATTCCAAGGTTGAATTGACGGATCGAAAAAACTGCAAACTTCATGCTCAACGGAATCTGGCTCGGACTGCTGACCGTCGCCGCCCTCCTCGCCGGCATTACCGGTCGTTTGGGAGGGATGACCGATGGCGCCATTCAAGGGGCCAATACGGCTGTAACAGTCTCCCTCGGATTGATCGGCGTCATGGCCCTGTGGTTGGGCATCTTGCGCCTGGCCGAACAAGCCGGTTTGGTGAACTCGTTGGCTCAGCTGCTGAAACCGCTTCTGGGGCGACTCTTTCCCGAGGTTCCTGCGGGCCACCCCGCCCTGGGTTCGATGGTCCTCAATATTGCCGCCAACGCTCTGGGCCTCACCAATGCAGCCACGCCCATGGGTCTTCGGGCCATGCGGGATTTGCAGCGCCTGAATCCCCACCCCGATACGGCCACCAACGCCATGTGCACCTTTCTGGCGATCAATACCGGATCGGTTCAGTTGATTCCTGTGACCGCCATCGCGGTTCTGGCGGCCAACGGGTCCAAGAACCCCACCTGGATCGTCGGCACCACCCTGCTGGCCACCCTGTGTTCGTCTCTAACAGGATTGTTGGTGGTTAAAACCGCCCAAAAACTCAAGGGGTTCCGCATTCCAACAGAACCCTTGCCGCCACAGAGCTCACCCCATGCAGGTTCCGACTTGGAGAAATCCGATGAGCCCACTCTCCCCGACGCACCGAGGCCTCTGGGATGGGGTGGTCGCTGCGCCTTGTTGCTCTTGGTTCTCTTTTTTGCCGGATTCGCAGCCCAAGCCACCCTGCATCCACCGGCCGGTTCCGGGTCTGCATTGGACGCTTCTCCCATCGCCTTGCGAGCCCTCAACGCCTTGTCGCTGGTGGCACTTCCCTTCCTGCTGGTGGCCATCCCCGTGTACGCCGCTCTGCGTGGCTTGGCTGTGCACGAGCAATTTGTCGCCGGGGCCAAGGAAGGCTTCGATACAGCCATCCGGATCATTCCCTACCTCGTGGCCATGCTGGTTGCCATCGGATGCCTGCGCGGGGCCGGTGGCATTGAGGGGTTTACCCGGTGGCTGGAACCCTTGCTGAAATCCGTGGGCTACCCTTCAGAATTGGTTCCCATGACCCTGCTTCGCCCCCTCACCGGAAGCGGTACACTGGCTGCCTTCACCGATCTGGTGAAAACCCACGGCGCGGACAGTCTATTGGCCCGTATGGGCGGCACCCTTTTCGGCAGCACGGAGACCACCTTCTACGTCATCGCCGTCTACTTCGGTTCCATCGGGATACGGCGCACCCGGCATGCCATCCTCGCCGGATTGGCGGCCGACTTGGCCGGAGCCATCGCCGCCGTCGCCATTTGCCAGGCCATGGCCTGATGAAGAAAGAGGCGCACGAACGTCTGTCAACCAAACTCCAGCGCCATCGGCAGCACGGGGCCGTTTCTCGGGGAATGCAGGATTCCTTCCGAAGGCATGCCCCTGGCAAATCGTCCTCGAGAAGCCCTCACCGGAGAACCAACGCCACGGCCATGGAGCCTGTCCCTTCCTCCGCCCTTGTTTCCCGGCCCCGGGTCGGCTGATCCTCCGAACAGCATGACCCGATTCCTGCGGAGCATCTCCCTCACCCATTGGATCTTCATCGCCATGCTGGGCGGTCTGCTGCTGGGGTGGGCTTACCCCGCCGAGTCGCAGAATCTCAAGGTGGTGTCGAACATGTTCCTGAAGATGATCAAGTGCATCCTGGTGCCCTTGGTTTTCGGAACATTGGTGGTCGGCATCGCCGGTCACAGCGAAGACCTCAAGTCGGTCGGACGACTCGCTTGGAAATCCATCCTCTACTTCGAGGTCGTCACCACCTTGGCTCTGGCCATTGGTCTCGTGGCTGTGAACGTGTTCCAACCTGGAGTGGGTGTCGCCCTGCCGCCTGCCAGCTCGGCGAGCACGGGTGTCACAGCCACCAAGGTCACCTTCGGAGGCATTCTCGAGCACATCGTACCCAAGAGCTTTTTCGAAGCCGCTGCGGCCAACGACGTTCTTCAGGTGGTGTTTTTTGCGGTCTTCTTCGGCATTGCGCTCGCTCAAACACCCGAGCCCCAACGCACACCCATGCTGCGTTTCTGTGAATCACTCACCGAGGTGATGTTCAAGTTCACCGGAGTGGTCATGAAGTTCGCACCGGTCGGCATCGGGGCGGCAATGGCTTACACGGTGGGGCATAGCGGCCTCGGAGTCTTGGCCAACTTGGCCAAACTCATCGGGACACTCTACCTGGCATTGGCGGTCTTCGCAGTCGCAGTTCTGCTGCCGATGGCGCTGTGGGCAAGGGTGCCCGTGCGACGGTTCCTGACTGAACTCCGCGAACCCATCCTTCTGGCCTTCACCACAACCTCGTCCGATGCAGCCATGCCCGATGCGATGAAACGCCTCACCGCACTGGGAGTCCCCAAGCGCATCGTCAGCTTCGTGATGCCACTGGGTTACTCCTTCAATCTCGACGGATCCACGCTCTACCTGGCCGTGGCTTCGGTCTTCGTAGCCCAGGCCGCAGGGGTGCATCTCAGCATATCCCAGCAACTGGTCATCATGCTCACCTTGATGCTGACCAGCAAAGGTATGGCCGGAATTCCTCGAGCCTCCCAAGTCATCCTCGCCGGAACCCTGGTGAGTTTCGACCTCCCGCTGGAAGGTGTGCTGCTCATCATCGGCGTGGACGAACTCATGGACATGGCGCGGACAACGGTGAACCTCGTGGGCAATTGCCTGGCCACCGCCGTCGTCGCCCGCTGGGAAGGACTCTTTCCGCCCAGCACTCCCAACTCGACGATCTCAGGGCGATAACCAGCCCCACTGCCGGAATCCCCTCGTTCAGCCCAACACCGCCGACTTGATCACATCATAAACCTCCGTGGATCGGAGGGTGGCTCCGGGCAATGGCTGCTGGGAAAGGATCAGCGGCCAATCCTGGGGCGACGACGGACGGGCCCCGTGGGAACCTTTGACCAGCGTGGCATCGAGTGGGATCACATCCATGAGCATCCGGAAACCGAGTTTCTTCTGCAGCAAACGCCACAAGATCCTCAGCTTCACCGCTGGGATCGCTGGATCGAGAAACAGCTCCACAGGATCGTATCCAGGCTTGCGATGGATATCCACGCAGCGCGCAAAATCCGGAGCCTTGGCATCATCCAACCAATAATAGTAGGTGAACCAGGCGTCTTCCTGGGACACAGCGATCAGGTCTCCGGAACGATCGTGGTCCAGCCCGAGGGCTCCCTTGTCAGCAGTTCCATGAACAGCCGCCACTCCCGGGGTCTCCAACACGACTTTTCGCACCTCTTCCAGGATCGACGGATCGTTGACCACGATATGGGCCACCTGATGGTCGGCCACGGCAAAGGCTTTGGAGTTTCCGATGTCGGGCAACTCCAAACCCAACTCCTCCTTGATGGTGATCCAACCGCGCTCCCGGAAGATCCGGTTGAGGTGCACCGGCCGTGACACCGGAGAGATACCGTACTCGCTCAGAACGATGGGGCGGACTCCTCGGCCCGCAAAGAAATCCAGAAGAACACCCACAATGGAGTCGATGCGCCGAAGGTCTTCGGCCACCCCCGGATGCTGCGGACCCAACCGCTGCAAATTGTAGTCGAGGTGTGGCAGGTAGACGAGGTTCAGCGTCGGGGAGTGCTTCTGTTCAATCCACCGGGCCGAATCCGCGATCCAACGAGTCGCCGCATCGGGCGCACCCTGAGGAGACTGCACGCCGGCCGCCGGCCCCCAGAACGTCGGGAACGGAAAATCACCCAAGGCCTCCTTCAGGGCGGGACGGAGATCGTAAGGCCAACTGTAGACATCGAAGAACTTGCGCCCATCGGCCGGGTACATCGGGCGCGGAGTGACCGACCAGTCGGCACCCGAATACATGTTGTACCACCAGAACATCTTCGCGCAGGTGAAGCGCGGATCCCGGGCCTTCAACTCATCCCAGATCTTGGGCGCCTGGACGAGGTGGTTGGACTGCTTCCAGAAATGAACCTCCGAGAGCGAACGGTCAAACCAACCATTGGCAACGATTCCATGTTCGCTCGGACGACGACCCGTGAGATAGTCAGACTGCGCGGTGCATGTCACCGCCGGGATCGCCGGATCGATCGCCGCGTGATGCCACGCCTGACGCAGTTCGGCCAAGCGCGGCGTATGGGGACCGATATGCCGGTCGCTGAGACCGACCACGTTGAGGACAGCAATGCGATTCACGGACAGTAAAGGGGATCGGAACAACGACTAGGCCAACCGCTTCTGGATTCGGGTCACAATGGCTCGAGGCACCTGTGGATCGACCCGGGTGTCCACCACAGCCTGATTCCCAAGCTCCTGCCTGCACGAATGGCGAGCCTTGCGATTCCAAAGGACCATGTCTCCGTCCGCCTCATCCAAATTCCACTGGTGCAACCCGGCATAGCCTTCTTCCTCGGCCTCATTGCGGTAATGCCATAGGAACACCCAGCCACCCGGCTGCGTCACTGCAAACATCTGACGCACGCACTGAAGCGGATCGCGACTGTGATCCAAGGCATTGGAGCAGACGACAATATCAAAACTGTCGGCAGGAAAGACCGACAACAAGTCTTCACCCGCCGCCTTCTGGGTGCGGACGGGCGGAGCCAATTGGAGGTCCTTCAAAATACCATCGAAGACCTCCGCCAGGGGGTCCACCGCCGTCAAAGCCACCTTCCGACCGGGCCAGTGGAAACCAACCGCCGTCAGCGGACCTGCTCCCACATCGAGAACCCGGATGGGATCCCGGTTTGCCGCTGGTGACACGGCGACCAGTTCCTGCAGGTGGGTTGGAAAAGCGAACTCCGGGTCCATCCGCTGCCGAAACGCCTCGGGGCTCCAACGTTTACCGCCATCGGCCAAGGCTTGCCTCCAGAAACGCGCCTCATTTTCCAGACCTGCATCATAGCTGGTATCCCCACCGAAGAGGCGGTGGCGCAACCGCTGAAAGATTCTCGGCAACATAGGTGATGTGGTTTTCAGACTGCGGGCTCCGTGGCCCGGCAACAAGTCCGGAAGGTTGGACCCAAGTCCAGACAAACAACGCAGGCACGACAAAGATCCCATCCATTCAACCATCCATTCAGGGATTTCAACCGGGCCACCAAACCGCTTCACTCCCCCCGTGCAGCCGCAGCGCCAGTATCACAACATCGCTCTCGTTGGTTTCATGGGCGTTGGAAAATCGACCGTCGGCCAGATTCTGGCGGAGATGCTCGGCTTTGAATTCATCGACACCGACCGAGTCATCGAAACACGGGAGGGGCGTCGGATCTCGGATATCTTCGCACAGGAAGGCGAAAGTCATTTCCGGACTTTGGAAACCCGGTTGATCCAGGAATTCGAAACCTGCCAGGGAGTCATCCTGTCCACCGGCGGCGGATTGGTGGTGCGGCCAGAGAATCTCGCCTCCCTTCGCTCCCATTGCCTGGTGGTTTGTCTCTGGGCCTCGCCCGCTGTCATCTACGAACGGGTCCGCTATCAGGGCCACCGCCCCCTGCTTCAAACCCCGGATCCCCAGGCCCGCATCGCCGAATTGTTGAGCCAGCGAAAACCGGCCTATCAGCAGGCGGACATTCTGGTGGGAGTCGATTTCCGCAGTCCGCAGGAGACAGCCCAGTACATCACCAACAGCTTCCGACTGCTGCGTCAGTGGCCGGGCAGAAAAAATCCGGTTTCCCCCACGGCCACCCAAAGCCGTTGAGACCACCGCATTGGCTACCCGGAGTAATGCTCAAGATTGAGCGCGATCTTCCGATATCAGGCTCGAACAGTTTTCAGGTCCGTTCGAGTGGGCGGATCGAAGGGGCCGGTCGGCATTATCCCATGCCGCCCGGCCCCGGATTTCGGCCACCGTGCCGTTGACGGGCCCGATACAGGCTCGGCCTCCAACCCGTCCAACGCTTGAAAGTGTTGGAAAAGACGAAGGGATTGGCGTAGCCGACGCGCTCGGCGATGGTCTCCAGCTTGAGATCTGTCTCGGCCAACAGTCCTGCCCCATGGCGGATACGCAGGTAGGTGACATGCTGCATGGGTGAGCGCCCCAGCTGACGGCGGCTCAGCCGCCTGAGATGTTCACTGCTGCAATGAGCACGCCGTGCCAACTCGGTGAGGGTCCAGGCATGAGCCGGTTTGGCTGCCACCGCCTCCCACAATTGACTCAGTCGGTCATCGACATGCCACGGCTGGGCAAAACGCGAGACATAGCCTTGCACCAACTCAATCCAGTGATGCATCGCCCCCAAACGCCCGTCACCGGCTTGTTCGGCCATCAGACCCTCCACCGCGTGGCGAAAAGCCTCAGACGGAAACCCTGCCAGAACCGGAGCGCTCGCAGCACCCAGTGGACCTTGGCCGGCCGAAGGCTCGTAACGCACCCAGGCAAAATCCCAGCGGTGCCCCGGAACGGCGTGGAAGGCGCAAACCACGTGGGCCGGAGTCAGGCAGGCGTGACCAGCCCGGCAGCGTTGCCATCGACCATCAAGCCAGATGCGTCCTTCGCCGCCAAAGCAGGCCAAAAAGTAGCTACCAGGCAGATCGGTCCGAACCATGGTGTAGGGCTCGACCGCTTGGGCCAAACCAACGTGCGCGATTTGGTAGGGCATGAGGGTTGGACAACCTGAAACGCGCAAGACCCGTTCCCGAGTCCCGGATCCCGTCGTGTGGGTTTCAACAAGTGGAGGGTGAAACATGACAATTGCTGGAATCTACGTCTCGAGCCGGAAAAAAGGGAACGTCGAAAACAACCCTCCAATCGGAGTATACAAAACACCTCAGGCGCACCGTCGGGACGCAGCGCGGAATAGACTCCAGGTTGCATGAGTTTTCTTTGTCAGATCACCCGGGTTTTTCGTAACCATTGGCCACACCAACCATGGCGTCTCGCATTCATCCTGAAACTATCCCGCAGACCGTGCGCCCATTCCGGAAGCTTCTGGCGGCCAACCGTTCTGAAATCGCCGTGCGCATCTTTCGCGCCGCGACCGAACTGAATTTGCGCACCGTCGCCATCTACGCGCAGGAAGACCGCTTCTGCCTTCACCGCTTCAAGGCGGATGAATCCTACCTGATTGGACAGGGCAAGGGGCCAGTTGCTGCGTATCTGGACATCGACAGCATCGTGGCCACCGCCAAGGCCAAGGGGGTTGACGCCATCCACCCGGGCTACGGATTCCTGAGCGAGAACCCGGCCTTCGCCCGCGCCTGCGCCAAAGCGGGCATCACCTTCGTGGGCCCAAGCCCCGAGCTGCTCGACATGATGGGAGACAAGACCGCTGCCCGTGCTGTGGCGCAGCGCATTGGTGTGCCCACCCTGCCCGGCACCGACGAGCCCATCTCCGATCGGGATGAAGCCATGAAAGCCGCGCGCAAGATCGGCTTCCCGCTCATCATCAAGGCGGCCTTCGGCGGCGGCGGCCGCGGCATGCGGGTGGTGAAGAAGGAGTCGGAGCTGTCGGGCCTGCTCGACGAGGCCCAGGGCGAGGCCGAGCGCGCCTTCGGCAACCCGGCGGTCTTCCTCGAGAAGTACATCCCCCGAGCCAAGCACATCGAGGTGCAGGTGCTGGGCGACAGCCACGGCAACGTCATTCATCTCTTCGAACGCGACTGCTCCGTGCAGCGTCGCCATCAGAAGGTCGTGGAGGTGGCTCCGTCGTTCGGCTTGCCCGAGAACGTCATCCAGGAACTCTGCGATGCGGCCGCCCGATTGGCCCGGGAGATCCGCTACAACAACGCGGGCACGGTCGAGTTCCTCTACGACCTCGACCGCCACGAGTGGTTCTTCATCGAGATGAACCCTCGCATCCAGGTTGAGCACACGGTGACCGAAGTGATCACCGGACTGGATTTGGTGCGGGCTCAGATCCTCATCGCCCAGGGCCACGCCCTCCATTCCAAGGAAGTGGGAATGCCCGTGCAAAATCAGGTGCCACGAAACGGCTACGCCATTCAATGCCGAGTCACCACCGAGGACCCGGAGAACAAATTCACGCCGGATTACGGCAAGATCCTGGCCTACCGCTCGCCCGGTGGTTTCGGAATCCGTCTCGATGGCGGCATGGGCTATTCAGGCTCGGTGATCACACCCTTCTACGACTCGATGCTCGTGAAGGTGATCGCCTCGGGACAGTCCTACGAGATCGCCATGAACCGCATGGACCGGGCGCTCTCGGAGTTCCGGATCCGCGGGGTCAAGACCAACATCCCCTTCCTCGAGAACGTCATCCTTCATCCGCAGTTCCGCGCGGGTCAGGCCACGACCACGCTCATCGATACCACACCGGAACTCTTCGCATTCCGCAGCCGCAAAGACCGGGCCACCAAACTGCTCAATTTCTTGGGCAACATCATCGTCAACGGCAACCCCCATTCCAAGGGATACAAGCCGGCCAAGGCCTTCGACCCGGCACCGCTGCCCAAGACCGACCTGGCCGCCCCGCTGCCCAAGGGCACCCGCGACCTGCTTCTGGAACTGGGTCCCAAGAAATTCGCCGAGTGGACGCTGAAGCAGAAACGCCTGCTCATCACCGACACCACCTTCCGCGATGCCCACCAGTCGCTCATGGCCACACGGGTCCGCAGCTTCGACATGCTCGCCTGCTCCGACGCGCTGGCCCGCAGCGTCGGCGACGCCAAGACCGGCCTGTTCTCGCTGGAGATGTGGGGTGGGGCCACCTTCGACACGGCCATGCGTTTCCTCAGCGAGGATCCGTGGGAGCGCCTGCGCCATCTGCGCGAGAAGATCCCGAACATCTGCTTCCAGATGCTCTTCCGAGGCTCCAATGCGGTGGGCTACTCCAACTACCCCGACCACGTGGTAGCCGGGTTCGTGAAGCATGCGGCCACCTCCGGCATGGACATCTTCCGCATCTTCGACTCGCTCAATTACCTGCCCAACCTGCGTGTGGCGATGGATGCCGTGCAGGACACCCACGCCCTGTGCGAGGGCGCGTTGTGCTACACGGGCGACATCCTCGACAGCCGCCGCGACACCTTCTCGCTCAAGTACTACATCAAGCTGGCCAAGGAACTGGAGCGCATGGGGGCGCACCTGCTGGCCATCAAGGACATGGCGGGCCTGTGCCGACCCTACGCCGCTCAGAAGCTGGTCAAGGCGCTGAAGGACGAGGTAGGGATCCCCATCCACTTCCACACCCACGACACCAGCGGCATCAATGCTGCGAGCATCCTGCGGGCGAGCGACGCCGGGGTCGATGTGGTGGATTTGGCGCTGGCCTCCATGAGCGGCAGCACCTCGCAGCCGAACCTCAACTCGGTGGTGGCCGCGCTGCAAAACACACCGCGCGACACCAAGCTCGACCTTGAGGCACTCAACGGATTCTCCGACTACTGGGAGAAGGTCCGCGAATACTACACCCCCTTCGACACGGCCCCGAAGACCGGCTCGGCCGAGGTGTACATCCATGAGATGCCCGGCGGCCAGTACACCAACCTCAAGGAGCAGGCTGCAAGCATGGGGGTTTCACACCGCTGGCCGGAAATCGCCCGAACCTATGCCGAGGTGAATGAACTCTTCGGTGACATCGTGAAGGTGACGCCATCCAGCAAGGTGGTGGGCGACATGGCCCTCTTCTGCTTCAGCAAAGGCATCCGCCCGGCGGATGTCGTCAACCTCGAGCCGGGTTCCATGTCCTTCCCTGAGAGTGTCATCGACATGCTCGGCGGCGGACTCGGCTGGCCTCAAAGTGGTTTCCCGGAAGCCGTCCAGAAAGTTGTTCTGGGAGAAAAACGCTTCAAGGAAGCCCAGGCCGCATTCAAGGCAGGACGGGCCGGCAACCGCGCCGAACCGGTCCACCTCGACAAGTTGCGTCGGGAGCTTTCCGACAAGCTGCGCCGGGAGGCGACCGAGGACGACCTGTACTCGCACCTCATGTACCCGGCGGTCTTCGCCGAGTTCGCCAAACACCTGACACAGTACAGCGACGTCAGCGTGCTGCCCACGCCGGCCTTCTTCTACGGGCTGCGTAGGGGCGAGGAAATCAGCGTGGAAATCGAGTCCGGCAAATCGCTGGTGATCCGTTTGATCAATGTCAGTGAACCGGACAAGGACGGTCGACGCACGATCAGCTTCGAACTCAACGGCATGACGCGTGAAGCGTTCATCGCCGACAAGAAAATCACCCCACAGACCAAGACTCGGCCCAAGGCCGATCTCGCCGATGCCCTGCAAATTGGCGCGCCCATCCCGGGTCTCGTGGCCAGCATCGCGGTCACCGTGGGCCAGAAGGTCGCCAAGGGGGACCGCCTGATGATGATGGAAGCCATGAAGATGCAGACCACGGTCACCGCGCCGGCCGACGGCGTGGTCGCCGAGCTGCTCTGCGCGGTGGGCGAGACGGTCGAGAGCAAGGATCTGCTGGTCAGGCTGCGGGCCTGATGGTTGCTCACCCCAGGGTGCCCCTCGCCCCAACCAGGACCGCCCCTCTGGGAATTGCTCAGCCTGCGTTCTTCACCGGACCGTTGCCCACGGTTCCGAAGACGCAGGCTTCGTTTTTGTTGGCGCAAAGGTGAAGCAACTGGAAGGACTCCACCCAACGAGGCATCTCGCGCTTGAGCACATCGAGTTGGGCGTAGTCTTCCTGTCCCTTGAACTTGATGGTGACGACGAAGTGCCGGCAGCGGCGTTCGCGCACCCACTCCAGCACCAGCCCAATGCTGCGTTGCGGTGCGGCGATCACATCACAAAGCAGCCAATCCACCGGAGTCTCGGGCACGAATCGAAACGCATCCCCCTGATGGAAATGGACCCGCGGGCTGCGCATGAGGTCATCCCGCAAAGGCGAACGGTCCACTGCGATGACTCGGGCTCCGCGCTGGACCGGTTGGTAGGTCCAACTCCCTGGTGCCGCACCGAGGTCGACGCAGGTTTCTCCTGCTGCGATCGCTCGCCCCATGCGCCGCTCGGATTCAGCCAGCTTGGCAAAAGCCCGACTCGGGGCCGCCTTGTCCACGGCCACAGGCACTTCGCCCTGGGGAAACGGGCTGACCCAACCCATCGAAGCGGAGGGTCCTGGAGCGGGCAGCACCGACAGGAAACCGACCTCCAGCGATGTCAGCAGCAGTTGAACAAGCGATTCCTCCGGTTGAAACAAGGGACAGGCTCCCAACAACGCGGCCGCCTCGCCTGCACTCGCCTTGGGCACCGCATCCAAACCCCGCAACAACGAGCGTCTCCGCTTGCGCAACTGTTCGATGACCGCATCGCGGATCAATTCACAGCGATGACGGCCGGCATCGGCGACCCCGAAACGAGGCTCAACATGCAGGCGCCAAGGGGCACCGTCCGGCAGGCATCCAATGAGCTCCGTGACCAGGTTCTCAGCAGCGGCCCGAATGGATGGCACCGGAAACGTCCGAGCATCAGGCAACCATTGACGCGCGAAGGCCGTCAAACCCACCGCCGCGCAGGTCTCGGCCCACGATCCGGGTGTTTTCAACGCCAGCATCGAATCACCCACTGGTTCCAGGACCGCCGCGGGAATCGCTCGAACCAACTCCTGCTCGAGGTAGATCCGATTTTCGGGAGCACTCAGGATGAGATGCATGGCGGTGAATGTGCCGCAAAAAGCAATCGCCGTCGCCAGAGGAGTCCGGCGACGGCGATGGCAGAACGGCTGGAGCAACCCATTACTGGTTCTTCAGGAAGGCATGAAGGTCCGCCAAATCTTGGGCCTTCAGACCCAATTGGTCGGCGCTCATCATGAGGGATCGACCCAAGCCTTTGCGTTCGGCAATCCGATTCTTGGGCACCGACTGAACCAAGCCCGCTGCACTCTGGATGACCACCGGGTCCCCCTCGCTGACCACCACGCCATGGATTTCCGTTCCGTCCTTGGCCTTGAGCAAGGTGCCGCTGAAACCGCTGGCGATGTCCGCACTCGGATTGATCACCGAGTTGAAGAAGACCTCGGCGGTCTGGCGCTTGGCCCAACCCGTGAGATTGGGGGCGTATTCAACGCCAGTGTTGCCCACCCGATGACAACTGGAGCAGATCGCATTGAAACGTTCCTGCCCACGCACGGCCGAACCACTGAGCGCCGTCACATCGGCCACCGTGAAGGACGGTTTCTCAGCCTGCGGAATGGTGGCCGAGATCAACTCCACCGCCTCCGGATCGTAAATGCCACGAGACTTGAGCGGTGCGGCCAAGCCATGATCCTTCCAGACATTGTCTTTCCGATTCATGAGCCACCAGATGGCCTCGGCCTTGATGACGCCCTCGGCCTTGGCGGCGACCTCCAACATGGCGGTCGAGGCCGCCGGGACGGTGTTGTAGCCGATGGCCGTGAGGGCCGATTTGCGGGCGACCAGGTCCAGATTCGTGGACAAGGCTCGGGTCTGGAAATCACCGATGGACTGCGGCGGATGCAGGCGCCAGGCGATGGCGGCAAAACCGGGCGACCAGCGCAACGGATTGGGATCGTTGAGCACGGGTTTGACCTGATCATACAAGGCCGACTCGTGGCCGGCGGCTCCGGCACCCCAGGCCTCCAGCAAGGTGCGGTCGGATCCATCGATACCCTTGGCCAAGGTGAGGAAATGCCCGCGGGTCTGCTCCAACGGCTGGTCGCGCAGCGCCAACGCCACCTCGCGACGGACGGCTGGAGACGCATCCTTGGCCAGCGATGCGGTTTGTTCCGGCAACGCTTTGCGAGTCCGGTGCAGAGCGCGGAAGGCCACGATGCGCATCTGCGGATCCGAATCCTTCAGCAGGGACTCCACAGGCTTCTGGCCCGACTTGCCCAAGCGGGCCAGCAACCAAACCGCCCGGGCCCGGACAAAGGCGTTCTCATCTTTGAGCAAACGCACGAGTGGTTTCACGGCCTTTTCACCGTGCTTGAGAATGGCCTCCTGAGCCGTCCCGCGGATGTTCACCGACGGGCTCTTCAGGGCGGCGAGCGCCCCGTCGAGCGTATCGAACCGGGCCTGCGGCACCTTGGCGCGGAACCCCTTCGGAGCGATGCGGTAGATCGTTCCCGAAGTGGTCTCGTCCCAGTCGGCATGGCCACCCACACGGGCGTCAAACCAGTCGGTCACATAGATCGCTCCGTCCGGCCCTACGGCCACATCGCTCGGGCGGAACATCACCTTGAGAGTCTGCTCACCGCGGCTGCCGCCCTTGAAATCGGTGCCGGAATAATTTCCCTCTGCGTTGCTGGTCAGGAAGTTGAAGCGCTCGAGCTTGAAGTTGGCTCCGTCGGGTTTGGGCAAGTAACCAAAGACAACGTTGCGACCCGGCTCGCAGCTCAGCAGCAGGCCGCGGTATTTCTGGCCCAGTGCACCGTCTTCGTAGAAGGCAATACCCGTCGGTGAACCACCCCCGTACACATCACCCGCCGGCATCGAACCCGGGTCTTCCTGCCGCCACTCGGCCGTCGGAGTGCTTTGCCCCGGACGACGATCGGCTCCCCAGGAGCGTTGGCCATCAAAGGAGCAAAACCCCGCATTCCCGTACTCCATCAAGAAGGCGGTACGGCAAGCCGGAGGATCATCATTGTCGTTCTGGAAGACATCACCGTAGGAAGTGACCGTCTGCTCATAACTGTTTCGGAAGTTGTGGCCGATGATGTGCACACCTGAGCCATCGGGATTCATGCGAGCGGCAAACCCACCGACCCACACATGGCCGTCGTCGCTCTTCTGTCCTGCAACCTGGGTCGGATGCCATCCCAGTTCCGCATTGCCAGGATTGTAGGCGCTGCCGATGCGGAAGGTCTTCCCGGAACGGTCGGTGAAGACCGCCCCGCAATTGCCGGCATTCCAATACCACTGACCATCAGGGCCCACGGTGACGCTGTGGATCGTGTGGTCGTGGCTCTTGCCGTGGAATCCGGTGAGGATCACCTCGCGCTTATCGATCGCCGGATCAAACTTCCGGTCGCCGTTGATGTCGGTGTAGACGATCACGTCGGGAGCCATCGAAACGACCACCTTGTTGCCGATGACCGCCACGCCCATGGGAGCCCGAAGCGCCGGTTCCTGCACGAACACGCTCTGCTTGTCGGCGACGCCGTCCCCGTCCGAATCCTCGAGGATGACGATGCGGTCGCCGGCGG